>Ga0182004_10001867_pt1 | contig 15944 bp, 9 predicted proteins | sample Sormic07211540_1_FD_120479 | JGI IMG/M metagenome (GOLD analysis project Ga0182004, IMG submission 120479) | Endophyte microbial communities from Sorghum bicolor roots, Mead, Nebraska, USA - 072115-40_1 MetaG | ecosystem: Host-associated > Plants > Roots > Unclassified | place: USA: Nebraska...
TAGAGAGTCTTAATTTAGACAATCTGCTGGAGTACTCTAGTTTTTTCAAGTAAAACTCATTATACAAAATAGCTAAATGGCTAAATTTAGATAATTAGTTTAGATAATCTCTTGGAGATGCTCATACAGAAGACCCACTTTGGGTATCAGGAGAGGCATAACCCAAATTTGGGTATCCTCTCTCCTCGAGAACTATTTGCAGAGAGTGTTGTCTTTTAGGTCTTGTTGTTGGAGAAGACTAAAAATAGGTATGTAACTTTTTACCTGTAACGCTACCAAAAAAACAAATGGTCTTGTATTTTGGGTGACGATTGTCTTACCCGTCGATAATAACTTCCTAAACCCAAACCCGAAGTCCCCATCCAAATCTCCCCTCAAAATCCCAAACCTCCGATCCCTATTTCTTCCTCCACTCCGACACAAATCCTCCGAACCGGCCGCCGCGGAGAAATGGGGCGGCGCCGCCGGTTCGCGCAGCTGGACGACGACGACGACGACGACGAAGAGGACGTGCCCATCAAGTTCAAGCCCTCGGGTGGTGCCTCCTCCTCGGGCGCCAACCCCAGGAAGCCACAGCCGCAGCCGCAGCAGCGCCGCCGAGTCGCCGCTGACGACGACGAGGACGAGGAGGAAGTGGAACTCGAGGAGGAAGAGGACGACGAGAAGGATCTCGAGGCGATGCGACGGGCCGAGGAGGAGGAGCGCCGCGAGCAGGAGGCCGAGACGAAGACCCGCCGCCGCCGGGGACGGCCCAAGCGCCGCCGCGACCCGGAGAGCGAGGAGGAGGAGCCCGAGAAGGTGGCGCCGCAGGAGGAGGAGCCCCGCGAGGAGGAGAACACGGAGGCGGTGCCCGTAGCTGTAGGGGACCCGGTCAAGGTCACCGGCAAGGGGAGGAAGCAGAAGAAGCACTACGCTTCCTTCGAGTACGAGGGCAACACCTTCGAGCTGGTAAGCCGCCGCCTCCTCCGTTTCTCGCTTCCCGATTTCTGCTCTATTTGGATTTTTGGGGTTTCGGGAGGCTCAGATTGTTTTTTTTTCCCGTTGGATGATTGCTGTGGGCTCAATTGTGCAGGAGGACCCCGTGCTGCTCACGCCTGAGGACAGCACTGAGAAGCCCTATGTCGCCATCCTCAAGGTCTGTGATGGTATCAGGGATCAAACTTTGCCGAATAAACTGTTGTTCTGTTTTAGTTTCATGAAATTTCACTCGATTCATTGTAGAGCCTCATAGATTTCGCTAAACTTGATTGGTTGGTAGCTATTGATGCTTCTGTTGTGTGATAGTTTGAGTGACCAGAGTCTTTATACCAGTACTAGGTGAGTGCCCGTGCGTTGCACGGGAGCAACAATGAATTTCACGAGATGGGTTTGTTGTCCCAAGATTATTGCCAGGCCAGAATCAATATTTCAAGACAACTCTGTGTCACTCGGAATATGCAATTCATATGGCCTTACTAAAGTCTCTCCTTTCCAAAGCTAAGCTATATTACGATTTTCTCAATCTTAACTCTCTTATCACCAACTTAAATGACTTTTGTATCGAAGTGTGCCACTTCCACGCAACAAATGACACTCCAACTGATCATCATAAATATCCCTTCATAACATCTACTTTTTCTTATATTGTGAAAGTTGTTAGTTAGCAATCAACGGATATATTCTAAGGAATAGAAGAGTGTGTCCAGTTTTAAAAATGTAAGCTATCTTAGTTGCATAAACTCAATACCTTGTTGGTCTCGTTACTGACATAATAGTTCATAGCTAAAATACCTATCAAAATCAGAAGGCACATGAACTGTCCACTAAAGTTCACTCAGAGAACAACCACAATATGTAGAAAATCAGCCACCCAAACATGTAGATCATGGACCTAGTTATTAACTTACTGTGATACTTAAAAAGACAACCTGAATCATTTAATTTGCTCATGCCCTTGACAGAGCAAGCCTAGAATGACGTTTCCCGCCGAGCTTCAAGCTCATATTGATCCATCATGCCAGGGTGAGTTGCCTTAATGGCACTGTAAAACTTGTTATGCGGGTGCACTCTCTCCTTGATCCCAGAGACAAGCTTACGCGAGTCAGGTTTCTTCAGAAAGTCAAGAAAGTTCAGTAAATTCCTCCTGGATGTTACAAGAAAGGAAAGTGGAAAAAAATTATTGATAAGTTAAATATTATGTATGCATCAATATCTGCTGTCAGATAGTTTGTGCTTGTTCCTCCATGCCTCTTCTGGTCTTGTTCCTCCATTTCATCGTCTTCTCCCTCCCTCCTTGGTACAACTCACTTTCAAGTTGCTGCCACAGCTCTACATCAGCCATCATGTCCTCATCATGGTGATCGACAATATCATTATCACTATCTACCAAGCCAACATCGGTAGACTGCCACAGCAATGGAACTCTGAACCTCTTCTGAATTCTGATACAGCTTGTGAAGTAACTGTCTCTGAGGTTTCTACCTATCCTATATGCATCCACTTAAAAAAATCTTGATTAGTTAGCAGACCTGAGTTCGATAATCATCAACCAAGTAGTATATGGCTAATGGCTTTAGATTTGAGCAAAAGCAAACAACACAGGAGAAGAGAGACAGGAAACAAACTCACCTCTCTTCCGACCCGTCGCCGCCCAGTTTGTCGTCGCGAAGGAGCCCAGCTCGTCGTGCAATCTGCGGTGTACAAGGCCACTGGAGCCCATCTGCCGTCTGCGCGTATACGGCCGTTGACCACACCACCGACTGTCTCTGCACGCGGACCCGGCCGCTGGTCCCTGTCAACCGTGCACCACCTTCGCCTTGGATCAGAGAGTGTCGCCGCTGAGCGACCAACTTGATCTGAGCGCCGTGTGCGCCTATGCTTATGCGGTGTGCCCAGCCCCAACGCCAAGGCCTGCCTGTACAGGATGGGGCGGTCGGACGTGCTTTCCGCAGCAGCACAGATGTTGGCCAGCGTCGCCGAGACACGTCCACCTTCTCCACGAGCAGGGATGCAGACGGTGGATGAAGGCTGTGCCAGTGGATGGTGCGGTTAGGATCTGGGGGTTTGTAAATGGCGATGGTGGAGTTTGCAATCTCTGACTGAACGTTGGGCAGCCACAAGGAGTGCGTTGGGGCCATGGGAGTGGAGCGGTTTTTCTTTCCTTCCGTGCGGAAGGTTTTGGTCGGACAGACGAAGGGGGTGTGGACGTCGCTTATTAGCGCGGGGCGCGGGTGATTAGCGCGGGCGAGGTATTAGCGGGGCGAAAATGATGACTTCCGATTCTTTTTAGTTGTAGAGATAAGATAGACCTGTTCTTTTACTATGAAATATGAGATCATGCTACGTTTTGGCTGTAGTATTTTCATACTGCCATTGTGCTTATAGACTGTAATTGACCTATATTTGCATCCAGCTGTTTTGTTCTGTGACCTCACTATTTTTTGCATAAATTATTTCTTAAATATATTCGTCCCTTTTTTTAAACTTATATTGTTCCCTGCATTTGGTTGCTACAGCTAAATTAGAAGTGTTACTCTTGAATTGTTGGAAACTGGATATCATAGTTAACTCATTTCATGAGCATTGATTAATTGTTTGCTGCTAGGCGTCATTGTGGATTTGGGTTTTATATTGCAATGGGTGCAACTGCAAATGGACAACCATTATGTCAAGCTATTTAATATCAGCCTTGACTTATCTCCTGTGACTGGATGACTGGAATGGTTACCTGTTCTTGCTAGTGCTGAGGACAAAGTCTCTTATCATTGTACAGCTGGAACATATCTTCTAATATAGTGTTCCTTCTTTTACAATACAGTCACCTATGTGCTACAGTTCCTTGTGATATTTGATATTTCCATCTTTCATTTTCTGTATCATAATATCTTTTTAATTATCTTCGAACAGGATATAACAGAAACTGAGGGGAGCCTATATGTAACTGGCCAATGGTTTTATAGACCAGAAGAGGCTGACAAAAAGGAGGGTGGATGCTGGGTAGCACGAGATACACGAGAGCTATTTTACAGTTTTCATATTGATGATGTGCCTGCAGAATCAGTTATGCACAAATGTGTGGTCCATTTCATTCCTCAGCACAAGCAGATTCCCAGTCGAAAGCAGCACCCTGGATTTATTGTCCAGAAGGTCTATGATGCAGTTGAGAAGAAACTGTGGAACCTAACAGACAAGGACTATGAGGATAACAAGCAACAAGAGATTGATCTCCTTGTTAAGAAAACGATAGACCGTATTGGTCAGCTTCCTGATCTCGAACCTGAAGAGACACCTCTTGAGAACAATTTGTCAAATAAACGAGGCCTGCGTAAGAAACCTGTTAACCCTATAGATGTAACAAGAGAACCTCCAGTTGGCAAATCCGAGCAGTTTGCAAAAGCAGAGACACCTGGCAGTGATAAGCTAAGGAATTATGATATCCTTGTTAGGTATAAAGTACTTACAGGCTATACTAATCGTGATAGGTGGCTCGATAAATTGGTAGAAAGTATTCCGCTTGCATCAAAGGAGAATGCTGGAACCTCTGCTGACGCTGATTCTACAGCCAAAAGTCCAATCAATGGTTCACCTGCAAAGGATGTTGGTTCTGCTGTAAGTTGCTTGTTCATTATTATAATTTGAATGCGTTAACTTTAAACTCCTACATATCGTATGTAGCCATGTTATCAGTGCTTTTTATATAAGCTCTGCTTCAGTTGGGTTAATACTGGAAGGACGATGTGACAAAATATAGAAATTATTTGATTATAGTCCCTTAGAGCTTTGTGTTCACAAATTGTATTATTATTCTTTCAAATGCACCCGGATTAAGAGCACAGATTAATGAATTTTTGTTCAATGAAATTAGAGCTCTCATGGTTTGAGAAGAACTCAGATAAATTTCTGCAGTGTGCATTTGCTGTGTCATGTTTCTTGCTTGGGTTACTTCCATCTCCATCCTTTTTTTTTACATATAGGTGAATATATCATTCATCTATAATCCATTGTTAGACATCCTTCAGTTCCTTTAAATAATGAATAAGTATCATGTTTAATTGTTCTTTTTCTATTGGCTTTCTCTTTTTTACTGTTGGACAATTTGCTTCCCTCATTCCATGTGTTCTATTGGTCCTTTATTTCCCTCGGTTTATTATAATAATGGTTTCTATCTTTTTAATCAGGAACATGAAAAATCATATGGACTTGATGTTGTTGTTGAGATAATGGTTGCATTAGAAAAATCTGCATTTGAAGCTCTTGGTACAGATTTTGGGAAATATAACCAGAAACTGCGACAACTACAGTTCAACATCAAGGTATAAATGTTTTTTATCAATTACTTGTTTGGGCACTACAAGTTTTGGGAGTTTTGGGATTTTACTATCTGAATATTTAGATCATGTGCTGCTTAATAACTTAAGCCACTTAGCAGTTATGAGCACATAAACTTTTATAGTTGATAGTTTATTGCTTCAAGAGCATGTCTGTCTGAGAACCATGTATCTACTCAAGCATGCATTCAACATGTGTCAAAATAGGTTCTTATTTTCTGACCAGGTTTTGTGCCATGAAAACACAATATTGCATTCAGATTGTTCATTATATCTGGCCAACCTAAAATGCTAGTTCAGAAGTGGCCTATTTGAGGTTTTACTTTTCTGCATGCAGAGCTTGTGAATACTGCAAATTATCAACAAGCAAACTCATCTGTATAGTATAGGTTATGTTGGCTTCCTTCAAGTCGATTCTGTTTTTTCAAATGGTCCATAACTTGCAGTACTATAATAATTTGTTTTCAAAATCTGTACTACCATAAATAGTTTCCACTTGAACATAGTTGGAATTTATAAAACATTGTTATCTTTTACAATAACTTGTAGGTAAGGTACAACTACAATGGCCCAATGATGCTTCTGTATTATTGCCATACTACCACTTGATAAAATGAAAACGCTTTGTATGTCTACCTTCTCCTGTAAGATGTATCAGCTCCACATGTTCACCAAAGTACTGTAGAAAAATAATTGTTTGAACTGTAAGTTTATCTTTCTAGATATAATTATGTGAATAGTATTTTTTTTTCATACCCAACTCTGCATGGAATGGAATGAATCCAGATAGTCTTTCATTATTCTTCTATATGTTTACATCTTTATTTGAATATTTGACCTACCATGGTTATTTCGGATATACAGAATAGCTCCAAACTTCGCAGGAGGCTGATGGACAAGGAGCTTGATCCTCCAGTTCTTTTAACCATGTCCCCCGATGAATTAAAGGTGTAATTCTCGTTACCTTGTTGACAAAAATTGATTACATTCTTGTGGTAATTGTCTTGTACTCTGGTTATTTATATTGACTAGGAAAAATGCCCGTGCGTTGCAACGGGAAAAAAAGTTATCAAATCTATATCTATATTTTTATTACATAATTATATATAATAATGCGTTGCTACGGGAGTAAATAGACGTTTATAGAAAATGAGCACTTTGTTATATTTTTTTGTGTTTTATCCTTTGTATTAAATTTGAAAAATTTTAAGCTTTTAAAACTGACTTTAAACCAGACTGTCCATATATAGTTTATATACATGCTCTTAGACTTTTTAGGACTTTTATTTCACGCGCAATGGCACCTTATACTCTCTGGTTGAAAGGAGCCTAATAAACTTTTGAATTATAATTTCTAGATTTGATTTTGATTTTATATAGATTGTATAAATTTCTATCAATTTGTGCATTGTTCGTGAAAAAGACAAGAAGCTAACATTATACTTGTTATTGGTAAGCCGAAGTCTATGTAAATCTTGAGATTGATTTTTACTATGCGTTGCAACGGGAGAAAATATCAAATGCCATAGAAAGTTATGACATAATGTTACATATCTATTTATATTTATTTTTTATAAAATTTAAAGTCCATAATTTATTTTATTGATAACCATGACATCTATGGTATTAGATAGTTAATATTTAAAATAATATGTAGCTTGGAGACGTATTTATTTAATAATAAAAATAGAAATTAGTCAAACATTATCTTACTTTAATATTACCTCTTAATATACCTTATATTAAAACATGAGAAGTTTGTTGCTAAATTTTTTTTATTTAGATTAGGATTCCTATGAAATATGATATATCAGTTAAATGTATATAGATTATGAACACATGGACTTATAAAGTGTTCATATGACATAACAACACATCATGCAAAGGTCGTGGAAGTGGTAATTGTCTTGTACTCTGGTTATTTATATTGATATGACAGCATTGCTTGGACTGCGAAAGTTGATGACAATTTAGCATATTATGGCAACATGGGCAGCTGCTATTGGAGCATGAAACAGCATCATATGGCAGCGCCATAAAATATTACTGTGTATAACAGGCCAAGTTTTTATTTTTACTCTATATTTTTGGAAATTTGGTTTTTATCGGTGAATTGACATACACGTTATATTTCCCTTATTCCTTAGGTTCTCATTTAGTCATTTGAGTAGGGAGTGTTTGGCCTTCAAAGGCTATATATGAATAGTCCTTCGTTTTTCATTTGAGTATAAGGTGCATAGTTTGTTTTTCAAAGAGATTGACTGACTGTCAGTTGTGTAAATTACTTGGTGGCTTGTTTGGTGTGGGGTGTGTGTGTGTGGGGGGGGGGTCCGGTAAATATTTAAACTCTTCTTCTTCTTAATGCAATTATACACAGTTCTCCTGTGTATTCGAGGGGAGAATAAAATTCTGACTATTAGCACTGTTGTACTATTTCTATCTAGTCATGTTGAACTTGCAAGTACATGGTATTTTTTGACAGTAATGCATTGAGTTTACTAAGTATTGTTAGTGTAGGTTTACTAAGGGGCCTCTTCTATTATGAGAAAATGGTTTTATATTTTCTTAAATTTCTTAAAATTTTTCCGGACTGTATGTTACACTATATCATGAAAACCACTGCCACTATGTGTTTATATATATATATTATTTACAACATTTCAGGCTGGCTTGACTTCAGCAGAGAAAACATCTGAACCAGAAGAATCAAGGAAATTGCAGGTATGGTACATATATGCTTTAAGATCAGTAACCAGTGAAAAGAACAAAGATAAATATTAATTACAATATCTGAATTTTCACATGGAGTTATTTATTATGATATAACTCTCTAATTTCGTGTTCTGTTTTAATTAGATGACTGATAAAAGATGTGAAAGATGCAGTGAAAAGAAAGTTGTCATATCTAATATTATCCATGCAGGTCATGGAGACCGCTATCAGGTTCGTAAATGTTTGATGTTTCATGGTCATTTTTTATATTATTTTTCTGATACAAGATGGATTGACTTTGGAGGGGGAAAAACAAATGGTAGTGTTTATGTTGCAGTTGAGGGAATACTACAAATTGTCAGCTTTTTCTTTATCATATGTAGACTGCAAACCACAAGATCATGTATACTGTCCTGTAGTCCTTGGAGTCAGAGTAAGACCCCATTTGGTGTGGCTCCTGCACCAGCTTCTCCTCTGGCTCCACAGGCAAACCGGGTGGAGTCACACCAAACGGTCTCGTGCAGAGGAGCACTTCTGGCCCACAAAGCACGGAGCTGGAGCTGTTTTCATGTATGGACACAGCCAGGAAAACTGGCTCTGCTTGAAGTGCTCTGGCTCTGGCAGTGGAGCACGTGTGGAGGAGCCGCACCAAATGGCCCCTAAATAAGACTTGTTGCATTCAGTATTAATTGGTGTTAGAACGAGCAATGACCTAATCAAAAATAAGGAACTCAAATGTCTTTGACTTGGACCTTAGGTTAGAATGGCATGGTACTGCTTGATCCTTGATGCATAGCGAATGTTGGTGGATGTCTTAACAAAATGGACCTTAGATTCATTCTATAGCTAACTGTGTTTTATGTCTATGGGACTAAACTAGTGTGGAAATAACAGGTTTTTTTATCTCTGAATCCATGCTACTGTGCCACCCCGAGGGTGTAAACTTAGGTGTACAAGTTCTGTCTGCAAACTTTTTGAGTGGGTGTTCAGTGTGTTTAAGATATTTCAACATTGATACTTTGGTAGTGGATAAGTGTTTACCTGATGCGCTGTTGAACTTAATTATTGTACTGTTTGCTTGATGTGATGTTGAACTTATACTGCTTGAAAATAGCACAATTGATTTAGAATGATGGATTTTATGTAGTGAACTGTCCTGAAGTATCAGTTGACATGTGGAATTGTTATAACCTTCAAATTATGATGTTCATGCACCAGTTGCCTCACAGAATTTTTTTGTTTCAGTTGGAATGTACTTCCTGTGGCTGCACATGTTTTTCGTCCAGAGATGCCATTACAACACTGACAGAGGATGCCCCAACCACTGCTGGGAATGTGGGTACCGCCCCCTTGGCAACAGCAAAGTTTGAGGTCGTTGAGAAGCAGCTCACGAGCCCACGGGACCAATCGGGCAAGCCTGCTTCCGATGCCCTCCGGAAGAGCACTGCAGCTTACATGCCAACTATGGAGAGGCAGAAGTCGTTTGTTAAGCCCAAGGATGAACCCTCCCCTGCACCGAAACAGGGTTAGAGCCTTATGAATGCTGCAGATTGGTCTTTGAAATTAGGAAGCTCAGGATTCCGAGATACAGACTTGTACATAGAGGCGCATCGTTTCCGTTTTCTTGACATGCCACTAACTAGTACTGGTTGAAGTTTCCAGTAGATATCTTCCCTTCGGTAGTCTATTTCGCAGTGCCTCTTATACTGTCGGCTGTCGTACATAGCCTACCTCTTTTGTTCTATTTTTCACTTATTGTAGCAATCACCAATTGACATGAGGACATAGGTTTGTGGCGATTGCCAGATTGATTTTGTTTTCTTGTGCTATGATTTTTGTCTTGCAAGGATCATTTCCCAGTTATGTTGGGCGACGTCATGAAAGTATGTTGTGGACTAAACAAATTCACCGTGCCAACTTGTAAGGCATCCGAGTTTTGAGTCCCATGTATTTCAGTCTGAAAGAGCAGCGTAAGGAATTAACGTTGAAAGTCGAGGTGATTATGGATGGAATCAGTCTGTCAAATGGCAATCACAAGCAACGGGAGGTTCAACGAGTCAACGCTGGAATGGCAGCATTGACGTGGTATACTTCGTCACACCTGCAGCTAGGGATGAAATCAGATTAGATACAAAGGATATTATGGATATTGAATACGGGTGGTTGTGAATATAGGTGTCGGATCTTGACCTAACCATACATATTTAGGTCTTGTTTAGTTGTACCCAAAATCTAAAAAAAATTAAGGTTCCTCGTTAGAGCATTAAATATAGATAAAAAAATTAATTTCACATTTAACTGTAATTTGGGAGACGAATCTAACCTATCATGGTTAGATAGTAATTACCAAAATAAAAATACTATAGTGTCTAAATCTAAAAAGATTTTAGATCTAAACAAGATCTTAGAAATCTGACTCGAAAAGTTTTGGACGGATTTGTTGAGATGATTTTCAACGGGTACCCCTTGGAAATGGGGTATTCAGATTCGGATAAGATATGCATATAAAATGTCCAGATTCATTGCAGATTCTGATTATCCATTTAATGTTTTAACCCTTTGAGGATGGTCGGATATCAGAAGATGTGCACCCTATTTTGATACCTAAAGCTAGTCTTAATGTATGTTTCATGAGAGTGTCATATACATTAAATAGGGTACTATATAAGTAAAATTGCTGACTTGTAGGGTCATTAAATGAAGGAGTTTCATCAGATAAGAGAGGAGTTTCATCCCCATGAAACTCCTCTGGCTCGGTTAGCTAGTTTATAGTCTTGGTAACTGTGCCATGAAACTATGCATTGAGACTGGCCTAACTGTACCAAAGTGTGGTCTGTATTTGTTGAGAAGTGAAATGTAAAACGGACAAAAATTAGAAGAACTGTCTTTCTGTATTGATCTATTCAGTATTCATATAATTGAAGGGATTTGGTCAGGAGATAATTGTTGGCAATCCCTTGACCAATGTAGAGACAATTGAGAGTTACTCCCAAAGCTAACCAAAGAAATCCAGAATCAGAAGCCATCGGCATCGCCTCCCAGCCGGCACCGTCCTCCTCACAACTTCACCTCGGTCCTCTTCCTCTCTCCTAACCAACGATCTTGCACGTATCTCCCGTTCTATCCGCTTCTCCCTTGCATGGATAGAATGCAAGATATGAAGCATAGGGCCTGCCTTAGCGTTGCCGCCGCCGCCGCCGCTCCTAGAGCCATAATCGTTGGTCCTCCTCCCTCTTCCTCTAGTAATAATCGAGGCCGGAGGGAGTGGGGATCTATGTTTTTAATAAGCTTTTCTACTCGATCGAGTATTTAAGGTTAGAGTTTCTCCATATCAAGTTTCTTGGTTTTGAGGATTTATTTTCTCCTCTTCTCCGGCGACGGTGAGATGGTAGGGTGGAATCGTTTTTTTCATGGTGGCTTTGTTGAAAATGCGGACAACAACTATGGTGTCGGCCTCGCCGATTTGATGACATGGAGACTTATTTCCGAACGGCGGCATCAAGACAGAGATAGTGTCGCCGCTATGGAATAATTTTCTTCGGTCTCTTCCCTATTATATTGTGGTTAGATGTGGCCACGATGAAGAACTAGAGAGAATAAGTTTTAGATCAGTCTTTCTCATTCTTCAATGGTAGACAGAAAAAAAAGAAGAAAGATATCAGAAAGAATAAGTTTCTCAACTCTGCCTACATGAATGTTGGTCGTTGTTCATTGAGCATCTGTTCTCAGCCTTTTTGCCGATTATTTACCTATGTGGTCATTCATACTGCAAAGCATCTTATAGGTTTGATTTTGAGATCTGAGCTATTCATAGCTTGGGTATAATTTAGATGATTTTTTTCTAGAAATTTATGTAATCCAGAGTGCTTATAATGTATTCATGTACCCAGCTATTATCTAATATAATTCTTCTTTTGTTGAAAAAAAACCAACAACCTTGCCACTAGACAGAGGAGTGGGAACCCGTATAGTTTTTAGTTAGTTTGTGTGGCATGGACCCATTTCTTTATCCTTCATGGTTTTTAGTTAGTTTGTTGATCCTTGTTGACCTAGGGTTATTTTTCTGGTATCATTGATGAGGTAGTGACGACGATGGTGTTTTGGAATAAATCTCTCCGCCCTCTCCCTACCTCAACAACATTTAATCTAGAGCTAACGAAGGGCTAGTGAGAGTTTGATGTGTCGACCTCTTCTTTTGATCTGCTCTACGGCAAGGTCTAGTATCTTTAAAATTCTTTTTCTGATGGTGAAGGAACTTGCGTTTCTTAGAGGGTTCCTCCAACCGATATTCTTTTAGTGGGTACTAGATCTCGTCATTACTGGTGAGTGGCTATTGTGGTGTTCAAAGCCTTATTTGGCTAGGGTGTTTGTGGGTGTCTATTTTCTTGGTTGCCCCTTTAGTGCGATCTTAAGCTCCAACAAACAATGGACGACCAAAGAAAGAAGATGACTAATTTTAGTCTTTAGTGTACTCTTGTTTTTTAGAGGAGATTATTTTACATGTTCCTGTCCATCTTTTGTACTGTCCTTTGTTTCTCTTATGATATATATATACTCCCTTCGTATCCTAAATAGAAGTCATTTAGGATATGATCACGCCTACCAAAGAGATATTAATTAGGGGGTACTTTTCCATATCTACTCTTATTAAATAGAGTTGTAGTTGTTACCTATACAACACATACGCATAGGTCAAGTGACTAGTCTTAGCTTCCCAAGGAAGCAGGTCACCGGTTTGAATCCTCGCGAGCATTTTTATTTTTTATGCCATGATGCATTTTGCATGGCTTTGGAAACCAATTAGACTCATCCTATAAAGAAATCTATCCACTAGCGGTTAACTGAGAACCACCAGTGGAACCGCAGCGCCGTGAACTCTTTGGTGTAACCCTTAAACTCATCGTATAAAGACTCTTTTGTAGTCTTCATCGGAACCTCCATACCTTTCATTAACAACATTAATGGATTTGTATGACGATGCAATATTGCCCCTAAAGAATTCTACATCTTCCGTAGCCGTAACATTTGGTATAACATGTTCGCTATGGGGAAGAGGTTGTTGTGTCTAGTGTACGAATGGAAATCCGTTATCAATCATATTTGGGCCATCGACATCAATATTCTTAGGGTTTCCAGTTCTATAAGGCGCAGAGCTACCCTCTCCATGATTTGTCCAAATCAAGTAATCCTTCATAAATCCTCGACAGACTAGATGAAATGTGATTAGTTAAGTGTCATCAAATACAACAATATTTTTGCAGTCTATGCATGGACAAAATATGTGCTTCGTCTTTGTTCTCCAAGCATGGTTCTTAGCAGCATCAATAAACCTATGGACCTCGGGTATATATATGATAGATCTAGTCTTGATAAATTATACATCTATAATGACCTCTCCATCATTACCTAAATAAATAATGAATTAATTGTAATCAATACAAAACAAGTATGATCATCCAGAGATATTTATTATCTAATCTTTGAAAAAAGTCTACATCACCCCCTGAACTATAGGGTGGTGTCTACTTTAAACCCCGGACTATAAAACGGTCTAATTTATCCCTGAACTATGCAAAACCGTTCAAATCACCCTTTGAGCGGTTTTTGATGGCAGTTTTGCTACAGTAACAGTGGTTTTGACTTTTCCTTTTTCTATTTGTTTTCGCTGAATCCTTGAAAAATCATAAAATAGAAAATCTAATTTTCTTGGACTCCACATGAGTAGATCTACACAATGAATATATAATATGGTATAGTTTAGTACAAATTCTGTACTTATTTGGTCATATATAACTTAGTTATAAATAAATGTATTACTAAGTTATACATGATCCGATGAGTATGAAATATTTACTATAGTTCAAGCATAAAATAATTAGTCTACCATAAAAATTTCACCACAATTGTACCATAGAAGTTGCATCTATGAATTATTTCCAATTAATTATAGATAGATTTTGATTTTTCTAACTAATTTAAAGCTACAGAAAGAAATTGTACTAAAGTATACCATATTATATATTCATTGCATAGATCTACTCATGCGGAGTCCAAAAAATTAGATTTTCTATTTTATGATTTACTATGATTTTTCAAAAAATATATGAAAACAAATAGAAAAAACAAAAAAGTCAAAACCATGGTTACTGTAGCAAAACCGCCGTCAAAAATCGCTCGGAGGGTGATTTGAACGGTTTTGGATAGTTCAATGGGTAAATTAGACCGTTTCATAGTTCGGAGGGTATAGTAGACACCACCCTATAGTTCAGGAGGTGATGTAGACTTTTTCCTCTAATCTTTTGATCACCAATCTCTGAAGGGTCAAGATGACGAACTAGAGGGGGTGAATAGTCTTTTCTAAAATTTATCATGTCGACTAACCGAAACAAATGTAGAACTTAAACTATCAGTCTAGCCAAGACTACACTCTATTTAAGTTCTCTAGCACCTTGTAAAAGATCCCAAACAAGCAAACAAGGTGCTATCTTAGCAAAAGCTCACCTAACCAATTCTAGAAGCAAGGTCACACAAACCTATGCTACTAGTACTTTGCAAACAAAGGGAGCTCCTACATAACTAGTAAGCAAAAGCACAAAGCTCCTAAGCTCACTTAGCAATGCTCAATAACATGACAACCAATGCTAAATTAAAGAGCGCAAATTACTTAGCTACACAAACTAAGTAATGTGACTAACAAGGTTACACAAACTAAATTAGCCACGCAAGAAGAACTACTTCTAGCTACACAAGCAAGAAGGTAACTAGCAAGCTACGCAAGCTAACTAATTACAAGAGCAACTACACAAGCACAAGTATATGAATGTAGGGTCAAGCTTGTGTTAGGGACTTGCAAACCAACAGGAAGAACAATGTTGACACGATGATTTTCTCTCGAGGTTCACTTGGTTGCCACCAACCTACGTCCTCATTGAGAAAAGCTCCAAGGTTGCCGCCGGTCCTCTTGCTAGTGGTGACTTGCAAGTCACACTCTCCCACGTGGAGTGCTTACCACAAGCTCTAGCACTTGATCCGGCCAAACCACTTGTCACCCTTCACGTCTCACTCAACTAGAGTTGCTCTTCGCGATCCCCGCAGGGTGAGCACCGTACCCCTTACAATCTCTTCTCCGGAGCACAGCACAATCCCCTTGCGTGCTTCGATGGAGTCACAAGCCACCAAGCTGTCTAGGAGGTGGTGAAAGGTCCTAATATGGCTAGAGGGGGGTGAATTGCCTATTTAAAAATCTACAAACTCACTAGAGCAAGAGGTTAGTAAATAGCAAAGCGAAGCTTTTTGCTCTAGCTCTAATGGGGTGTTTGGAAGCCACCTAACCAACAATTCTAGTTGATATAATCACTAGGCACACAATAGCTATGTCACTACAAGCTACACTAGTGAATTAACCTACACAAGGCAAAGTGAGCAACTAAACTAATTACACTACTTTGCGGTAAGTAAAGGATAGGATGAGATATTTATACCGCCATGTAGGGGATGAACCAATCATCAATATGTGAACAAACAAGCACCGGGAGAATACCAATCAACCACAATTGAGACACCAAATTTTCTCCCGAGGTTCACGTGCTTACCGACACGCTACGTCCCCGTTGTGTCGACCAACACTTGGTGGTTTGGCGGCTACGAGGTGTAGCACGAACCTCATCCTCACTAGGACACCACAAGAACCGACCCACAAGTGAGGTAACTCAATGACACAAGCAATCCACTAGAGTTACCTTTCGACTCTCCACCAGAGAAGGTACAAAACCCCTCAATCACGGGAGATGGCCACGAACAATTACCAACTCGTGCCAATGCTCCTCCGCTGCTCCAAGCCGTCTAGGTGGCGGCAACCACCAAGAGTAACAAGAAAACCGCAGCCAAATCGATCCCCAAGTGCCACTAGATGCAATCACTCAAGCA
>Ga0182004_10001868_pt1 | contig 15942 bp, 16 predicted proteins | sample Sormic07211540_1_FD_120479 | JGI IMG/M metagenome (GOLD analysis project Ga0182004, IMG submission 120479) | Endophyte microbial communities from Sorghum bicolor roots, Mead, Nebraska, USA - 072115-40_1 MetaG | ecosystem: Host-associated > Plants > Roots > Unclassified | place: USA: Nebraska...
CTACTGGCCGGTGTGCTAGCTAGCTATGGCTATGGTAGGACACGCATGCAAGCTGCACCCACCCTGCTGAGCTTGTGGACTACCGGCCGGTGCAACTCGAGATGGATTTATAGGAGCGAGGGAGAAGGCGAGGATGGGGATGGAGCGCCGGAGCCCGGCCGGAGGACAGGTAGGGCAGGGTGTCTGGTTTGAAGGGAGCAAACGTGTTAATGCTGTGTTGAAGAAAAGGAGCCCCGGCCCGGAGCTTGGCTTAAGCTGCCACCACACAGCCTGCAGCTAGCTTAATAAAATATCTTAGCTATAACACTCCCCACTCCGCTATATTTGCTTCATGCATGTGCCGCAAAATTTGATGTGACGAGAAATTTTGAACTAAACAAGGTCTTATAGGTAAACTGTACAATTAATTAAATTTTATCTATATTTAATGCTTAATGCATGTGCCACAAGTTTTGATATAACGAAAAATCTTGAAAAGTTTTGTAAATTTTTTAGAAAATAAACAGGGCCTTAGATGGGCTAGAAATAAATTTGAGTCCTACTACTATCAGAAGAGACCCTTGTTGGAGCATGTCGTTGCAGAGTCAAGAAAGGAGCTAGCTAGTAGCACGGCAGGCTTCAGGAGATGGGCGATGAGGTGTACTGGTGTCAAATCGAACCAAGTCGAATCAATGGATGGACAGGTTGAATCGAAGGAAGGATTTGAGGTACTGTAGCCAGTACAATAGCACCAGTATATTATGGCCAGCTTCCAAATATTTTTGCAAAAAAATTCAGATTCATCGTCATATCAAATCATATGGTGAATGTATAAAGCATTAAATATAAATAAAAATAATAAGTAATTGTACAGTTTGACTATAATATACGAGATGAATCCAACAATATTTGTCAAATACAAATGAAAGTACTGTGATATTGATTTTGCAAATTTTAAGTCTATATATAAAAAAATGGAGGTGATTGTGCACGTACTGTACGTACGTGCTGGCGGCATAAACAAAGCATTTCGCGCCGAACGGCCGCACTCTGCGCAGCTGCACGCCACTCGCCATTTCACTCGTCGTCGTCCTCCTCCCAACCTGCCCGCCGTTGCCGCTGGATGTATCTATCTGCTCCTTTCCTGCTCACATTAATTAGTCTATCTAATCGTATGACGACGCCCATGCATGCATGCATGACTTCATCCATCCATCCATCCATCGATCGCCTTTGACTGCTCATTCATCCTTTTCACAAAAACATTTGGCTTCTAGCTTCCTCCTTATCAAAAAAGAAGAAAAAACCAGCAAAACAAAAACATTTGGCCTCTTCCTCTTACTTCATCAGTTACTAGTAGAGTGCCTGCGTGTGTTTCAGTTTGAGTGTGCTTGCAATGCAAAGGTTTGGCCTCGAGTCCTCGTCTCGTTTTCTGCCAAGCCGCAGTCACTGCTGCTTCCGGGGCACCGCACTGCATACAACAATGCTGACCAAGGCAGACACTCACTGGGGCTGGAAAGCTGCAGGTGCCCATGCCAAAAAAAAAACCGAGGGCTCTGTGTTCTTCTGTGTTCGCCGACACTGCACTGCCGTCTCAACCGTCGCTGCTGCTCACAAAGGGAACCCAGACAGTCACAGGGGAAGTGGTACCATGGGAGACATTCATCAGAAAACAACCACAAGCAGCAGCGGCAGCAGAAAGCCACCATCGCCATACATACTCTGTCCTCCTAGGGAACAAGCACATGCTACCAAACCAACCATACCGATACCGTGCTAACACCTTGCTAGCATGATATCACACGTTTATAATACAGGCGCATGCCTGTCAACAATCAAACTTATTGCAGTTACGAGGAGAGGAGACGACGCAGCGAATCAAACTTCCCGGTGCACGCACGAGGCCAGGGCACTTGCCCACACGTGCACACGGTTGTTGGCCCGTCTCCTGGGTGTGCAGTGCAGCTACGTTACGTACACCAAGAGCCTTCACATTCAGTCAGTCATTCACAAGGTTACATTACACCATGCTACGGAGCTGACAGATGAGATCACGGGGATGGAGATGTCAACTCTCCTCTCCGAAAAACCAAGCACAAACAACTCCCACGCCGTGTCGCTGAAGCAAAGGAGGCATCATCCGCATTGATCACACACTCTGCACCGAAATCCATGGGGGGGCATCAGGCCAACGCCGTCCTTGTTGAACTCAACCAGATCATCATGTTACGCCAGGGAGAAGAAGCAACGGCTCTGCCGACCCGGCCGTCCTAGCCGAGCCACGCAGTTGCCCGGCGCTCGCCGCCACCGCCGACGCTATGCCGGATGCTGATCTTCTCATGGGAGTACTTCTCCTGGAGGTACTCGAAGGCGTTCACATCGAGCTTCCCGCTCACCGACTTGCCCTGCTTCCGCCGGATCTGCTGCTCCTTGATCGAGTTCCACAGCTTCACAATCGCGTCCCGCTGCTGCCGTGTGAACCGGGTCACGTTGTCGTACGCGTGCTTCGCAAAGATGTCAATGGCGGTTTGCGTCCTGACAAGCAAGATATCATTCAATATGAAATACGAAATAGAATACTGAGCATATGGATGGATGATGCTCTATCACCATGGGATTCTGTAGCGCCGAGCAGCTATTTCCAGGCATTTCAGAAGGGCCTCCCGCTGCGACTTGAGGAATCTTTTTGCTTCCTCCTCGTCTGCTTTTCTGTTCAGAGCTGCAATTGCCTTTTCTCTAGCTCTCTCAGACTTCTTCAGCTTGTGCTCAAGGAGACCATCTAAACCAAAAGGATCAGAAGATTCTTCTCCTGGCTCTGAGGCTGCAGCATGTGTGCTATCATCTGCCACAGAGTTAGAAGCTGCAGCTGGGGCGCTATGATCAGTTTTATTGTCCGTCACTGAGTCAGTTTTGCTTGCGGCAGCAAGAGCTGCAGCTTCATCATTGTCATCATCCACTGTTGCCACTGGCAGGGCTGAGATGGCATCTTTGATCTTTCCTACAGCCTTTGAGAACTACAAAAGTAAAACATGGTTCAAGCATCAGTATCCCCAGGGTGATATGTATTGGGTTATGGCAGCATGTCTGATGATCACATATCTACAGCAGCTGCTAAGTACATCTAGTAAACTATTTCATACTTAGGTTGCCAAGATAAGCAACGTGTCGTGTTCAGAGAAAAATAAAAATACTCACCACAAAACTGTCATCAGTGAAAAGATCATTAGCCACCACAGCATGCAGCACCCATATGTCGAATTGATTTTTCTGCTGTTGGTTGAATAACTGCACATTAATTGCAAGTTGTTAGTGAAAGTAGTGAAACACATAGTGACCCGACACAACTGAGCAACTATTTGTTTCAGCTGCATTGGAAACTTCACCTCTGTGACACCCTGAGCAGCATCAAACAATTTGTGGTAGTCTGCTCGTACAGAAGGCTCATTGCATGCTCCCGGTGAAGACATCGCAGCCTCTAGTATAGCAAAGAAATGACTGATTGTTCCAGGCTTGACGCTTCCAGCTTCAATAAGTTGCAAAGCTAGTTTTGATGCCTTGCTGAATTTTGAAGTATTCCCTATGTGTGAAGCTATCTTTTGCATAGCCTCAATCACTTGTGTTTCTGATGCATCAACGGTTGTTCTGAACCGAAGACGTTTCTCAGGAACTGCAAGAGAATATGAAAGTTAGGACATATAACTGCCTGCTAAGTTAAGGAGTTTGCTTATTTGTTCTTATTATGACAAGAAATTGGTCAGGGGAGGCCACTACATATACCAAAGATTGAAAATAACAAGTACGGATTTGAGCAGTCAAGATTGTCAATATGTCTTTTTTTTTTCTTGCAGCTGGTGCAATGCACTAGGTGCTACCCCAGTTAATGCAACAGTAATGAAAACAGAACACAGAGACACTTACAAACCCATGAGAGAGAGTTAAAGGAAACCAATGGCAGACATCACCTAATGGTGTAATCAAGCAAATATGTCCAGCACAGCACCAAATGGAAACTCCTACTACGTGGGAACACATCACTCATAGGTGTGCCTTCTTGCAAGTAACACTACAAAAACTCAGTGAGCAGAGATTGGTATTGGTAGCGACAAAATCCACACAGAGACTATCATTGCCATGAACAGTTGGGACAGGTTAAGCGCGTCAGTAACTAGGTGCAGTGCCCAGTTAACAGAACAGTAATGAAAACAGAAGGCAGAAACAATTACAGTTACCAATGACTCCATGAGAGAGTTAAAGGAAACCAATGGCCAGACATCATCTAATGGTGCAATCAGGAAAATATGTCCAGCACAGCACCAAATGGAAACTGCGAAGCTTACTACGCGGGAACGCATCACTCATAGGTGTGCCTTCTTGCAAGTAACACTACAAAAACTCAGTGAGCAGAGGTTGGTGTTGGTGGCGAGAAAATCCACACAGAGATCTGTTCATATAAATTAAAAAACCACTTAACATTGTGGACGGGTTAAGTGCATCCGTAACTCTAGCTCTAGCATACACCTACACTGTTTCTATATTCTAAAGAATGAGAGGAAGCTATTATCCTCCTGGTGCAAAAGCAAAACAAAGAGGAGGTTTTCACTACTTGGGTCTTACATAGGCCCCTAGGGTAGTAGCAGTACGCTTTGAATCACATCGATCCTACTAGTGTGCCACATAATCCAGGTAATTTGCTCAGAAAAACCATTCTGGTTGCTTCATCAGTAAAAATCTCAAGCCACCCATCCAATCCAAATCTCCTGAATTGAAACAACCTCTGTTTCGCCCTCGTTGAGCTTGTCCTGGGATATGATCATATGGGAATGGGGTAGTCAAATCCCGACCAGAAATCCCCTCCCCTGTCAGCCTCGACCTGGGAAGTCGCAACTCGACCTCAATTTAGGCTCCTAAACGGCCGGTTGCTGCTCAATCTCCACTTAAAGTCAAAGGGGGCCCAATTAAACGATTACGGGTTCCAGTTCAAAGCGGCGATGGCAGCAGCAGAAGCCGCGGATGATTCGGTTTGGAAAGTACATGAGGATATGGGGCAGAGATCTCACCATGGGATTCGGGCGCGGCAGCCGATGGGGAAGAGGTAGTAGCGTCGGCGGAGGGGGAGGGCTTGGTCCGCTTGAGGGAGCTCTTAAGCGCGGGCTTCGGTGCCGGTGCCGGCGCTGGCGCCGGAGGAGGAGGAGGAGGAGGAGAGAGGGAGGCCGCGCCAGTTCCGCCGCCGGCCGGGGCGGCGGCGGGCGGAGGCAGGCCGTCGAAGAGGTCGTCGGAGGCCATGGACGTGTGGGTTCTGTTTGGTTTGGCAGGGTCAGAGACTAGAGAGAAGAGGAGAGTAAACTACGGGCCTTGGATTTGGATAGCAGCAGCAGCAGCAGGAATTAAACAAGGCCCGGCCCAGATCCGGCTGCGCATGGGCCTTCTGCCATCAATAATTCCTCCCATACGCTCGCCTTGCTTATTGAAAAGAGCGACTTTTTTATGCGTTCCAACGGGAATCGTGGATTCCATTTAAAAAAAAAACCGGGTAAACCCCCTCCCTCCCCCGAAATTTCTATTGAAAAAATCATGAGATCTTACACGTTTTGAGGGAACATCCGAAAAAAAAATGCTTTTGCAAAAATACAAATTAGTGGTTCCCTTCATGCATAGATCTGGATTCGCATTGGTGATGATAATCCTGTTTTCTTTGGGCCTGTTTAGTTCCTCATGGAATGCAAAACGTGAAATGGTAACTACTTTAGAATAACAAAAAAATGCTAAAAATTTTCAAGGTTATGTTTAGTCTCATCCAAAATACAAAATTTATTGTTCTTATTATGGTCTCTTGAGACTCTTTTGGGCTTTTTTCTAGCCTCCTGATGCCAAAATCCAAAATGGAGAATGACTACATTTTTGCCCAAAAAAATTGTATGGTGTTTAATTTTATTATGAAAAATAATAGACCAAAACCTAAGATTTTTTAGATGAAAGAGGAACTAAACATCCCCTTTGTTGCGAATGCATAAATATCCATTGGCGGAAAATGCAAGCTGCTGAACTTTATAAGTTTTCATTCATAGTTTACATGGTTTCGTTTCCATCTCTCTTCATGTTGCTCCTTGTTTCAGCCTCCATATCACGATTAACAACAAAAAAAGATCCTACCAGGACAAGAGTATCATTAAAGCCAGTGGATATATGGCTGGTGCAGTCACATTTTAGCCAAGAAGCTTTCAGTCAGTTCAGCATTGAGTAATCATCGATGCAGAGGAACCTAGGACTGCACATGAGGAGTCTGAAGGAAGAGAAACTGCATGGAAAGCAAACCCTGGTTTAAGTAAATTCACACCAAACAAGATCTTATGAGGGACAGATAGTTCTACGTGGCGATATAGGCATGTACCTCAAAGGACTTCCCCGATCTCTCATACTCAAGCATACTGAGAGCTACTTCACAGCTCTGCGAGACAATGGGCTCAGGATCCTTTGCAAACTCCTCCAAAAGCGCAATGCTTTCTTGGTCTACAACGCAGCACGATCACAGTCTTAGGTAACTAGTGAATGTGTATGCATGGACTGGAGTTGGTAAATGACATTCTGTCAAAGCTTGCAGTTTTAGTTACCTGCAATTGAGCCAAGGGCTTCAGCAGCTTCATGCCTGACCATTGGATGCTCACAGACATCCTTCAGGACTGTAGAAAGTGCATCTGAAGCGGCTTTGTTTTGCAGCTGACCTAACACATAAGCAACCTGCAGAATGATACCAAGAAAATGGTATTATATTCGATAAAACCAAAGACATTGGAATGCAAAAAAAAAATTAAAAAAATTCTTGAGAGGAATATGATGTTATGACCTAGGTGAATCAGGCAATGTGCACACTAGGTCTGAAGCAGTTTCACACCACCAACCTATTACCCTACCCTGATTTGTTACTATGTTTCTTCTTTTCAGAAAGGGAAACACCAAACTTCCACTCCATCACTAAATAAATATAACAGACAATTTTCTTGAGGATCCTACTGACCATAACTAAGAGGTTGTGACTGGATGTTGTCCAATCTAAAAAATAGCTGCAAGACTGCTCAGGTATTCAGGTTTGTGCTCAACTGTCAACTCTATTTTAATTTATTATGCCAGTTCAAATTTTCAAGTGTAAATGTTAAATAATAATCTAGACTGCCAGAAAGAAGAAGAAGAAGAAGAAGAAGAACTCAAAGGATACATTGCTGGTTGCTTTGATTTATGATTGTATAAAAAAATGACAACATGGATTGCCAAGTTTTGAGGAAACCTCGTGACGTAGAAGAGCACTTTTGACGCTCAGAGCTGCAACAATAGCAGAAACAGCAGCATCTCCACCATCATTCCTAAGTGCAAAAAGAGCTGCATAACGTTCGTACATGCTCTCTTGTTCATTGAGGAGTAGATCCCTGAAAAACATCCACCATGTTGACAATGGAAAGACTGTGGGCATAGGATACAATCAACAAATGTAAGAATCCTTTGAAAGTTGGAAATGATACCTTAATTGATCTACTGAAAGTCCATGCTTTGCAGGCAGCGCTGGATCAACTGAGAGAAAGGGTGAAGCGACTGTACTCTCAGCACCATTAGCTTTCTTCTGCTCTTCTATTCGTCTTAGCGCCAGCTCGCAAGTTTCTTGTACCTCCACAGCAGGATCAGTTGTTAAACTTTCCTCCAACAGGGGGATGCTCTTTTCCAGGCCAATAGCTCCAAGAGCTTCTGCTGCCTAACCAATACACATACACAATACACAATTATTTAATATGGATACCCAAGTACTAGAAGCAGCATATTATATTGAATTCACTGAATACCTCATGGCGGACAATTGGATGTAGAGAAAGATCTTTGAGCACTGCCACCAGTGCAGGAATAGCCTCAGCATCCTGCATTTGTCCAAGTGCAAATGCAGCCTCATGGGCAAGCAAGTTAGAAGGATCCCTTGCAGCTGAACAATTTTATAAACTATGTCAGGTTTTCTTAATCACAACCCTTTGATCTCTCAAACACTAAGTTGAAGAAATCTGAAGACGCACAGCTAGCAGTGCAAAAGTGGGTGGTTGTAAATCAGGCCCTTGATGTGTTTTTCACTTCTTCCATAACTATTCTAGTGCAGTTTTGTTTTTCAGTAGGACTAAAAAGACATTGATCGACATTAAGAGGTAGCAGTTTTGTCTGTAACGGTCACTGTTGACAGCAGAGTACAAACTAAAGCTAATAACATAATCTCACAACTATACATATCAGCAAGGGAACAAAAAAGCAGCAGGCAACAGAACTTTCAGGAAATTAACATGTACGTACTACATAGCAATAAATATCAAACAGCCTCAACCAATGAAACAATGCCGATATTTGATATAACACTCTAAATAGTAAATAACAAATATATTGGTCATATGTTCAGCAAGTCCTACGAAGGGCCTGTCGAGAACTGAAATCAATTTGATAAATAATGCAAAGAATCAAACAATGTTAAATTTCCTAGTATCATCAGTTCATCAGCTCACTAGCTCAGCACTAGTTTGGACTGTAAGGCCACAAGAATTTGGAACTAAACTGAAGTACAAAGGAAGCTTCAATCAAAGCACCCAATTAGTGAACCGCAGCACGGCATCTACTCGATTAGTTCGGGAAAGCAACAGGGACCAGAAATCTGTTGCACCGGTTGCTAAAACCAATCCACAAGCTGCTAGTCATCAACCAAGCTTTGAAGAATAGCAAAGCCGAGTCAGTGAAGCGAGGCGATACCTTGGAGGAGGGCGCGGCGCGGCGCATCCCCGCGGAGGTTGCGGAGGGAGAAGAGCGCCCGGAAGCGCTCTGCGATGGGCTGCTCCGCGTCCAACAGCCGCTCGCAGAGGAACCGCTCCATCTCCGGGGATGACTCGAACGCGGAGGTGGCCGCCATCTCACGCCGACGATTCCGTACGGTTCACACGCTCCGGCAAAGGTGATCAGTGGTCACTGGCGGCGGCGGCGGCGGCGGCGAAGGAAATCCCGCGTCGGAAAGAAAAGGAGAAGAAGAGGACGAGCTCGCGTCGAGTCGACGCGGACCGTCCGATCAGAACGCGCCACGTCACCTCTCCGAATGGACGGACCACAGCGACCTATCCTTGCAGGTCCTCTCGCTGCCGGCCGGTCCCACACCCCTTTGACCCAGATCCTGGCCCACTTGGCAGTTCCACGCTACTTGTGTCGGCGAAGCGCGTAGCAGCATTCCTTCTCGACTCGTTCCCTTTTGCGGCTTCTCGCAGCGCCGCGAATCCCAAATCAGAGCCGATCCGACGCGAATCGATCGAGAGGTGAGCTCGCTCGATTCCCCCGCAGATCGCCGCACTCACCCATCCCTCTCCGGAATTTTTCCCTCTGCTTTTTCGTGCTCTTGGCGCCCTCTTCGGCGATTTGTTTGTCTCTGATGGGTTTGGGGTTTTGTTCCTGCAGGCAGGAGGCAGCACGATTCGGATTGAGCCGAGCGCCATGAACCCGAGAGGGTAAGATTCTGCGCCTTTTTGTTGCTTTGAGCTTGGGATTTCGTGAGATGGTGTTCGGATTTAGGGTTGATGAGCGCGTGCGATTTGTTAGTAGGACCCAATGTGGCTGCCTCACTGGATGGATTGCATGCGATTAGTGCGATCGGTACGCTGCATTTGTTAGGGGTTAAGATGAGTGATTAGTGGTGCTTCTATCAGTTCTTCTTCTTGTTGTCCTGTAGTTATGGTTGAGGAATTCCCTCCAAAAGACAAATCGTTTGTTGTATAGGACAGTTTCGTTTCCCCAGCTCTAAGTTGGTTTAGGATCATGAATATAGGTTTATCAGACATGGAAGTTGGTTTCACATGATTATTGACTGGGCTTATTTTGCTTATCTGTCCCAAAAAGAACTTGGGACTCTACGAGCTATCATTCTAAAGCTAATGATATCTATGTTTATGCGTGCTGATATTTCTCTGCTTCAACACATTGATACTTTGCTCACTATCAGCCTTATGGTCAAAATTCTTTCTGTTAGGTCTTCTCTCTGTCCCTCTCTATCTCTGTCCCAACCTCTGTAGTCTGTAGTCATGCATAGCAATGCATCTTTACAAATAATCCAATAATGGAAGGGGATGAAAAGGATCTGCTGGAGCAATTATAGCTAAAATTAGAAAAATATAGGACACGGTGATCCTTGGCCAGCATAACAGCAGTACATGAATTTCACCCAGACGAAATGGGCAGACTCTCTATGGCAACTATGGATCTCAATTGTATTGTTAATTGGGCCTAATATGTACCACCTATGTCATTGGATTTTGCCTAATTATTGCACTTCCTTTTTTTTGTCACCTTATAGTAGTTTTCTGTTGTACCGGCATTTTAGCAGACAATGTTTTGACTTATTTCGTGATATGGGTCCAGATAACTGTGTTTGTCAGTCCATGACAGCAAGTTCCCTGTTTCCAATTCGTGGGCAATATATTTTTTTATAATTCTATTGTTATAGGTTATATCGAATATTGATTATTGTGGAGCCGACCTTTGTTAAAGTTAGAATTAGAAAACATAATTCAGAAGTATGCACCCTTTAGGGGTACATATATGTTTTTCTCAGTTTAAATGCAATTTATAGTTTGGATACCATATTTGTTCAGCTACTTTATCAAATGAATAAGGCTGTTTGTTCTTATTCATCACTGTGATACACGTGCCTAGGTCATCATGTACTTATAATCTTTGAATTTGTGAACTTGAACACATAGAAATGTTAGTCCTGGTATATTTGTGAATTCCTTCATACTTCTAATAATGTGGAATCCTATTTTTATCTGAACATCCTATGTTAACTGTTCCTTTGTGAAAAATTCATGAGCATGTGCTGATGTGGATATTCTGAACCCCTTTCACTTTGCAATTATTCTGTATGCATCCTTCGTCTATTGATTATATGCCCAACTCTTATATTGGTTATTTTATGCACTTTGTGCAGCTACCGTAGCAACAGAACTTCTCTCTTCGATGGCATTGAGGAGGGTGGAATCAGAGCAACATCCTATTCTTCCCATGAGATAGATGAGCAAGAAAATGATCGAGCTATTGATGGACTGCAGGATCGTGTCAGCATTCTCAAGCGGGTATTGTGCCACTTAAACTTCTTAATATTCTAATTCTATTGATTCTATTATGCAAATAATTGTAGATATTACTATTATCATTAGTAGTATATTTACTAGATCAAGCTGTGTTGCATAGATAAGAGATAAAATAGGTTTGTTAAAACAATAGTGTGTTCCTTTAAAAATAGTTCTTCCCTGCTGCAGCTTTAGTGCATAGTAATAGTAGTAGTTGTGTAGATAGGGGATTCTTGATTTCTTGTCAACCGTGTCCTTTCCTGGACCAGTTTAGTTTTAAATATTTGGAAGTAGTTCAGCACAGTTTTTTGGTTAAATTTTACCAAAAAGGAATCTGATTATCTGATGGGCTTACAACTAAGAATTGGTGGCTGCATTAATGCTATCTGAATATTTCATTGGCCTAACTTTTTTTTTTGAGTGTGGTATGCATATGGTAGCTAACAACTAGAATGTCTACATTAATAAGGTATGACTTTCTTTAAAAGTTAACAACTAGATGAGATATAGAAGGATTCTTATGTAATTTGGTACGCTTGAAAAGCACTGGGAGTAACCAGCAAATAGGAAGTCCTGGAGAATATCTGGACATGGGTCATGCCATGATTGTCAATCTGATTCTTTCTATCTGACATCAGTGTAGACATTCTCCAAAGTCCAAATTAATAAATATATGACGAGCAGATTAAGGTTTAGGGTGCTTTGCTCATTTTATTAATGGTATGCTAGAAAATAAATAAACATTCAAACATCCCATCCATTGACTAGTTTAAGTTTGTTGGAATTGTTCTAACTTTAGGATTCTTTCCCCATTTATCAACCTGGATAAGCTTCTAGACAACTATATATTTGTTATTAGGTACTGAAACCTCTTTTACTTTCCTGTAGTTGTCAGGTGATATCCATGAAGAGGTGGAGACTCATAACAGAATGCTAGACCGAATGGTATTTGCAATTACCCTGTTTTGGCCCCCACCCCTTTTTTTTGTAAGTTCTGAATCTGCTATCCTGCTCCCTTACCATCATGCCTGATTCAGGGGAATGATATGGATGCATCAAGGGGTTTTCTCTCTGGAACCGTGGACAAATTCAAGATGGTAAGTGACAAGAGAAACAATTACTAGCACGTAGTTCATCTGCCCCTTGGTGCCCTTCCGATATGTTTCATGTGTGAATGAACATGATACAGGTGTTTGAGACCAAATCAAGTCGGAGGATGGGAACCCTCGTCGCATCATTTGTTGCTCTTTTTCTGCTGGTTTACTACTTGACCAGGTAGAAGCATCCGCTGTGAAAGCTCTGTGGGCTGGCGTGCTCAAGAACATGCTGAGAATGGATGTGCTGATCTAGGCAGATGCCGTATATACCTTGAAAACTCACTGTCCTGAGTGCAAAGCATGTTGATGTGGGTTTCGTGAACTCTGCACTGTATAACACGACTACAGCGTGTTGGGTCGATCCTCTGCTCTGTTGCTGGAGCTACAGAAAATGGATTCAAGTTTGTTGTCCGTTCCTTTGGCATGTTATGTTTATGGATATATGGTATTAGTAATAGTAGTATGTGGAATCTCTACCGTGATGTATCTAGTTGGTTGCCTTGTGGCTGGACTTGTTTAATTGTAGAAGCTTTGTTTGAGCACTATGTGAGGTCGACACGTGTCCCGTGGCATCTGGCCAAACAAATCCAGATGGAAGGAATGATAATGTGGTTGCACCATGAACAACTGGTATAATAACAATTATAAGGAGTATTATATGGTTGCAAGACTTAAGGTCAGCGTGTGATTAAACGCAGGAATCACAACAAACGCAATGATCAAGGATGCAATTATTGAGGCAGCAAGATGCTCTCTACTCGTGCGGGGAAAGGGTACAAGCACCAAACACCTGTAACTAGCTTAGATAATTGCACCAGCCGGTCCTAATCACATGCATGTATGCCCTATACATACCTATGCCTCATATTTCTATACTAATCTCGCTAAATGCACTACCTCTGACAGGTCGATTTTGGTTTGAAATATTTGTCATTCTTGTCCTCACAGCCAACAAACTTGATTGTGGTTACATTATTTGAACGAACTGGGATGGAGAAATAATTGAAACCGAAGCTGTAGATATCGTGAGATATATTACTTTTTTAAAAAAATGACAGCTTACAATAGAAACCTAATGCACAAAACAATTAAATACACTCCTCATCTGGTGGACTAACGCAGATTGAGCACACAATGCAACCTGTGTGTTAGTTGCTGCAACGTCGAGTTCAGTTTGTATTAGGTGTAGTATTCTTCTGTCTAATAATTTAGTGTGTGTGTACCACCTTGGTTGGGCGAGGTTAGATATGTCATGCAGCAGACCACCCCATCAGTGTTTGACAAAGCTTAGGTTATCCATCTCCGGGAGATGTGCCAACTATTTTAGTCATGATAGTGGGCAATGCTTTGTTAAAACAGCTTATTAGTTTAGTTGGTTGCAGTTAGCTTTTGTTTTGTTCCTTTAATTTGCTTCTTTAGATTAGCTGGAAGTGGAGGCATGAGCATGACAGTATCTTTATTTGCTTGGGTTTGCCTTTGTTGTACTTTGCAAGAGTGCCATGCCGTGTTATTTGTCATGGACCACAAGATCGCGAAGTCACGCATGCAGGGATTAGTTTTTTTTTCTATTTCCTCTAAACTTCATGTTTATATATGCATGCTTTCTGAGGATTATATTCGTACACAGCACCGTACACCGTAGCAGGTGTAAGTGTAAGTCTCAGTGATATATTAAGATGCAGCATTATTCAATAGCACAGAAGCGGTTTACATTTAGTAAACTAAAGTTATGACCTTGACATAATATATTGCGTTGTGAAAATGAAGGATATGTGGCATATGTGTATCTTCAATAAGATGAGTACTAGTAATCTTATTAGTAAATATTTGTCTAGTTAAGGCTACCAAATGTAGGGACTACTGTCAAGGCTTTATTATTTAATCTGCTGAAAGATGCTGTGTAGTGGAATCTTGTGCCACAAAGTTTCTTAATCTTATAACACATAAACAACAAACGTATGCTTCAGGTCACAAGACATGCATCATCCTTTTGTTTTTGTGCAGAGATCTAACATAAAAAGCATACATGTAGTTTATACGTACTTTGCCTAGAATTATTAAAACAGAGAGCCTACTTCTAGCCCCAAAAATCTTATTGTTCTCCTTTGGCAGTGTAGGCCTTGCTAAGTACTACTAACTGCCTAGCTTGTATGGCTGCGCTCCTCCATGCCTCCATGTTTGACATACTGAGAGCAAGTAAACTACATACCATAGGTCATCATATAGAACAAATAAACCCCTTGCCATTTTTAATTTATTGCCACTAGTTTGGGCATCCCGAGGATAAGTGAGTGATTGAAGGCCTTTGAAAATTATTTATGGATATATAATTTGACAAGAGAAAAAGGTACATATATTAGATCTCTACATACATATATAGATGTATTTGATAGCTGCATCATACATCTCAGTTCATTAATTTATTGTTTGTCTCAAATTTTGAATATATATATATATATATATATATATATATATATAACATATACCAACTTAATAAGCACAACAGGAGGGAAAATGAAATCTTAGTTTAATTATTCAACCAGCACACAGCAGCAGCAACATGTGCAAGCATGGTATGGTACATCGCACAAGATATACCGATAAATTATGTTTCATAACTCTCGTGGATAAATAGAGTATTAATTTTTTTAATAAAAAACTCAATCTGCAGGGTAAGATAGTCTCCAACCATTGTGTGATAGGAAAGATTTACATAGCTGCACCATAGCTCTTGTGAGAGCGACCAATGGCCTAGGTTAGGCCTTAGACGTGTGTTTTGGTATGGGACATTATCAATGCTCTATTTGGAGCAGGGAAGTTAACTTATGCTCTTCTGTCACAAATGTAAGCATTCCTGAGTTTGTGATATGTCAAGCTATTTTAAATTTGACCAAATTAAGTTATTATGTGCATGCTTGCCTGCTCTTTCTTGGAGATTAAGATGGTTTTTTCTGTAGAAGGAGGGGGTCATGACTCATGATCAATACATGGAGGGCGCCTACGATTTATACCACCAAACCAGTCTACATTCATTAATATAGTCTGATATGGTGGTATAGCTGCTGATAAGGCCAGTCTCAATGCAATGTTTCATCTCCCGGTTCCAAAACAATGAAACTGCACATGAAATGGGTATCTCTCTCAATGTACTATTTCGTTGCACGGTTTTACTTATTAGTTTATCATTCATGGGTCCCACCTTCTCTCTCCCCTTCACTCCTCCTCGCAAGAAACACGATGGAACGAGCATGGCGGGGCGGAGGAGTGAGCGCCTGCCATGGGGGAGCTGTGCGTCCGCGGCGGAGGAGCTCGCGGCCCAACGGAGTCGCTCGCGCTCGCGTCCGGCGGAGGAACTCGTGGCCCGGTGAAGAGGCACGCGTGGCGGAGTCACTCGCGGCTCGTCGGAGTCGCTCGGCTGCGGAGGAGCTCGCCCGGTAGACCCGCTCGCGCTGCAGAGTCGCTCGCATCGCGGCCTCGCCCAGCAGCGGACGCAACAGAGCCCACGCGCGGCACGGCGAGCGGCCGACCGGCGACGGAACTCGCGTCCACAGAGCCTACACGCCGGCGGAGTTCTAGATGCAATGATATGATGAAACGAATCGATGCTCTCAGTGCGAGTTTCATACTATTTCCAATGTCTAGGAAACAACGCGGATACGTTTCATGGGGATGAAACGTTTCCCTTCTCTCTCCTACTCGTTTCATGCAATCTGCTGATGTGGCACCTCATTTAATGTGCATGAAAC
>Ga0182004_10001869_pt1 | contig 15941 bp, 10 predicted proteins | sample Sormic07211540_1_FD_120479 | JGI IMG/M metagenome (GOLD analysis project Ga0182004, IMG submission 120479) | Endophyte microbial communities from Sorghum bicolor roots, Mead, Nebraska, USA - 072115-40_1 MetaG | ecosystem: Host-associated > Plants > Roots > Unclassified | place: USA: Nebraska...
GACGCGTCTCCGGCTGGGTTGGTCGTTGAGGTTGAAGAGGTGGGGACGGATGCATGGCCGTCAGTTGTCCTTATCTGTTGCGGCTCCGAACACTGCTGGCTACCTAGGTGTTGAGTTGTCCTTTTTGATTTTGGCTTAGCTGTTGGGTTGTTAGGTGGAGGATCCCCCTCGTGTTTCTTGCTTTTGTTTGTGTTCTGGGTTTCAATGGTAATCCTTGGATTACTTGCGAACTCGTTGTATCGGTTACCTGCCGTTTCCTTCGGCTCTTCTTCTTAATGAAAAACACGTGAAGTCGTGATCTCGAAAAAAAAAACATTGATCGAAGGAGCAGCTCTCCCATCTCACACACGTTGCCATGGATGGATCCATGTGGGGCGCTGCCAACTACGTGCCTCTAACGCCGCTCAGCTTCCTGGAGCGCGCCGCGATCGTGTACGGCGACCGAACGGCCGTCGTCTGCGGCGGCAGACGGTTCTCGTGGCGCGAGACGCGGGAGCGGTGCCTCGCCGGGGCGTCCGCGCTCGCGCATCTCGGCGTCGACCGCCGAGACGTGGTAAGCCACTGGAGGATGACGACGAGCTGTTTGGTTTTCCGTGTGATGAGGAACGGCTGGTGATCTCTACTTTTCCGTGCGCTGTGCTGTGCTGTGCTGCGGACCAGGTCGCGGTCATCGCCTCGAACGTTCCGGCGATGTACGAGCTCCATTTCAGTGTGCCCATGACTGGCGGCGTCCTGTGCACGCTCAACACCCGCCACGACGCGGCCATGGTGTCTGTCCTGCTGAAACACTCGGAAGCCAAGGTCTTCCTCGTCGAGTCGCAGTTCCTGGCCGTGGCACGCGACGCGCTCAGGCTCCTTGCCGACGCCAAATCCAAGCTTCCTCTCGTCATCACGATCTCTGACGCCGCCGCCAGCACCGGTGGCAGCAGCAGCAACGACGGCACCGTCATGGAGTACGAAGCGCTTCTGCGGAGCGCGACGCGCGGATTCGACATCCGGTGGCCGGACGACGAGCTCGAACCGATATCGCTGAACTACACGTCGGGGACCACGTCGAGGCCCAAGGGCGTCATCTACAGCCACCGCGGCGCGTTCCTGAACTCGCTTGCCACGGTGCTGGGCAACGAGATGGTGACCATGCCCGTCTACCTCTGGACCGTGCCCATGTTCCACTGCAACGGGTGGTGCATGGTGTGGGCCACCGCGGCGCAGGGCGGCACGAGCGTCTGCATCGGGAGCGTCATCCCCAGGGTGATCTTCGACCACATCGTGCGCCACGGCGTCACCAACATGGGCGGCGCGCCCACGGTGCTCAACATGATCGTGAACGCGCCGGCGGCGGAGCAGAAACCGCTGCCGAGGAGGGTCCGCATCTCCACGGGAGGCGCGCCGCCGCCTCCGCAGGTGCTGGCCAAGATGGACGAGCTCGGCTTCGACGTCGTGCACGGGTACGGCCTCACCGAGACGTACGGTCCGGCGACGGTGTGCGTGTGGAAGCCCGAGTGGAACGCGCTGCCGCCCTTGGAGCGCGCCCGGATCAAGGCGCTGCAGGGCGTCGCCCACACCATGCTCCAGGAGGTCGCCATCAAGGACCCGGCGACCATGGAGACCTTGCCCTCCGACGGGTGCGCCGTCGGCGAGGTCATGCTCCGCGGCAACACGGTCATGAGCGGGTACTACAAGGACGCGGCCGCCACGGAGGAGGCCGTGCGCGGCGGGTGGCTGCGCACGGGCGACCTCGGCGTGCGCCACCGGGACGGGTACATCCAGATCAAGGACCGGTCCAAGGACATCATCATCTCGGGCGGCGAGAACATCAGCTCCATCGAGGTGGAGTCGGTGCTGTTCGGGCACCCCGCGGTGCTCGACGCCGCGGTGGTCGCGAGGCCCGACGACCACTGGGGCGAGACGCCGTGCGCGTTCGTCACGCTCAAGAACGGAGCGACGGCTACAGCGGATGACATCATCGGCTTCTGCCGGGCACGGCTGCCGCACTACATGGCGCCCAGGACGGTGGTGTTCAGCGACCTCCCTAAGACTTCCACCGGCAAGACGCAGAAGTATCTGCTCCGGGAGAAGGCGACGGCCATGGGAAGCCTGCGCAAGCCAGATCGAAGCAGGCTCTAGTGGATCTGTTGCTGGGAACATGCCCATTATATTCGTGGAAGTCTGCTGGTAGTATATCTTGGTCAACTCTGCTTAGCCATCATCGATCAGGGCAGCCGGGGATTCGGTCATGCACTCATGCATGCTTTGACAACCACCATGTTGCACATGAACTTGTATGGTGAAATGATATTCCAGGACTTGGCTATTCATGGGATGCTTTATTGGATCATCCAATTTTAATAAATATATATATTCACTCCCACATGCAAACTTATGTTTGCTTTATTCAAACAGCTAGACCAATCGACAACAAAATCTGGATAAACCAGAACAACGTAAACATCACTCGTAAGTTACAAGAGCAATCCGAGTATCTGACAGTGGAACATCATATAACATCTACAGCTCTAACCTCTATAGCATCAAAGGAAGCAGATCAGGATCAGCGCCATGAGGAAAGCGATGGCGGACGTCCTCCACATGGACCCGGCAAACTCCGATCTCGCAGCTCCTCCCTCTGAAAGACCAAAGTACCAAACAATTAGAAACCTATCATAATTCAGGCACACAATATGCTCAGAGAAATGCTAACGGCTGCAGAGTTGCAGGCTGTTACTTACTCTGGCACGCAGTCTCATTTGCAGGCACAAGGCTGGTATGTATGGCGAGAGACGTGGTGTTGGTATAACCGCTGTACACGCACATCCTGGACGCGCAATCGGTGCCGTTGTTTCGCCCGAGCGTCAGGCCTCCACTGCAAGTCGGCACAGCCGGGCACCTTCTGCCTTGCACTGGACTGCAGTCTAGGCTGGTAATAATCACATGGGAAAAAAAAATTGTGAATCGTCATGTCGTCGCTGATCGAGACACGGGCAAACAGAACACGGGAGCTTACTGTTCGTAGTTGCTTGCACTGCATTTGCATTGGATGCAGTCGTCGGCGGTGAGCACGTAGGTGCCATTCGGGACGAGCAGATTGTAATCAGCCTAGGTGTTGCTGATGGATGACTGGCAAACTGAAAGCACAGACTTTCCAATAACAGTTAGTACCGACCGGGTTGCGAGATCCCTTTTGTTAAAAAGAGAGATAATGAGCAGTAGTCAAAAAGGATGCGTCCAAATATCTATCACAACTGTGACTTGTGAGCAGTCTAGCTTTCTGTGCTAGTGGCATGTTCAGAGTTCAGACACAGAGTCAGACAGTTTGCCCGGTGATAGCAACGTATAACAACTTATTTTGAATAAAAAGTTGATCTCTTGAACGAATCCTGAGTTGTGGTTTCTTGAATATTCAATCAAATAGGTAGACATGTCCTGGCACGCAGGATGAACCAATAGCTACTTGTCTAAATACTCCATGCCGTCCACAATGGTGGTCTGAGGTCTCGGCCTCTAGTCTGAACTCTGAACAACGGAAGCATGCATGTGCAACAACCTTGTCCAGCTCACCAAGTGGAATATGAATCTCCACCCAAGGGAACCACTGTTGAATCCAATTGTCTAAACAATATACTATTAGAACCCTGCATTTGCTTGATGCATTTAGCAGACCTATGTTACCAAGGAGGAATTTATGAAAGCGAAACAACTGGTCCCTCTGCTTCCCAGTCATGAAGTTATCTTTCTCCTGTAACTAAAATTCACCACTTCTATGTCGGCTACGTTAAGCAGAACTACGAGCATTTTTCACTCCATCATCCTCACAATTCACTAATCACAACTAGGTATGGACTCATAAGACTGGAAGCAACATGTGTACCCAGCAGCAGCGTAAAGCCGTAAACAGATGAAGATGAACAGGCTTACCAGGGAGGGGGACATCCAGGATCTGCCCCTGCTGCAGGCTCTTGGGGTCGGTGATCTTATTCAAACTCAGCAGCGTGCTCTCGGTCACCCCGAACTTGGCGGCAATGCCGGGCGGGTCATCCCCCTTGGCGACGCTGTACGCGAAGTGCATCACGTCGGCTCCGTCCACCTGGTCGCAGGTGCAGGGCAGCGGGATCCTGAGCTTCTGCCCCACCTCGATGAGGTTGACGTCGGAGATGTTGTTGGCGGTGGCGATCTCCTGGTAGGTGACGAAGGCGTCGAACACATCCCGGGCGATGTGGTCCAGCCCGTCCAGCGGGTACACCACGTAGATGGGGCCCCCGTCCGACTGCCCCACGCCGTTGCTCCCGCACCGGCACCTGAACGGGACGCGCACCGTGGTCTTGGCCGCCAGCGGCGTGGACGCCGGCGTCGTGGCGAGGAGGCCGTTGGCGCCCAGGAGCCCCGCGAGCGTCGTCGTGGTGTTGAACCGGGTCGCCAGCTCGCCGTAGGTGGTGGCGTTCGGCACCGCGTAGCCCATGGCTGACTGGCACATCTTGCCCACCGTCGCGCAGGTGAAGTTGGTGGCCGAGGCCGGCGCCGGGAGCAGGAGGACGAGCAGCAGCAGCGCGGCCGGTGCGGCCAGACGGGCTGCGAGCGGCGTCATGCTGCTGCCTGCGCCGCGGCGAGGAGGAAAGGCTTTGGGAGGAGAGGTTTGACCGTTTGAGTGCTTGTTTGACGAAACGGGACAGATCATATGGGCATGGGGGAGCTCCAGTCGAGTGGCTTTAAATGCTCGCAGTGTGGACCCCTCTCCGTTTGGTTGCCTTGGCCTTGTTTACTTCTGAAAAATTTTGAGAAATGGGCACTGTAGTATTTTCGTTTGTATTTGACAAATATTATCCAATCATAGACTAACTAGGCTCAAAAGATTCGTCTCGTCAATTTCGACCAAACTGTGCAATTAGTTTTTATTTTCGTCTATATTTAATACTCCATACATGCGTCTAAAGATTCGATGTGACAGGAAATATGAAAAATTTTACAAAATTTTCTGGGAAGTAAACAAGGCCTCTAATGAAAAATGGAGGAAATGAACTTTTCTCCAAAATCCAGCAGGGAAAGTTGGTACTCGCACTGGGCGTTTACTTTCAAATTTTTTTGCAAAATGTGAATAGTAGCACTTTCGTTTGTATTTGACAAATATTGTCTAATTATAGACTAACTAGGCTCAAAAGATTCGTGTCGTCAATTCCGACCAAACTGTGTAATTAATTTTTATTTTCATCTATATTTAATATTCCATGCATATGTCTAAAGATTCGATGTGACGGAGAATCTGAAAAGTTTTGCAAAATTTGTGGAAACTAAACAAGGCCGGCTTCCGGTTTCCGACGGGCGTTATCGATGGTGGCCTTGGGGCGTCGACCGGAGACCGAGACAGGCTGGATGGACCTTGGACGCGAGGAAAATTGCCGAGTTTCCAGCGACCTGAGGTAGATCAGTCGACATCACGCGGACGCGCACTGAGCTGAAGCGCGTTCGTGCTGTGGAAAGCTTTGTCCACTGCCTTGAGACCAAGTCAGAAGCACACAGGGGCAACACAACCATGGTGGGGCGTTTGATTATTCCATTCACCTGGTTCCCAAGCAAAAACATCCCAATCAGAGGAACGCTAGGCCATGTTTGGGAGGAAAGGAAAGCGTAGCAAAGAATGAACCAACCAATGAACCAACGGACGCAGGAAACAACGGGGTCCATCAACTCCTACAAAGAATGTTGTTCCCTTACAGGCAAAATTTGGAGCCTAGAAAGAAAAATTCGTTTGTGCTGGCAGATCTAATTCACTCAATCCAGAGGGGAAGAAGGAGGCATGCCCGGCGGAGCGTCCTTTGGCGGGGGTGCGGAGCTGAAGTCAATGGCTGGGAACACTCCGGGAGGCCTCTCCACGGGTTGTATGGACAACAGCTGCGTCGAGTCTCCGACGACATCGGCCCATCCATAGTGAGGCTCCGCCCTGGTTCAAATGTTTGCAGTTTGATGAGATTCAAATGTGACCAATCCTTGGACAAATTAGCGCCATGGAGATGATGTTTCAGAGCATCAGCAGAATAAAAGTCTTACTCATAGTATGTCTCCTCGTCGACTACCAAATCCCAGCTCTCGCCAGTCGTGCTCTTTCCATACTTATGGACTTTTCTGAAATCCAAGACGAATATGGTTTAGTTGTGATCCAAGTCACCATGTGTAGCAAATTAGCAACAGAATAGTCGGCTTCAAAACAGTTTACAACTAGTATCGATATCTAAGATATTAATCATTTGCATGTCTAAAATACTAATAACATGTTTGAAAAGTCTGCAGTCTAAATGCAGCCCAAATTCCAGTCAAATAATACGTACAGTGCTAGACCAAAACATTATTATGTCACGTACCCGTTACCAAAGTGTTCTTCTCCCCAAGTTCTTGACCAGCCTGAAAGTTTCAACACAAGTGAAGTATCAGCCTACATATTATTCCAAGCAAAAGATGGTACTTTATATCTCCATCATAAAGTGGTGGGTCCAGCACCATCACAACAGAATGATAAAAGGCTGTAGCACATTTCAAAAGTATACATGATATAAAGGTACGCTGACATACTGGCCCAGATTTCAAAACATATTTGGATATTGGCATGGTCTTCAAGCGACCAATTTCGCATAAAATGCAACTAGCATAAAGACATCAAGTAGCAAACCTAAATGTTTTCAGTCATGATGGCCATACTTAGAAAATAATTAGCGTATTCTAAAAACACATTATGTTTTGCAATTGGAGGGAGTACCATATCTTAGTTACTTGCATACATACGAGAAAAATGCGGTGCATATACAGTATTTAGTGGTGATGGATCTTACGTTCACCGCCAGGAGATACATGCCATGTCTCCCCTTGTCGAGAACCAATTCCTGCAAAGAATTTCTCCTCCCACTTGTCCCCCCATTTGGTGCCTAAGTCTGTCTCTGCCCACTTATCTGTCCTGTTAAGAACATTCATGCAATGCAGGTGTTACCAACCACACTGGCACTCGAGCAGACAAAGTAATGCAAACCAAAACAGCTTTCCGATGTCTGAACTGTCGATGCAAAATTGAATTAGAGGGCATCAAGTTGTCCCTCAGAAGAATAACTCCCTATCACAGTATCACTACAAACTATATGCCAGTGTCAGACGCATATCTTAGAGCAATTAACCAACAAATTGACATGCGAATCCACATACTAGTAAACAATAAAATTCGCTACTGTAATGAAGAACACATGAATATGGAAATGAAGTTTCAGGCAATAAACATTGAAGATTCAGCACGACACCAGCTGTATAAGGATTTTCTCCTACGGGCCTACGGCCATATAGCTAGTGCAAAAAACATTAAGAGGCTCACCATTTCAAAACAAATCCACGGCCATCATAATGTTCACCCCATCTCTCCCACCAGGACTGCTCATTCAACCTTCCATATTTGTGAGCACCTTTCTCTGTCCAGCCTTTGGCATCATATTTCTCCCACCTGTTAGAGAACATTGATGGATAAAAATAACTTTACAGAAGACGTACAACCAGAACCATGCAAAAATATGATCCATTTCTCACCATTTCTCATACCACCCAGCATTTTCTACACCTGATTTTGCTTGTTTTTCAGCACTTCTCTCTATTCTTGCAAGATTGCTGTATTGGACAAGGTAAACCATGTCAGTGTCCCTCAAGTGAGATTGTTCTAAGTTCTAACTTTGGATGGAAATCAAAGAAGAAACTGACACATATGGCAGGTATCATTTAAGTGAAGGTTGGGCTAGAAGTCCGACACATACTGACAGACACACCAATGGATGGGCTGGATCTCCAAATAGGTATCAAGAACAATGACATAGCTGATCATTTGTTTGCAGATTGTATTGGAATCCTGTCCGTGCAATAACAGCACACTAAATTTCGGATCTAATGATCTAAAATAGCATGGATGTTTAACTATTAAACAATGTTATAAACTGCAAACAGGTGAAAACAAATCTTAAGTTCTCAGCAGAGCTACGGAATCACCATTGATTTCAATGTAGCCTTAAAAATAAGGCTAAAAGAAAGTCTGTATACAACTCTATGTTACAAAAAAGGTGAGTTAAGCTTGCAGTTGAGACTAAACCTTGTGTCTAACACAAAGGCAGGACAGGTATACTTAAAATATCAGAATCTACAATTTAGCTAATTTACCTCCATTCATCTTGGTACAGAACTTCTTTCCATTTCTCCCACCAAGAATCACCTTCAGCATTCTTCCCAGATTTCTCCGCACCTAATGTTTTATAATTATTACATTTAAAAGTTAGTCACGAGCTTGTGACAGATGGAAGCAATAAGCATACATTTAAAGAACAAAAAGCAAAGGCATTGAACACAGCTACGAATGAAATTTGCGTGCTCATGCACAAGAATCATGCTGAGGCCTTGTTTAGTTGAGGAGGTGAAAAGTTTTTGGGTACTGTAGCACTTTCATTTTTATTTGGTAATTATTGTCCAACCATGGACTAACTAGGCTCAAAAGATTCGTCTCGCAAATTACAGGCAAACTGTGCAATTAGTTATTTTTTTTTAATCTATATTTAATGTTCCATGCATGTGCCGCAAGATTCGATGTAACAGGGAATCTTGAAAAGTTTTTGGGTTTTGGAGTGAACTAAACAAGGCCTGATTAAACACTTTGATAGTATGACTATGCTATCAAAGAGGAAGAGCCTCCATTATAAAAGAATAATTTGCATACCTAATTCCTTATATCCAGTCCAGTCACTTTTCTCCCACCACTGCCACACAGAACGATGTTGTTAAGATTTGAAGTAAACTAAACAACAAGATTGCTGAACTTGCAAACTTCAGTAGGTCCTTTGATGAAAAAGAATGGTTCTTAGACCAGTATTTTTGTAATTTTCAATGGAGTTGAGTGTTTAGCTTTGGGGTCTTGCAGTCTCAAACCTCTAAGCTGGATTGAGTACAGTGAAGTTGAAGACAGATGAAAGCTTGCATGCTAGAGTTTTCGAGCGATTCAATAATTTTCATGACTATGGAATTACCTAAATTCAAAAGGTAATGTTACAAATGTTCAAAATTTAGCATCAAGAAAATCAAAGGAAACCCAAACACTAAAAGTCATACTGACAGACACATAATAGTAATAAAAAGGTATATTGTGCTTAAAGTTGAAATCCTACTCAAGCACATCAAGTAAATAAAAGTAAGATTAAATGCAGAAGGCAGAAGCCCCGCACCAATTATTTAAAGCTGAAAGCATGTTGTAAAGGCAACTGAACTGAATGTAAAAAAGCCAAAAACATACAGTCTCTTTCCATTCGGTAGAACCATCATGGTTCTGTCCTCCCATTCTTGTCCAGCGGCAGCGGTACCCATTCTCGCCAACATCTTCTCCACTCTCCCTGTACCAAGTGCTTCCATCTTCATTTATTCCAGACTCCTTGACTGCTTCATCCGGCAAGTTGATTCCCCATTCCTTCTCACTAGCAATACCAGTGTCTATAAGGCAGGTGTCAAACAAACACATGCATTTCCTTAGCAAAACAGGGAGCTACAATTGGGACTCTACAAGTGGGATCATTTCATTTCGCAGTAAACCAATATTCCTGTGGGAATGTTCTTTGGAATTGACAATGTCAGCAAGGGACCAACCTCTCTTGGGCGGGGTATCACGGGATTGAGGAGCCGGGCCCCTCGGAGTGCACCGCGGGTAGAAGTCCTGTTGCTTGAACTGCCTTCTAGAACTATACTAGTAAACAAAAAAATGAGTGTCAGAATTCCATTCCCTAAGCAATGTGAATTGAACAAGTACATACGTGAGGTTTCTGATAAAAGCATTTTGACACATAATCTGTCATTACGCAATCTAATTAGCAAAAAAAAAAAGTCCGAATGATGCAATCGACTGATAGCTGTAAAATGCGAGGCCGGGCACACTCTTCAGTCCTTATAGAACTACAAAAATCCCTAGATGCGACGTGGCCAGCCGCCCTCCCACGTACCGAGGTGCAGGGAAGGGGAGCGGGGGCATGGCGGTGAGGCTAGCGCGCCGCCGGCCCGGTGCCGCGGCGGAGGGCTTGTTCCCATCGATGCGCCACTCCTCGGCGCGCTCGGGCGCGACCGCGGCCGCCCTCGAGAGTCGCCTCCGCGGCAAAGGGTCAGCCCCGGCGCAGCAGCACCGGATCACGGCACGCTGGCGCGGCCAGGACGCCGGCCCCCTCGCCGTGGTCAGATCGAACGGCGGCCACGCGAGGCCCCTGGAGCACGCGGCCATCTTCTCATGCCACGGCGAGGCGGGACCGTGGCGGGCGGTGGCGGCGGCAGCCGGGGCGGGCGCGGGTGTGGATGGGCCTAGCAGTGGCGGAAGGAGGGAGGCGGAGGGGAGGGTTTTATACGAATGGTGGGGCGGAGGCAGGCGGTGCGCATCGCTGCTCCGAGCCAACGAGAGCGACTGATAAGGGTTCGCTCCCGCGGGTCCGAGGAGAGAGAGACGAGAGAAGTTTCTATGGGTTTTATTAGATCTTTGATGAAGATTGTTCGGGTGTGGAGATGGAGAATGGCGAGGGAGCGTCCACTCCCCCATGATATGGGGCTGGGAGAGACGGAGACGACGAAGGGAGAAGGTGGGGTGGCCGGACCCACTTGTCGGTGACGGTAGATTCAGAGTTTCAGACCGGCCTGGTTGTGTGTCAGGGGAGAATGTGACGTGGGGCCATGTCACGGATGCAACCGTGGCTGGGCTGCCAAATTGGGGAGGGTAATGATTTGGGTACTGGTTTACATTAAAAAAAGCAATTCGCTTCTCTTTTTTATATTTGTTTTCAAAGCAGTGTTTTTCTCTCACAATATTTCAACCATAACTTTTTAGACCGAGCAAACTCTCCTATTTTTTTACTAATTATTTTTCTTTACTGATTATCCGTTTGTTTATTATTATATTATTATTGATGGTGTGTTCATTGCAAATCTAACTGTATTGGGTCTACGGAGTATTCCTCTGTGTATTAGGACTGTTGTTGGTGCTATACTAACATGTGAGGAGGCTTAGAGGCGCTGCTTTTCAGCTTAAATGAACAAGAATCGTGTTTTTTGTCAAAAAGTCATGACTAAAAATATTGTTCGTTAATTTATTATGAGAGAAAGATATTATTGAATGGCTGATAGATTCGGTAAATAATCTCAAGCTAATAGTATTAGTTAAAATTATTGATCGTAATATCGATTGAAAATTATAAAGTTTAAATCTTAATATACACCCTTTATATATGATTTACAAGTTGTTCTGGACAAGGTTTAAATCAAACATTTTGAGAATATAAATCACTAATAACTTTTTAATTGTTGAGTTTGCAAAATTGAAAATTACATGAATAGATTTCTTGAAAATAACTTCATAAAAGTATACATATATTTTTTTCTAATACTTTTATAAAAATAAGAGGTGGACGTTGTGTTTTGGAGACTATGATACTGTCCTAAACGACTTCTAAACTCTATATAGAGGGAGTACATCCAAACAAAAACAAAAAAAGGTGCTATGGAATACTAATGGATGGATAGAGAGGAGAAGGAAAGGGAGGAGGATGAAAAAAAGTGTTGAAGGAATAAGAACTAAGCACGTGACCACTAACCACCCATATGAAGTGAGCTCCGAATAGATGGAATGTCATTGGATTTTTGACTCGGGTCTCGTTTAGTTTGCAAAAAATTTCAAAATTTTCCGTCACATCAATTTTTTGGACGTATGCATGGAGTATTAAATGTAGATAAAAATAAAAAATAATTGCACAATTTAACTGTATTTACGAGATAAATCTTTTAAGTCTAGTTAGTCGGTGATTAGACAATAATTATCTAATACAAACGAAAGTGCTACAACAGCCAAAGCAAAAAATTTCTAAACTATAAATTATGAAATAAATAAATTATTAGTAAAATATCTCTAATGACAAAATAAGTTTTAACAAAATATATAATATTTATGTAAAAAATTAAATAAAACGAATGATAAAATAAGATATCTAAAATTTTAAAATAACACTCTTTTTGAAACGGATGGAATAAGAAAATGAGCACCTAGCTTATGGGGCGCCATCAGCAGGTCCATGCGGGCATTTCAACGTGACACGATTATCATAGAACCTCGCACCTTGTCTTACGGGGCTTGTGTCTCACGCACGCTACAAGTTTTCCACCCGAGGACGCACAATACCAGCAAAGGCCAATTGGCTGAGTAAATATATCGCGTTCTTACGCAACTAATTTCCTAATCACTAACTATACAAAAATTAGTTCAAGAGCCTCCAAACAGGAGGGCTAATAAATGAACTAATTTTTAGACAAATTTTTAACCAATTGTAAATCAACTAGCTAACCAACTTTAGTTAATTAAGCTAATTTTTACCCCAAGAGTAACTAGTCCCAGTTCATCCAAATAAACCCAAAGTGTTGTAATAAAAGCTTCTTTGGATACACATGGGCACATGGCTAGCTAGACTAGAGCTCAAATTAGCTATGGTTGTCTAGCTACTTGGCTAACTACTCTCTCTGTCTCTAAATAACTATCGTTTTCCGTGAGATACTTTGACTAAATATATAAAAAAATATTAAATTTTATGGAAAAAAGATAATATCATTGATGGTTGGTGGAATTTATTTGTAATAATTTTATTTAAAGATATAAATATGACATATATTTTTTACAAATTTAGTTAGATTTACGGCACAGAAATCAAAAACGATAATTGTTTAGAAATGGAGAGAGTACTAGTTAAACAAAACTAACACACCTATTAGCAGGGGCGGAGACAAGGGGCGGCCAGGCCCAGGCCCTCCTATCGATGTGAATTTTCCATTGAAAATTTTGAAATTTAAATAAACTTATAATTCAACACTATTGGTCTCCCTTAATATTCAAAACTTTAACTTTCTGACTCTGTCACCGTAGCATTTTCATTTTTATTTAACAAATATTGTTCAATCATAAACTAACTAGACTCAAAAGATTCATTTCGTGATTTCTAGGCAAACTATGCAATTAGTTTTTATTTTTGTATATATTTAATGGTCCATATATATGCCGCAAGATTCGGCGTGACGAAAAATTTTAATTTTTTTTGGGTTTTTGGATAAACTAAACAAGGCCTAAGCTAATTTGTAGTGAGCTAACTAGTATCAATAAAGCTCGTGTATGAAATATGCCTCAAGTATTGTAGATTGCACTGGCAACATTTCGAAATTAGAGCATTCTTTACGCCTACACCACGTTACCCGACATGGCAGTACAAAGGTACTGCTACTTCAAAAGTTCAAGTTCTTCAAAAGTCCGACGTGGCTCCACAGCGACCCGGAACATGTGGACAACGCTTCCTGGGCCAACGTGGCGGCGGAAACCGGATCAGGATCAGGCCCCCGGCAGCGTTACGTGGAAAAGCGCCAGCTCTCGCGGCCACGGATCCTCCACGCCGACGGGAGCACGGGGGGACCGGTTCAAACGTGGCAGGCAAGGCGCCCCCAGGTGTTGTCGTTGAGGTAACTCGTGGCTCAGCTTCGCCGAGGGCGAGCCAGGAGCCCAGGACTATCCTCGCCCCCGTCCCCCCGGCGTGGCGATTTGGCCCCAGTGCCGCCGGGGCCGCCGTGCCTTTTCACCCGACGCCGACCGCGCGAGTGGATAAAATTGCTGATCTGGATCTAGCTTCCGGGTCGGTGACTCGGAGTGAGGGACCGGCGCGACGCGCTGCCGGCCGCGGATGCATGTTTTCTTTTCTTTTTTTTCTGCTTCCTCCTGCTAGGCATGCTGCAGGCTCGGCGAAGCGGATAAGCATTGGCGTTGACGGTGGTGCTTGGGTTTTGGAACGTACCAGCGCTTGGCTGCGGTGCGTTCGGAGCCGATCACGTCTGCTGCTGTCGCGGAAAATATGCGTGGGGTCGTCCGTGTGGATAGTGCGAGTGATGTGGGTTTGGATTTGGATTTGGTTGGAGATTTCCAGATCGATCTCGCCCGTGGCACCGTCGCATCGCAGAGTTCAGTTCCATTTTGTCTTCCGTCATCTGGATTTGTTTCGGTCGAATTCTGCATGATGCTGACTTGCTGAGCCAAATCAACGGAATGGAACAAATGGGCCGAGTATGACGACGGCGGCAAGTTCCACTGGGCTGGGCTTAGTTGAATGGCTTCAATCTTTTTCGGGCTTTCTGCAAGCCCAAGCCCACACCTTTATTCGTTAAAAACTACTAGTACTATACTACTGTACATGGTAACAAAGCGACGTGTACAACTTGGCACGTACAGAGCCAAGTAATAAAAAAGCAAGTAGTACTTGTGTAATAAACAGGCAAAAAAAAAAACAACAATAACAAAGCGTGCACCCAAGGCCAAGCGCGGCGCTCGGCGCAGCCGCACAGGCGGCTACTACTGGATGTAGGACTGTCCGGTGATGTCGAGGTCGCGGTCGCCGGTGGACGGCGGCGGCGGGTGGGTGGGCCACGTAGCGGCGCGCTGCTCCTCCGGCCCGTCGGCGCTCTGCGTGGCGCTGGCGCGCGGCCGCGCGGGATCCCTCCGCGCGTTCTCATCGGTCCCGTACATCCCGCCGCCGTATGCCTCCCGCGTCAGCGGCTTCATCTCCGAGATGTTGGGCGGCTGGTGCTCCCGCTGCAGCTGCGGCTGCTGCTCCGCCACCAGCGTCACCAGGTCAGGCTCCGGGTCGCTCGACGGCACCTTGGGCTTCTCCTCCCGGTGCTCCATCGCCTTCTTCGTGCTCGGCACCAGTCTCTCCGCCATTGTTGCTAGCTCTGGGGGTGGTGTTCGACACGACACGGGTACAGAAATGGCAGTGCGCCCACTAGCTTGCTTTTATACCTGCGTGGTGGATGGATCGGGACGGAGAGGCAGGCTCTCCTTGCTCGCGTGAGATCTCACAGTGTTGCGGCAGGGACGCGCGTGTCGCAGAGGCTGCATGGCCGCGTGGGGGGGCGATCGGGACACCTGGGTTTGGTCGGTGCCTGCGATGTCGCTGGACGTGACTCGTGGACGTCACCATGCCGAAATTGCCGCCGGCGCCGCCGTCATCAGAGTCAAACTTTTTATTCGTTTAGAATACTGTCAAGTTAATTTAGGCCTTGTTTAGATACAACCAAAAACTCAAAACTTTACAAGATTCTCTATCACATCGAATCTTGAGGCACATGCATAGAATATTAAATATAGATAAAAAAGATAACTAATTACACAGTTTACCTGTAAACCACGAGACGAATCTTTTAAGCTCAGTTGCTTCGTGATTGGATAATGTTTGTCAAATAAAAACGAAAGTGCTACGGTGTCAAAATCCAAAAAGTTTTTGGATCTAAACAAGGCCTTATTATAAAACAAAATTATTGTTGAATAGTTGAAAAATTTAAATAATAAATTCAAGCGAATAAAACTAAAACTGCTTTTATACGGAGTAGCGTCATGCGACGAGACGAGAGGCGAAATCTCTAGGTCGAGATTTGCCTTGTTCAATTGAATAGGTCAAAAATTTGTGGGTGCTCTAGTATATTTGTTTTTATTTAATAATTATTGTTTAATCGTAGACTAAATAGTCTTAAATGATTCGTCTCTTAAATTACTGATTAATTTGTTATTTTTATATCTATATTTAATATTTTATGTATGTATCGTAAAATTTGATGTGACAAAATAATCTTGAAATTTTCTTTTGCCTTTTTTAGAACTAAACAAGGCTCATCTTCAAAAAAATACGAATCTTGTAGCTCTCTAGCACGTAGTTTAGCCTATCACCTATTTTTCTCACACGATGGCATTTAATCAGACGCTTCGACAGACAAATTATGGCCTTGTTTAGTTCGCAAAATTTTTCGTTTTTGGGTACTGTAGCATTTCGTTTTTATTTGACAAACATTGTCCAATCACGGAGTAACTAGGCTCAAAAGATTCATCTCACAAATTACAGCTA
>Ga0182004_10001870_pt1 | contig 15939 bp, 12 predicted proteins | sample Sormic07211540_1_FD_120479 | JGI IMG/M metagenome (GOLD analysis project Ga0182004, IMG submission 120479) | Endophyte microbial communities from Sorghum bicolor roots, Mead, Nebraska, USA - 072115-40_1 MetaG | ecosystem: Host-associated > Plants > Roots > Unclassified | place: USA: Nebraska...
AAAAATAAAAATAAAAATAAAAATAAAAATAAAAATAATATCACGGAGCCATGGCAAGCGGAAATCTCAGCAGAACAGAAGAAAAGAGGCCACCTTAACGGTGTAGTCGTAGATGCTCTTGTCGGTGGCGGCGGTGGCGTAGGCGACGCCGGGCGCCCGCCTGCGCGCCGCCGCCGTACGCGGCGCCGCGACGGAGGCCCCAGCCCAGCCCGTCGGGTGATGCGGGAGACGCGCGAAGGTGGATGCCGCTCCGGCGGCGGCAGAGGGGAGCCGCGAGGCGGTCGCGGCGGCGGCGGAGGTCGCGGCGGGGAGGAGGCTAGTGAACGCGGGAGCCATGTGGCGCGTGGCGAGCAGAGAGAGAGAGAGGTGGGGTGGGGAGTAGCCGAGTGGGAACGCTGGAGCGGCCGGGCGAGCAGATGGCGCTGCGGTGGTGAATAGACTGCGGGCGGGTGGTGATGGGGGTTGGACGGTTGGTGCTTGCTGGCGGAGACGGATTGGCTCGCGGCGATTCTGGTTGAAATGGGACGAGCTTTTTTTGATATGCCCCCCTCATTTATGACGTATTTCCTTCTTTCAGCCATATTTGGATCAGCAGGTGCATCCGAAAAAGTAACGTCTTCATCACGTCCTCCACCACTATATGGTCTATCACTCCTAGGTTTGCATCAAGGATTCAACCATCTATGGCGCGCACAGTGATATGAAGCAGTTAAGGGTAGCGACATGGCGTGGGGCATCCTAGATAGATCCATTGTTGAGGCCATGTCTCTCTTCTTTTGTTGCCTCATCTTCTACACAAGTCTAGCACGTTGCATGGTCGAGGACTAGGGTGTGTTAAAAGTACTAGGTTGTGAGGTGCCGGTGGCCTCCTCCCTCTTGTGTTGGCATCGACGAATAATGAGTGGAGGAGCATCACGCTACGCACTGTGAGCGAAGGAGCGGTGTTGGCAATGACAAAATGTGAGGAACATCATGAAATATTGACCGAACTCCGCATAACTATAATTAACTCATAATTCATGGTTTGTTGGTTCAATTTCACATTGTTTTTACTCTCGACAAGTTACAATGATTTTTGCAGTCTAATCTCTCCTTATCAATTTTGCAGATGTTCCATTTGGTGGGACCTAAGTATAAAATGTGTTCTTACTTTATACTTTTCTTAGGCCCTATTGGAATACCTCTCTAATTACAATAATCAGATCACATAATGAAATTTTGATCCAAACATGATTGATTATATATGATGAGTTATTATAATCAAAACACTTTGATTACTATAATCTCATAATCCATGTGAGACCAGGTTTACAGAGGATCGTGGATGCTAAAAGTCCAAATTACCCCCAATTGATTGTCTAACTTGCTAACTATAAAAGATAAGATAGGATTTTTTTCTCACTTTAACCTATATCATAGCAATCACCATAATCTTTTGACCCAAACACTCTCATTATTATTAAAAAATCATGATCCTAATTATTATAATCTTATACATAATTCAGATTATAATAGTCGAATTGTGATCAAACAGATCCTTAATCACCATAATCTAGCTTCTTTTATTTATTTATTTATTTAGAAAACGTACTAGCTCCAGCTGGTGATAGCCTAGCGGACACGTGAAATGTTGTGCGCCGAGCGAGGGTTGGTCTTTTTCAACTGGCCTGGGCCCCTGGGCCGACGAGCGACGAGCGTGGAATCTGGACCACGCAATTGTCAGGATCTCTATCCGCTTTGTTGCGGCGTACCGCGTGCACGTTCAACTCTTCAAGTCCGTGGAAGAAGCAGGCTGCAGGCGGTGCCGACTGCCAACTGCCGATCAGCTCCTTGTGTTTCTGTCTGGTCCATGCGAACGGGAATGCTCCAGTCGCCGTCGCGTTATCTGTTTCCTGTCTCACTCCTCCCAGCCGTTTAGTGGTCTGGCTGACCTGGATAAGTTATATACAAGGGCTTACCAAATCTAAGAACATCTCCAGTAATATTCATTTTAAGCCCATAACACTCGTAATATGAATAGTGCCACATGATAATGTCATATAATCTTAGTACAAGTGCATACGACAAATTAAAAGATATCTTTTCTCTTTATATATATATATATATATATATATATATATATATATATATATATATATATATAGAGCTAGTTCAAAAGTCACTATTAGAGGTGCCCTAAGGGCGTGTACAATTCTATCACATGGCAAGCTCTTAAGGGGCTAGCATGGAACTTAACTCAACTGTCCTTGCACTCGGGGACTGTTTAGTTAGTGAAAATTTTTGGTTTTGAATACTGTAGCATTTTTGTTTGTATTTGACAATTATTGTCCAATTATAGACTAGGCTCAAAACATTCGTCTCGCAAAATTACATACGAACTACACAATTAAATTTTTTTATTTATATTTAATGCTTTATGTATTTACCGCAAGATTTGATGTGACGAAGAATTTTGAAAACTTTACAAAATTTTTGGGAACTAAGCAGCTCCTAGGTGTCTAGGCCACAAGCCCCTAGATCATACATTTGGCAATGAGAAACGTTTCATACTCGGTGGCACTAGGATCGCTGGCAAAAGCTATAAAGAGAGAAACAATTTCGGAGAGAAACAATTTTTGTTTTTTTTTGTGGTCTAGAGAAATACTTAAAGCTTGGTTCCTTATGATTTTGGTTCTAATTTCAAGAATTCAACGAGCTAGTCAAACGGTTTCACAAATACTCTAAAATCAATAAGAGAAACGTTTTTGAAGGAAACCTAGATCTAAAAACTTTTTACGAGAATCTAGAACCCTGCAAACATAACTTAAACGCTTTGCACGATAGCTACTCCATCTGATTTTTTGCCAATTAGGGCAGAAAAAAATGAGCGCCTAAATACAAAAGAACCGTGATTTCATCTGGGCCATTGGGTCAATTACCTCACAATACTACGGGCCCAGAAAGTAGCCGAAACTCTCAAAAAAATTAAGCCCAGCTCGCTCCAAAACACATGCGTTCGTCTTGCCAAACAGTTCTCCAGCGTTCATCACGGCCGTCCATATACGATCGAACGGCCAGGCTATATACGTTCGAACCACACGATCAGCTACGGCCACCTGCGCCGTCCCGCCGCACGGCACGGCAGCGGCCACGGCCAGCGACATGCCTCCTCCCCGCCTCGTCATCCCTCCGCCCGCCGGCGACCCCGGCGGCGGACTACGGCGCTCGTACCTCCGCCTCATTGCTCTCTCCTCCACGCTCCGCCACCTCGACCAGCTCCTCGCGGTCTCGCTCGCCTCCGGCCACTACGCGCTCGACCCGGCCCCGGTCACCGCGCTGCTGCTCCGCTACGCCTCCCTCCGCGCGCCGCCCCGCCACCTTCTCCGCCTCTTCCGCGCCTTCCCCCGCCCTGACCGATTCCTCCGCAACGCGCTGCTGCGCTCCCTCCCGTCCCTCAGGCCGCACCTCCTCTTCCCGTCGCCGGACTCATTCTCCTTCGCCTTCGCCGCCACATCGCTCTCCTCTTCCTGTTCCTCCCGTGGCAGAGACGCTGCTGCCGCACGCACGCTTCACGGGCTCTCAGTGGCCGCGGGGTACGCGGCGGACACGTTCGTGGCGTCAGCTCTGGCCAAGCTCTACTTCAAGCTGTCCAAAGTGGACGACGCACGCAAGGTGTTCGACGCGGTGCCGTCGCCCGACACTATCTTGTGGAACACGCTGCTGGCTGGGCTGCCTGGCTCGGTGGCCCTTGAGGCGTTCGTGCGGATGGTGGAGGTTGGGAGAGTGCGACCTGACTCAACCACCCTTGCATCCAGCCTACGGGCAGCAGCAGAGGCGTCACATGTAGCAATGGGGAGGTGCGTCCATGGATATGGAGTGAAGTGCGGGTTGGCAGAGCATGAGCATGTTGTGACTGGGCTCATGTCGCTGTATTCCAAGTGCGGGGACATGGACTGTGCACGGTCTCTCTTTGATAGGATGGAAGATCCAGATTTGGTTGCCTACAATGCTTTGATCTCAGGCTACTCAGTCAATGGCATGGTTGAATCATCGGTGGAGCTGTTCAAAGAGTTGGCGGCCTCAGACTGGAGGCCAAACTCAAGCACGTTGGTTGCGGTGATACCGGTGTACAGTCCATTTGGGCATGAGCTGCTTGCTCGGTGCTTACATGCGTTTGTTGTTAAGGCCAGGTTGGACGCAGATGCTCTGGTGTCGACAGCACTGACCACTTTGTACTGCAGATTAAACGATATGGAGTCTGCAAGGAGCATATTTGATGCAATGCCAGAGAAGACCATGGAATCGTGGAATGCAATGATATCTGGGTATGCCCAGAATGGCTTGACGGAGATGGCAGTCGAACTTTTCCAGCTAATGCAGGAGCTCAATGTGCAGCCAAATCCCACCACCATTTCGAGCACCCTTTCAGCCTGTGCACAGCTTGGAGCTTTGTCTCTGGGTACGTGGGTTCACAGGATTATTGCCAAGGAGAACCTGGAGCTCAATGTCTACGTCATGACCGCGCTCATTGACATGTATGCGAAATGTGGAAGCATTGCTGAAGCTCGGAGCATCTTTGATAGAATGGATAACAAGAATGTGGTCTCCTGGAATGCGATGATATCTGGATATGGCCTCCATGGCCGAGGTGCTGAAGCTTTGAAGCTCTACAAGAGTATGCTGGATGCATGCATTCTTCCGACAAGCTCCACCTTCCTGTCAGTCCTCTACGCGTGCAGCCATGGAGGATTAGTTGACGAAGGGCAGAAAGTTTTCCGTGTGATGACTAATGAGTACAGAATCAGCCCAGGCATCGAGCATTGCACATGTATGGTGGACCTCCTTGGCCGGGCAGGCAAGTTGAATGAAGCTTTGGATCTCATTTCTGAATTCCCTCAGAGTGCTATTGGACCTGGCGTGTGGGGAGCGCTGCTTAGCGCCTGCATGGTCCATAAGAATAGCGACCTAGCAAAATTGGCTTCCCAGAAGTTGTTCGAACTAGACTCAGAGAATGCGGGCTACTATGTGCTTCTATCTAATCTGTACACATCCAAGAAGCATTACTCTGAAGCAGCTGTGGTGAGGCAAGAGGCCAAGAACAGGAAGCTAGTGAAAACACCAGGATGTACTCTCATCGAGATAGGTGACAAGCCTCATGTCTTCATGGCTGGTGACCGTTTTCACCCACAGTCAGAGGTCATCTACTCATACCTAGAGAAGTTAACCGCAAAGATGATCGAAGCGGGGTACCAACCTGTGACAGAGGCTGCATTGTACGATGTTGAGGAGGAAGAGAAGGAGCACATGGTGAAGGTGCATAGCGAGAAGTTGGCCATCGCCTTTGGGCTCCTTAGTACAGAGCCGGGGACAGAGATCAGGATCATCAAGAACCTTAGGGTGTGCCTGGACTGCCATAACGCTACTAAGTTCATATCCAAAGTGACACAGAGGTTAATTGTAGTTAGGGATGCATCGAGGTTTCACCATTTCAGAGATGGGGTTTGCTCCTGTGGTGATTACTGGTGATTCACAACAGATAACTTAGGTTCTTTTTTTTTAATATATATAAAAAAACTAATTGTCCATGAAGCACATCTCATTGTGCTCATTTTCATTTATCTGCCGGGAGCTGCCAGTACTTACTGATAACCAGCAGTCAATTTGCAAATTTCTCTGCAGGGCCAATATTTACTAATCGAAGCTGCAGTTTCACTGGATCATAGAAAGTTATACTGACCTATGGTCGAAATGTCACTGCTGCCAACAAAGAGATCGTGCTGAAGCAACAACACATATAGCATATTGTAAATTGAATCAATTTTCAATTGGCCAAAGATGCCAACTACAGAAATATACATAGTTTTGCCAAACAAGATAAAGGCAGGAGCTGTAGACTGTAGTGCTGTACAGATTACCTAGAATTACTAGAAGCTAAGGCAAGCTTTATTAGTTGTTTTCTTTGACGCCAAAGTACTATCACTTCAATTTTTAACGTAAATGGGGTGTATTCGGTCTGCTATATCTACATCCTGATGCTTCTTCAGCACATGTGTGCGTGCTTTCTTCCATTTTCCAAACCAAAATAGGCATCCTGAATGTGCTGCATTTGGCCGTAAGGAGTTTATTAGTCATATCAATTCAAGTTATACAGCATATGAGTAGTAATCGATGATAGCATTATGAAAAAAAGATTAAGTAATTTGGGTGACGAAGAATTAAGAGAGACGAGTGATAAACATGCTTCGTCAAATGACAAGTAAGAAAGAGAAATAACTTTGAAGTACTTTGGGTGTTGTTCCTACCTAATTACAGACTGCCAGTGCTTGGCTGCGAGCTCAACCTAGATGGCGTTCAGCATATGACTGAGACATTCCAGTATCCTCTGTAGGTCACTGAAGGTTCTTAGCAAGGTCACATGAGTATAGCCTCGCGCATACAGCATCAGTAACATTAGTAGTGAAATTTTGATATGGCCGTTGCCTGTGAATTGAGATTGTGGTCAGCTCAAGACAAACAAGCCTAGCACAGTTTAATTCACCACGACTTCACCATAAACAATGCTGCAAAATGAAGGCTGAAATGCTGCAGCAATTGAAAGCACTTAGCATAGCCTATCTGTTGGCTGCACCTCTTCAAGAATCATGCTAAAAGGAACGAACAATCTGTTCGCTGCAACTGGATATAAAACTCCAGAGATAGTGTTGCTACTATCCTAATCTCACTCGGCCTCATTGGTTGCTTTCACTTTTTACTACCATAACAAATTGGCATATCGAAAAATTCTACACATCCTGTTTCCACTGCCATACAATGTGAAAAGGAGAAACTTTTCTGTTCTGTTCAGTTCAGTCATCCATTTTCACGACCAATGGAGCTGTACCCAGGTAACTTGACTAGTCCTTTCTCCTGCATCCATCTCCGGATAGCTTGAGATTTTTCCCACATTCCATTTGAGGTATACAGGTTTGATATCAGCACATATAAATCTGGTCTTTCAGGATGAAGCACCATCATCCTCTTGATAGCTTCTTCTCCAAACTGTAACCTTGAGTGGAGCTCACATCCATGGAGAAACGCTCCCCAGACACTAGTGTCTGCTTGCATTGGCATATTATCTATAAACTCCAATGCCTCCTCTAGATTTCCTGCACGGGCTAGCACATCGACCATACAAGCGTAATGTTTCATGGAAGGTGTGATGTTGAAATGTTGTGCCATGCTATCAAAATACCTTTTCGCTGCAGTAACCATCCCAGTATGGCTGCAAGTGGATAAGATGCTTGTGAATGCTACATCATTTGGGTGGACACCATCTTTCAGCATTTCACCGAAAAGATCAATGGAACCTGCAGAATCGCCTTGCATTCCATAACCACCAATCATAGCACACCAAGTCACAGAATTACGGTCATTCATCTCATCGAACACCCTACGAGCAGATGGGAGATCGCCACACTTGTTGTACAGATTCAGCAGAGCAGTGCTGACATAAATATTGGACAGAAATGCATGCTTAACAGCATAACCATGGAAGGATTTACCAATAAGTAGATCACCCAGACAAACAGAAGCTGACAGGGCATGCACCACAGAGATGGCATCAGGTGAAGGGCCCTTCAGACTCATTTGTTTGAAGAGCATCAGAGCATCATTGCACATGTTATTCTCAGCATAACCTGATAACATTGAATTCCATGCAACAACATCCTTGTTTGAAATGCTTCCAAATATTCTATTGGCCTCTGACACAGCTTGACACTTCGCGTACATGTCAACTAACGCATTCACCACCACAGTATACTCAACCAGACCTAACTTAACAGCTATCCCATGAATAGACCTTCCTAGAGACAAGTCACGTAATTGAGCAGAAGCTGAAAGAACTGTTGCTATGGTAACTGAATTCGGAACAATGTTTGCAAACTTCTTGTCAAGAAACAGCCGTAATGCATCAAGAGGGTTCCCATTCTGTGTGTACCCCACAATCATCGTCGTCCAAAGAACAAGGTCAATGTAGCTGAGCTCATCAAACACACACTGAGCATCCTCTAGCTCCCCACACTTGACATACATATCCAGCAAGGCTGCACTGATAAATGAGTTAGACATTAAGCCTTGTTTGATCACTGATCCATGCATCCACCTCCCTTGGTGCAGACCAATGAGTGCAGAACAAGCTGTGATAACAGTTGCTATGGTGTACTCACTGGGAGGCACATTGTCCTGCCTCATCTTGTTGAACAGAAGGAGTCCATCTGCAGCAAAACCATTCTGAACGCACCCGCTGAGCATCGAGGTCCACGACACCACATTTCGTCCGGGAATTCTCTCAAACACCTTCCGGGCGCATTCCAAGTCCCCAGCTTTCGCGTACATGTCAACCAAGCTGTTCATCACGAAACCGTCCGCGCCGCCGACTTTGACGGCGTCGCAGTGCAGCCTCGTACCGTACCCGTAATCCGCGGACCTGATACAGGCCTTGAGCGCGAGCGACAGCACGAAGTCGTCCTGCGCCTCGGGGCAGGGGCGCCGCCGCCTCATGTCCTGGTGCAGCGCGACAGCTTCTGCGTGGCGCTCCGCTTGGACCAGACACCAGAGCATGACCCCGTAGGAGTACGCGTCCGGGCGTGGGGTGCCGTCGAACACCATCCGCGCGGAGGCGAGGTCGCCCAGTGCCGCATAGCAGCTGAGCAGCTTGGTCCTTGCGCGGAGGCTGCCAAGGAGGAGGCCCTGGGTGTGTGTGAGGAGGCGCGCGTGGAGGACGCGGAGGGAGGGGAGGGTGCCGCATGAAGGGAGGAGACGTAGGAGATCGCCGGCGGAGAGTGCACGCGCCAGGTTTTGGACGCAGAGCGCGGCGGCGTCGGCGGCAGAGGCAAACAGTACGTGGGCTGGGTTATGCATATTTGGGTTGGGGTTGCCCTTTCTGCATTTTGGGCCTTCTGGCCCATCTGTTTAGCAGATAGCCGTGTGTTCTCTCAGGTGCAGTCCAAACGCCCCAGAATTGAGATGTTTTTCTCTCTCTCCAAAATATATTTATTTTATTAATTATTAATATCATATAAAAGTATTTCCATGAGTACTACGTACATTCTAAATTTAAAGTCATTAACAGTATAAAAAATAGCCAGTTATGGACATTTAGCAGCAGGGTTGTCGTGAGGTTGAGACCTGGTTATAACGGGTTAAAAAAGCCAAACAAAACTTGAGTACAATTAATATGGACATTTAGCTTGTTTGGTTTGGCAGTTCGTTTGGTCTGAAATGATCCGATCCTAAGACTGAATCTAATATTTTTGTTTGGTTTGCGTCGTCAGTCTGCGCCGTGCATCGCCAAATGATTCTGTTTAGTAACGTTTTTATTTGGTAACACCTGCAAGTCAATCTCAAGAATCGAATCATTCCAAAAAAAAAAAAACCGGCGGACAAGCGCGTGCGGAGTGAACCCATGCCAGACGAAGTGAATCCACAGACCCAATACAAAATATAATTGTCTAGGGAATTGATCATCATTTCGATCTATTCGCAATTGAGATGAACTTAACGCTTACGTGTATTTTGATCAAGCATCGTCGATAAGTGGATCGCAGCTGCCAAACCTTTTAAATTTGGGCAGCCTGAGCTTGACCTAGTATATATTTCAGGTTGTGATGACGAGCAGTCAAGCTAGCTAGCTAGCTACTAATAATAATCAACACAAATGTAATTGTCGATCTGTTAAATCTTACCTAAACCACAAAAAAGGACGATTAGTTTAAATTACTCTGCAGGTGCTCCGGTGCTCCCGTTCCTATCCGCTGCCGTCACACAATTACATGTAGTGGTGTTAGACAGATAAGATGATCAGATCATGCATGCATCGCATGGGTAACTGTATGACACATGCACGCGTCTCTGCGTCCTGGCCTGCCGGGCCGTCTCTTTTGGAGCTTTTGTAAAGAAGCAGTGTAGCATCAAGGATGAGCAGACGAATTCGATCCACCTGCTTCTTTAGGAGACCACATCAAATCGATCTGTTTATTGCCAGCCTGCAACAACTCAAACCTCATGCAGTGTGCGCCAATTCGATCCACATGCTACTGCTATGCACCCCTGATGAAACGGTTGCTGTTGCTATCTGCTTTGATAACGGAACTCTACTCAGATTTCGGCATGTTCGTTTGGCTAAAAAGTCATGCATGGCTGCAAGTACTATGCTGAATAGCTGATAGATTCGACTGTCAAGCAAACAGGCTGTCAGATGCTAGTTGTGTTGAAAATGGAGGAAATTAATTGTCTCCTGTTCTCTGTCGTCTGTCCCATATCATGGATCTTCTCCATACAGGCACCAAGTACGCATTTCATTTCAGTTTATCGGGCCTGAGTGAAAGCAAAAGCTACCCGTGAATGCAACCTCATCCAGACATCCAATCGTCAGACCAATATTATTAATCACTAGTCCTCTATATAGCTAGCTAGATGCAAGTGCGGTGTGGTACAATAGGATATATGGTGAGGTTTGCTTTCGGTGCATCTGTGTTAAGTTTGCACATTTTGTGCTAATGCCCTGTTTACTTGATTACAAAGTTATGGATGAAAATATTGTTCGCTGATTTATTCCTCGTCACTTTTCGTACAGCTAAAACTTAATTAGTTTCAGGCAGTGCCAGGTGTCTGCAGCTTGTGGGTGCTACTGTGCTAGACTGCTGGTGCTGGTTGAAGCAGAAGAAGCTCCAGGCTCCAGCCAGGTTCGGACGACCGAAAGGTAGTATTACTATAGCTTGGTAATACTTATTATGAGATCGCACCGGCCCCATCAAATCAGAAAACAAAATTATCTTAGTACGTACGGGTAGTTCCAGTGCTAACATCATGCCGAAACTGTGCTTATTAGACATTCCTTTCCTTTCGATGGTTGTGAGCGTAGTTGTACGTACTATAGTGTAATATTTGGATCAGTCATTCAGTTGAGTATGCTTGCTTTAATTTGCTGCATGATTTTGTGTTGTCTGATTAGTTTAGGAGTATGGGTATTCGATGGTCCAATTGGAATCCGAGTAGCGCAGAGACGCCGAGGTCCTACAACGGGCATGCATCATGCCGACTTGAAAGTACTGGTACAACAATACGATAGGAGCAGTAAAGCTCACTACTACATTCTAACATGGCTGCTTTGTTTTTATATGTTACATCAGTCAATTATTTAATGATATTTTTTATAATAAATCAGTTAATAATATTTCTATTATTACTACTGTAGCGGTTTTTCTAAAAGATTTTTTAGAGAAAACAATAGTTGTACCCCGTGTCTCTTGAAGCCGCGCAAGTGGGTCCTCAGCCAGTCCGGACATCCATGGTTAGTCTAATCGTCAACTTTCTCCACCGGCAGCCGCATCGATAGCTTCCCACCCCGGGGAAGAAGTATACCATGGACCCCGATGCATGTCCATGTGTGACTAGAGCGCGTCATTGTAATGCATGGATGGTGCTTTTTTTTTTCATGGAAAACCTAGATTACACCAGGACGGCAGAGCACCATTAGACGTGCAGTGTTTAGTTTGAAGATTAATACAGTATTAACTAGCACGACCGGGCGCGTTCCATTGCGTTGGTTAAAAAACATGTCAACAGCAAACACCGTGTACTACAATGACCGTACGGTGCATAGTGATGGAGTGGCCAGCCGGAAGTAAACTTGAGCATGCAGACGGTCCGGCTCGAGCACGGCACGGCCCGGTTGCCAAACATGTCTGTGCCGGCCCATGGCACGCAGCAGGCCATGCTTAGGCCATTGCCTCAGCCCGTCGGGCGTCCCAGCCTAGCCCGTAAAATAACGAGAGGCACGACGCGACTCGGTACCGAGGGGGGGGGAGGGGGGGGGGCTATATAAGCCCCCGTCGTGGCGCCCCCAAACCCTAACCCATTCCCCAATCCCCATCCCACTCTCGCCGCGGCGCCCCCTAATCTTCCACACCCTAAACCCAAATCTAATCCCCTCGCGGCCTCCTCACGTCGCCTTTCACCACTGGCCACCGCCTGCCTCCATCGCCGTCCTGCACTTCGTCAAGGTCTCCACCGTCGTATCTTAGAGATAGCGACGACAGGGTTCTTTGTCCTAGTCTCTCTCACTATCTCACCGACCACCTGCCACTTTTGTCTCCCTTCTTGTCATCTTCACTGTCTCCGTTGATGATGGTGACCGACGGATCTTGAGATTTTTTGTCCCCCCATGCTATTTGTCACCGCTCGTTTCTTCTCTGTTTCTCCTTGTCTCCGCTTGTCTTGGGGAGGTGCTATTGTCACCGCTCATTTCTTCTTCAGTTCTAGCATTGGGCTCCGTCTTCGTGCAGGCAAGTTCCCAAACCCTAAGCGGCTAACCCTAACCCTAGATATACTAGGCCTTGGCATAAACCCTAACCCTAACCCTTGTTCTGTGTGTTTTATGTTTGTAGGTCGTCGATGTGTAGCTGGTGCCGCAGTTGACGTCGAGGAACAGTGCCGAGAAGTGAAGAAGAGGTGGGGTGGTCATGGTCGGCATTGATGGTGATGATGTCGATTGGCCAACCATCAAGGAAGAGCTTAGGGCAATGGGCCAAATTCCTGACGGCCAAGACGACATGGGAGATGCTACACTCTTGTTCGGGGTAGCGCCTACTGCTGCTCTAATCCTTGATGGGGCGACACCTGCTGCTCCTGATGCTGCTATAGCCCTTTCCCTAGCGATGCAGCTTCTCTGGCATCATCCACCATCGACAGTAAGCACTGATCTCCTATCTGGGCTGACTTTGATGAAGTTAGGGAGATTGTTGATGGTGAGCAACGCGTTATTGTTGTTTGCAAGCTCTATAAGTCTCATTTATCTAGTACTTCTACTCATGGCACTGGACATTTACTTAGACATCATAAATCATGCAAGAAGAAGTGTGATAATGCTAATCTGATTCAAAGTAGGCTTGCCTTAAACCCTAATGGATCATATAGAAACTGGGAATATAAACGTGCTATGAAGGAGCTTTGTCGTTTGATTGCTAGCTTAGATCTGCCTTTATCTATTACTGATTGTGATGCTTGGGATGAGTACATTCAGTGTGGTCAAATCCTAGATATAAGAGTCTCTAGATTTACCACCTCTAGAGATCTGGCTAAGCTTTACAATGAAAAACTGCATCACCTTAAAAATGAGGTTTTCTTGGTGTGTCTTCTATTTGTTTGACATCTGATATCTGGTCTGGTAGTGCTAAGAAAAATTATATGCTCATTATATTACTACTGCTTGGGAACTTAAAATATCTATCATTGGTTTTAAACTGATTGAAGTGAGTCATAATGGTACTATCATTACTAAACATATCTCTGGTGTGCTTAGAGATTAGGGCTTACTTGACAAAGTTTTTGATGTTAGCCTTGATAATGCTTCTGCTAATCAAACTGCTATACTTGCTTTGAAACCTATGCTTGATGGTTACTTAGGCTATGATGTTGATCCCTTAGATCATACTAAAAAGATATATCATGTTGTGCATCAGCGTTGTGCTTGCCATATAATTAATTTGATTATTAAATCTGTTTTGAAAAGGCTCAAACCATATATAGAGATTTTTTAGAACTGCAATTAATTGTCTAAATTCATCTAATCATCACATTGCTCTATTCAAGAACTATTGTCTTGCTAAGGATATGTGACCTCGTAAATTTTGTTTGGATATGGATGTTAGATGGAACTCTACCTATCTTATGCTTAAACATCTGCCGCCATATAGATCTGTCTTTATTGTGTTCATCGATACTCAATGTGACTATCAATTATTGAATGATCAGCACTCGTACTGTTGGGTACCATAAAAAGGGACACCCAAATCATAGCAATAAAAAACACAAAAATACATACTAACCACAATCGCCGGGGTACAAGCCCCAGTTCATTCAAACTCGTCCAGGGCCTCGGACGCGAGCTCCGACTCGCCCGACCCCTCAGGGCCTCGGACGCGAGCTCCGACTCGCCCGACCCCTCAGGGCCTCGGACGCGAGCTCCGACTCGCCCGACCCCTCAGGGCCTCGGACGCAAGTTCCGACTCGCCCGATCCCCTTCCGGGATCGGGCGCCGGATCCCGCTCCACCAGGTCAACAAGACCTCCACCATACGGCGCCCATACCCCCGAAGTGACAAGCGCGACGACTCCCATACCGCAGCAGGGCAGGGTGCCGACTGTTCCAACCACCCTGGTCACTGTGGCCTTACCTCTGTCACTATGCACCCTTACCTCTTTCACTGTGGCGTACTGCCTCACAGTAGAAAGGGAATGGGGGAGGTTAATCAGCACCACTATTTGAGGTCATTTCCCACTGTTGACAGGATGTGCAGCAGTGCCGGCGATCCGACCCCCGCGACCCCTACAGGGCTCGGTAACCCTCTATAGGAGCAGCCATACTGTCAACCATCCCCCAAGGACGAAATGGACCAGCTTCAACAGGGTCGGGACTGTGTTTTCACCATTCAACAGAAGAAATCTACTCATGTAAAAACCTGTCTTCCCCTTGAGGCTATAAAAGGGGAGCCAGGGTTCACAACTAAGGACAGGTCCAGAAGGCACACCCACACGCACACAACACTCTTTCACAGAGCAGCGACCCGCACTCTGTCCGCCACCAAGTCGAGACTTGGGACCTAGCCCTCTCTCGCAACCTGCTTGTACCCCCTACTACAAGCACCTTTGGGTGCAAGGTTATACAGAACCCCCAAACACACTGGACGTAGGGCATTCTTGGCCCGAACCAGTATAAATCCTCTGTGTCTCACTTGCATCACCATCCAAGTTTGGGTAATCACGCAGACTTATACTTGTTAGTGTCTAGGCCACGAGTCTAGGCGCCGACACGTACATTGCTGAAAAGGTGTTGGAGTTTCTTGAATTGTTCTATAAATCAACGGTTATAGTTTCTAGTGTTTATTACCCTACTAGTCATTTGATACTGCATCTCATACTTGAGATTGCTGGCCATCTGCATGATTATGAACATGATAACAATATTGTTGTTGTTGTTCACTACTAGAAATGTGTTCAACAATGACGATTCCGTTGTGACGACTGAAAAATTTGTCACAGAACGTGCGCTTTCTATGACGAAATTTCCGTTTTCGTCATGAGTCACAAGTGAGGGAGCTTTGGCACAAAGAATAATGACGAATTCCAAATTAATGTCATACATGAACAAAAATAAATCGTCATAGAATATTTGCCTCCTTGCACCACCTGGAAGACACGGCACAGTGGTCCCACAAGCAGGACCCACCTCGAGGATGTGGCGATGTGGCCCACCAGCGGCTGCGTGGCCCACATGGTGATGCCCGACCTTTTTTTTCTGGCATGGCCAGCCTTTTATTTTTTTGCGCGTGGTGATATTTCTGTTATGGCAAAAAAATTGCTCCCGCAGGGAGCATCGAACCCACGACCTCTGGACTACTCGTTAGTTTGTGTTATGGATTGACATATATACTTCTTTATCTAATTGACATATGCCTGAGTGCTTTGGACCTGGGCTCGGTGGAATTTTATCACGAGTGCTGATGGGCCTCACGCACACAACAACCCAAACGTGCCTGTCCTTGATACCGGGGATCACGCAGGGGCAGCACGACTACGTATTCTTTTCCTTCGTCGCCGTGACGTATTCTTTCCCTTCGTCACCGTGATCAAGTCACGGAGTCGCCGCCGCCGGCCGAGCACGTGTTGATCTGCATAGTGCGAGTGCACGTCGAGGCGGTTCCAGTGTCATCACCATCATGCAAGCGGCACTGCGGGGCAAACGTGATCTGTATAGGTATTTATTTCTATCTTGTACAGTTATTCCTATAATCCTATCCTTAATTATGTACTAATTAAGAATTGTGTAATCCTATATCCTTAAGCATGTACTAATTAATAATTGTGGCTGGCTATTTCTTAAAATTGCAGTTAAAAAATTGTTTCTCTAAATTTTAGAAGA
>Ga0182004_10001871_pt1 | contig 15938 bp, 10 predicted proteins | sample Sormic07211540_1_FD_120479 | JGI IMG/M metagenome (GOLD analysis project Ga0182004, IMG submission 120479) | Endophyte microbial communities from Sorghum bicolor roots, Mead, Nebraska, USA - 072115-40_1 MetaG | ecosystem: Host-associated > Plants > Roots > Unclassified | place: USA: Nebraska...
AATTAGTTTTTATTTTCGTCCATATTTAATACTCCATGCATGCGTCTAAAGATTCGATGTGACGGGGAATGTGAAAAATTTTGTAAAAATTTCTGGGAAGTAAACAAGGCCCTATTCTTTGCTAAGGAAATGACAATTAAACTCCGGATAATGTTGCTGAAGTATGCGTGGTATCATACCTGACAACTTGTTACTTGTTGCAGAAACTGCATTTTTGTCGGGCCTTATTTAGTTGCAAAATTTTTTGCAAAATAGACACTATAGCACTTCCTTTTATATTTAAAAATATTATTTAATTATAGACTAATTAGACTCAATAGATTCATCTCGCAAATTACAGGCAAACTGTGATGAGAAATCTAAAAAAAAAAAGTTACAAAATTTCTCAGGAACTAAACATGGCCTCAATCTCCAACTTCCCATCAGGGAATTGTCTTGCTGCTGCATTTAATTTCCTCCGGTAAAGTTTAACTGGCAGAACTTTCGATGCACAGTTGCTTGGTACACTGAATAGCCTAACGAACCGTGATTAGAGATCTGGACCTCGGATGAACCAACAAATATTCAAATTGATAGTTTAGGGAGCTTAACGATATTAGTGAATGAGTTTAGGGGCCACTGATGTGTTGTTTCCAAATTTAAAATGCTGGTGCTGGCCAGGTAAATCGAGACTACTGCTTCACCAGAGCTTGGGTGTGTTTGGTAGGGATTCTCCAAAAATATTTCTCAAAAAAAAAAAACTGAGTCCATATGCGGAAACTAACTTTTTAGAGAAACAGTAGAAACACTGCACAAACGATTCTGAAATTTTATTTATGACCAGAAACATTCATCGGATTTTCTTAGAACACAGAAGCTAAAAAACCAGTTTCTCTCTAGGAACGTTTATTAGAGTAGCCCAATCCCTGTCAAGCACACCCTTAATGTCAGATTAACATGATCAGAGTTTGAACCGTAATTAGTGTTGCAAAAGAAGAGGAATAGTAGAGAAAAAATAAAATACGGAAAAATATATTGTTAGGCAAATATCCATTGCAAAAGAAGAAGAATAGTAGAAAAAAATAGAATAGTAGAGAAAGTTCATCGGAAAGTTTGTTATTCGAATTTGATTTGGATCTGAAACATTCCAGCCAAATCAACACACCCACTCCAAATGGGACTTTATTTTACAATTCTGTACCACATCAAATGGAGATTAGATGGCAAATATCCATTTTGCAGCCCTATCTTGTATATGGTCAACACAGCGGAACATGGTAACCCTCCAAGACTCGAAGAGAAGCAGTGGTCCAGTCCATAACCAGAATCCAAATGTCAGCCCAGCTAATACAAAGTAATACAAGATTAGGGCTTCAATCTCCTGGGAATGGCTGTGCCCAAACAGTGCTGCTGTAGAGTTTGAACCATCTGAACATGCTATGTCGAGTGGGAAACCACAGAGCCCAAAGTTGTTGCTGTAAATTGATGGGTCCACAAGTGTTTGGAGTTGAGAACCTGTTGGTACCTCACCTGACAGATGGTTGTTGGAAAGGTTTAGCGAATTAAGGGACATCAATTCTGAGATGCTTGAAGGAATAGAGCCAGAAAGTTCATTTAAAGATAAGTCAAGGGTCTCCAAAACCACCAAGTTACCAATGTCTTCAGGAATAACGCCAGATAGACAATTTCTTGACAGGTTTAGGAACCTGAGACCCACAAGCTTTGTCAACTCAGGAGGAATGTCACCAGAGAGATAGTTGCTTGACAAATCAATACCTGTCATAAGTGCAATGGTTCCTTCAAAAGTATGATATTGCCTCTTCCAGTTTATGTTGATCCTCTCAGTGTATATATATAAGACAAGATGATGTAGAATCTGGTAGCTGATTTCCAGAGGTACGTTGAACTCTGGTTTTGGTTGCATCATAGATATTAGATTGGAGAAATTTCTAGGGATGGAACCCATAAAACTGTTGCCTGATAGATCAAGCAGCTGAAGAAAAGAGAGCTGTGATAGCTGCCAAGGAATACTCCCATGGAGCATGTTTGACCGTAATATGAGCACCCTTAGCAAGGGATTGCTAAATCCTATCCATGAAGGAATTGTATCAGAAAAATTGTTCTCACCAAGATCCAGAATCAGTAGCCTTCTGCATCGCTTAAGGACATGTGGGAATCCTCCACTGAGTCTGTTATTTGCTAGGTGCACTGATTCTAGTGACAAGCTGAAGTTCTTTGACATTTGGACATTCCCAGAGAAGGCATTGCTTGACAAATCCATGAACAGTAGATCCTGCACGTTCCACAAGCAGCGGGGAAGTTTGCCATATAACTTGTTGTTTGATAGGTCCAAGATTTGAAGATACAACTGTTGACAAAGCACGATAGGAAATACTCCAGTGAAGCTATTGTTTGCTAAGCTGATGGCAAGCAACTTCCTGGTGTTGAGGTATGGTATTACACCAGATAACTTATTGTTGCTGACATCGAGAAATTGGAGATTCTGGAGCGCCGAGAGGGCTTGGGGCACCTCACCCTCTAGCTGATTTGTGTCAAGATCAAGGGACTCCAGTGCCGTCAAATTGGCGATTTCTAGCGGTATTTTCCCAATGAGGTTGTTGCAGAAGATTCCCAGAAGCACAAGACTTGTTAGGTTTCCAACTGAATGCGGAATCGGTCCAGTGAGGGAATTTGATGACAACATGAGGCGCCGCAAACTAGCTACTCTTCCAATCTCTACTGTGATTTTACCATATAAGTTGTTGCGGTGGAGAAACAAGGTCTGTAGTTTGGATGCGTTGCTGACCTCTGGAGGGATGCTTCCAGTGAGGGAATTGTTCTGTGCGTAGAACGATGTGATCTCTGGCCAATTCATGAACAGATCCGGAGGAATGGCCCCAGTGAGCTTGTTTCTTGAAACATCAAACACCCACATGCCACGCATGTTGGAGAGTGACCGTGGTATCGAACCGTACAATCCATTGGCGGACAGGTTGAGGTACCTCATCCTTTGCTTCATCGATGGTAGGGTGTCTGGTATCTCCCCGGACAAGCTGTTCTGCGACATGTCAAGGTACGTCAGGCTGGAGATGTTTGCTGGGATGCTGCCACTGATGTTGTTGTTGTGGAGGTCAAGCTTGGTGAGTGCCGGGAATGCAGCCAAGTCTAGGGCACTGAGCGTGCCATGGAGGCCAGTGCCGGGAAGGCTCAGCTCGGTGACACGGCCTGTAGCGTCACACATGATGCCGCGCCAGGAGCACATCGGCTTGGTAGCCAGCCATGAGAGCAGAGGGGATGATGGCTCGTCCCCGCCATTGGCCGGCAACAACGTAGATTTCCACCGGAGAAGCGAGCCTGCTTCTTGCTCTGTACCACGGGATGTGGATATGCAGAGCAACAGAAGAAAGAAGGCTTTCAGGAAACTTGATTGATTTCTTGTTCGGAGCGCCATTGCTAGATGCTGAAGGTTCTCATGTTCTTGTCCACACGAGCAATAAATGGATCGGCTCTGAGTGGATGAACCAAGACACCACCCGGAACCAGTGTGGTACAGTATCACGTCAAGCAATAAATTCAATGACAAATCCTAATGGCAGGGTCAAGGCACGTGGGATCCTTTAGTCTGGTGTTCACACAACAGCCTTCACAGGGCACATTGGTACTGTAGGAGCTCTGGCTCCACCCTCAATCCCCATCAACCCAAAATGAAGAGCCGGTGAAGGCAGTTATTTTTCTTCACCGAATCCTGCTACAATATCACACCTCTTAAGGACATGAACATGAACAGTGGTGAAGCCAAAGCTAGTACTCCCTATATTTTTTTGAACATGTCATATTAGCTTCGTCCTAAGTCAAACATTACTATCTTTGGCTGTTCATTTTAAAAAATTCTTACAGTTTCACAACATATGAATTATGAAATTATTTCTCATAGTGAATCTAAAAACATTCCCATATCATGAACCTATCTAAATTTGGTCAAAGATACAATGTTTGACTTAGGACAAAGCTAGTATGACATGTAAAGACATGGAGCGAGTATAAGTCATGCCAAACAGGCTCAAAATCTTGTCAGGTGGAACCACATGGCCTCCATGAGGTCTAAGACATGTCTAGTCCCAGTTTGATTTAACCTTACGACACCGATGGCAGCAAAACCTTTCAGACACAAGACACCAAAAAGTATAAGGGGAACAAGCAATTTTCTCTATATAGGTAACACGCAACTGTTTCATGATTCTAATGAAGCTCATCTACATGAAAACATTTCATATGACCTTAATCTCCTTGAGCCAAGCTGTGTGTAGTGGGCAAGGATCTGGCCTTCCTGCTGCAAGCGCCTTCTCGGTGAGGGAGTAAAACCAACCATTCCTCCACTTGAACTGCTCCATTCAAATTAGCATATTTTAATTTAGCAGGGAATAACATAATGTTTGGTTTAACTTCTCAATAGATCATTGGTAGGACTTGCCTCTTTTACAGCTGTAGGGAAGTGTGCCACAGCCCTGGAGTAAGCACAAAGCCGCTCCTCTATGCCTTCGTCGAATGTGAGCCCTCTCTCTGCAGCAGCAGCCGATGCTAATTCAGCTATCAGGCTCGCAACCTACCAAGATAACAGTGCAATTCAGTCTCTTGAAAAAACATCCTTGCGTCTCAGTGATAATTGGATGAAAGATAGCCAATGGTTTGGACTGATTGTAAAACTCATGACAGAACAAACCTCAGATCGGTAATCTTTTGATTGTAAAACTCATGACAGAACAAACCTCAGATCGGTAATCTTTTTCCACCACACCAACAGTAGCCCCTGGATGTCGAGCACCAACAAGCATGAAAGCTGAAATCCATATCAACTTCTCTAGCATCTGCTTCTGAAAGGCTTCCTTTTGAAGCACCTGATGGGGTAGGTTGCAGCACAAATACACAATTAATACAAATGATCATACTTCAATACTTGAACATGCAAAAAGAAAAAGGTAAGTGCAAGGACCGTTACATGAGAACATCAATACTTCAATAGACAAAAATGAAACCAGTACCAGTACATTACTAATTACTAATATTTTGATTCCTATTGCAAGAAGATAATTTTGATGATGAACCATAACTCCCTGAGCTCACTGACTTTAATGATTTTCATCATTATGGTTATTATAATGTTATCTTAATCTGGATTAGGCACAAAGAATAATATTGATTATAGAGGATCAATATATAGGCAAGGATGACCTAAGGTTTAAAGAAGTAGAACCAATCAACTGTGATCCTTGCCTAATCGATATCAATTTATCTATCCTAGCCATATGGGCGCTAGCCGCTAGGCCCAACAGGGGGTACACAGGCCCAGCAAGAGGAACCAGACGACAGTCCTAGAGGCTGCCGTAACCCTTTGTCTAACAGTTAGGACAAGTAAATGCACAACTTTCATGATTTGAGTAATGTATTACTTGCACCTACTATGTAATACAGTGTGCAGAAATAAGGAGGTTCCTGCAAATGTATAGGCACAGACATTGATTTTTCAAAACTTTATCTTTGGTACCCTTTTTTTTTAGAATGAACATATTCTTTTCCCTACTACTCACATCTTATAATAGGGAGAAAACATTTTGATGCCTTGAACAAACTTTTTGACAGGATGGAAATAAATAATGCATAGGGAAGGGATCATGATTTATTCTAAGTTTCGTCTGACACAGTTCAACGTAAAGGTCTAATAAACCTTAAGCAAGGGTTGCCCAAACAATTCTTTTGAGTAGATATCTATGTTGTTTGCACCTTACTATGAAAAGTAATATAAAATATGAAAATGGCCAACATGGGAATTTATGGATGAGCGGAATACAGAACTTCTGAAGCAAATGTTCATAACCTCACCTTGCAGGTAAGTCCGCCGTTTTGCAGGCGGGCAGCCACTGCAGGAGCCCAACTGCCAAATGCAGCAGTCAACCCCTCTGGGTTGGTATCAGTAATCCCATCGACTGGTGGTTCTCCAAGCTTTGATACAGCAAAGTAGGCCAAGACCTGGTTTGCATCCACTAGGCCCTTGCTCTCGAACCATGGATCCAGCATTCCATTCTGGAAGAACACCAAATCTGCTGCAATATTAGCTCAACATGCAGCAACACTACGCAAAAATGGCAAACAATGCTGTAGTTAGCATGCACAATATAGAACCATTGCAGATCACTTTTTGATAAAGGAACACGTCAGAATCGAAGCAAATGCTCATCTAGTGACAAATTCATATCAATACAACCATCCTATGAGGTTAGTTTCTTCAAACTACATTGATGGCAGAGATTATTTACCAGACTTGCATAATTCAGGAAACGAGCTTCTATGTAATGACACCCTGAAGCTCTTCTGGAATCTTAACTATCCAAAATATTGTGCTTGTGAGTGGATGCACATCGGATCTAACTGTTAGAATTTAGAAACAAAAAAAAATGCTACATAACTTCCCTGAGTTTGCCAATCCCTCAATAATCAGAAGCTCAACTGCTAAACCTTCCATTTGTAAAATGGATCCCACCTACTTACACCATGAGGGTATTCGATTATTATTGCCTTATTGGAATTGCATGACAAAAAAAACTGAACTGAGTAGCCAGAACAGCTTGGCTAATCCAGCTCAATTTGTTCAGTATTTCAGGCACGGTTTAACTAAAATGCAAGCCCGATGCAAAGACACGCATAAACAGACCTGATCGCACACAAGCAGCGGCACAAAACGAACGCGGACTCAACGGGCAAATGCCAGCGCCCACCCAAAGCACATCAGCCGGGAGAGCACAGGCAGACGAGGTGGGAGGAGTTGGAGAGCACGTACCGCGCCAGCGCGACTTTGGGGTGGCCTCGAGCACGCCATCAAGGTCGTCGTTGCGCGTGCACACCAGTATCGGTCCGGGCGCATCGTCGGGCACCTTCTCGCCGCGGCCCACGAGGACATCCCCTCCCGGCGGGCCCATGGACAGCAGCGCCTGGCCTACACGGCCGCCGCCCACCACCACGGCCGGCTGCACCGCCGTCGTCGCCATCGCCGCGGAAACCCTCGCGATCCTGCGAGCCGCCGCGGGGCTAGAAGAGGAGGGGGAGAGCAGAAGACGGCGGAGGGGAGGCAACGGCAGCAGCGGGGTGACGGAGACGGCGGTTTTGAGGGCCATCTAGACGGCACTGGGGTGGAGGAGTGAGAGGGGGAAGTGACGGCGTTTGGTTTTGGAGCTGGGGTGCCGTTAGCGCTTTAAAAAGGAACCACCCGATTCGGGATGAGGTTAGGCTATCTCGAACAATCACTATTTTTAGTCTTCTCCAACAACAAGACTTAAAAGACAACACTCTCTGCAAATGGGTCTCGAGGAGAGAGGATACCCAAATTTGGTTATGCCTCTCCTGATACCCAAAATAGGTCTTCTATATGGGTACTCTGTTGGAGGTTATAGGTATTGTGTTGGAGACCCATTTTAGGTTTGGGTTCTCAAATGGGTCTCCCTGTTGGAGATAGCCTTATCTTGTCGGTTTGTGGTGGACGTATGATGGGCCGTGCCGTGCTAGGCCTGTGACCTGGAATGGGCTTTCTCATGTCTCATTTTCTTTCTCAAACTTTAAAAAATAAAAAACCAATATCATTTCACTCGGCTCATCTTTCTATATTATATATGTTTCTAAAAAAAATATCTATATAAGTTAAAAACTATATTATAAGAGCTCGGTCGCGTTGCCGATCTCTACACCAACAGCCTGTGGAAACAAAATCCACTAAATTTAACCACTCGTCTTGACTTGATTTATTAATAAAAGTTCTTAAGTTTAACTATGTTTTCATAATTTTTTTATCAAAATTAAGGTCAAAAAAGTAAAGTGTCTTATAATTTAGGATCGAGGAAGGAGGTTCTATACCAAGAGGTTTCGCCAATCTAACATAACATCCATGCAGCAGCCAAGAAACAGAGTTCCACATACCATTGGATGTGACCGGCCAAGTTTTGCACGAGTCTCTCATTTATTCCTACTTTGAACGAATCAAGGTAAACTGGAAGAGGCAATACCATACTTCGCTGGAACCATTGCGCTTATGACAGGTATCGATCTGTCAAACAACTCTCTCTCCGGTGACATTCCTTCAGAAGTTCAGAGCTGACAAAACTTGAAGGTCTACGGTTCCTAAACTTGTCAAAGAATCGTTTCTCCGGCGATATCCCGGAAGACATTGGCGGTTTGAAGAGTTTGGAGTCTCTTGATTTATCTTGGAATGAACTCTCCGGCTCCATCCCTCCAAGCATCTCGCAGCTCATGTCTCTTGATTCGCTCAATCTGCCTAACAACCATCTATCAGGTGAGATACCAGCCGGTTATCAACTCCAAACACTCACGGATCCCTCGATTTATAGCAACAACTTTGGGCTCTGTGGTTTCCCACTGAACATAGTATGTTCAAATGGTTCAAATTCTGCAATGAAGTTCAGTAGAAACCACCAAGAGCTTGAAGCTCTAAGCTGGTATTACTCCATATTAGCTGGGCTGGCATTTGGACTTTGGTTATGGTTCGGAGCACTCTTTTTCTTATCTTAAAACCTTTTTGTGTTGCAATCTTCAGCCGTGTCGATCAAATCAAATAGAGGATAAGGGCACACAAACAACCTTCATCATTAGTTTGTATGATTAGTAGTGTAGCAGCTCTTCCAGCTCTGTATTTTTTTTTTCTGTTATTATTATTGTTATCTTCTTGCAGCTCCTATGGTTTAAATAGAACTTCAATCCTGTTCAGCGCTGATCCTCTGAAAGAACGTAACTCATTTACTACTTGGTGGAATCAAGTTACAGGATGAAACCAAATGTCTACTGAAAATTTCCAACCACTCTGATCTACCGGTCAAAACAAGAACAAGCTCATGCTCCAGGTTGTCATATTTACATGACTAATTCACTAAAATTAACAAACTTCAGTGAACAGTTGATTATTAATAAATTAGGATGAACACTACCAAAATCAAGGGATCAAAGCGTACTCAGGTAGCACAGTATCAAATTAACTGTGAGTCACATGTCACACGGGAGACAATACCAAGATCTCCTGGACGAATTACAGGCGCCATGATGTTTTTAGCACACCATGGTAATAAAAGAACGATATAGGCCTACCCCAGTATACCAGTTTCCACAAACTCAACACTGTCACTATTAGATTTGCCTCTACCAGTACAGTAAATTTGTGGTCCAATAACATCAGCGTGAATACAAACCACCCACCACCAAAAATATACAGATTCATGGTATGAAGAATAAGACCTGTGACCAGAGTGCATATAAAACTCAATAATTTGGTCTTCCATCAACGAGTCTCCAAAGTCAGCGGAATTTCAACTTTCCATGTTGCAGCACTGATCTTGCCTGGCACTCAATCCTCTCTGCCCCTGCCAATCCAATGCAAGCATCTGATGCCCCCAAGGTTACTGCAAAGTACAGATAGATAGTGCACAGGAAGGCAAGCACAAGAAGTGTTGTCAGGAGGAACCGGTGCCGCTCAACCAGTGCAGACCAACTGTCATCACGAGATGACTGAGGCTTTTTTGCAGATGATACGAAGAATGTGTTTTGGGACCTCCTGTGAGGAGATGATAATGAATCAAGAACCATGGTGGTAATGTACTGGTTTGTTTGAATCCTGTCCAAAAGAGACAAGAATAATGAGCAAGTATTTTCAAGCTCTACACTCACAAGAAAGATTGCTTAAGTGAATAAACCATCAGTAGCTCAAATCAATCACGAACATGTTCATATGCAGTGAGACTTGGGTGACTCTTGACTAGAACTCAACAGACAGTAAACGGAGCAAACAAATAAACTAAGTTTCACATCTTGATATACAACTCCATTTTAATGGAAATATGATATGCACATATCTAGAACCCGAATCATGTCACATAGTAGATAATCATTTACAGTTTTACTAAACAAGCAATGTCTTCTTCGATAATATGGGTAGTTCTATATCCATTTTTGAAAGGGGAAACATATCACTCTCTGATTCTAATATATTTCAGTGTATGTTGCATAGTTCATATTTCACAATTTTCTCCCCATTCTTAAATTCAAATCAGAATAATATATTAAGAGAAAAAAATCTAAAGAACTATAGAGCACAAAGAAAAAAAAAACATGCGGCTAAGAAAGTTTCAGTACATTTCTTTAGGGAAGGAGAGGATCTATTTTGTTATGGACAGAACAGAAAGGCATAAGAATGAGTTGGGTTACTCCAAGTCCAAACTGATGTTTGAGTAAACAGAAAACACAACAGAATGTAATTTCAAATAATGATTGCTGTTTGAGATGCCTGATTTCGCTGCACTTTCCGGTCCATGGAAAAACAGAAAAAGAAAATCTTTCCACTGTCAAAACCGCCAGCAGAACCTTAATGGATAATCATCATTTCTGGAAAAGAATTATAACCTACTGTATCACATCAACCATAAAAAAAAAACAAAACAAAGTTAAAGAGAAAGTCTGAACATTAATGGACAAGTAACATTTCTGGAATGATCATCACCTATTAATAACATCAAAACGAACCAGGATCCATTACTAGAACTCTGTACACATTGAAATTCTAGTAAGCCACTGGGTGCAACATCAGTTCATCACAAAAGGCAGCACTAAAACTAAAAGCATGTGCAAGCATACAGTTTCCAGGCACCAGCAGCATGCTTTAAATGTCACATACGAGAAAGCTAGTTCATTAAAGAAACTAAAGAGACAATGCATGTTCTCCACATGGTTCCACCTCTCTGAATTCCAATAAATCGGAAAACATATGTGATACCAAAAAAAATATGGAGCACAATATCACTTTTATCTAGATGAGGGCCAAAAGTCCATTGTATATATATAAGATAATTGGGCAGTGAGCACTAAAGCTCGCATTTTTATCCATGACAGCACGAAAGGCCAAAAATATGTATTAAAAATTACCACAGCTACTATCCTGAAAAGAATTAGAGAATTCCAATGCACTACTATCTATGTCCTTGACCGGAGCTATTGATGAATTGTGGGGATAAAAAAGTCAACTAAAGTTCAGGTAGCACAGTCTTTGTTGACAGTGGGATTGCCGGAGTGGAAGTGCAGAACGACAGTGTGCACTGCACAGCGAAAACGACTCCTTAATGCGGCACTATCGTGGTCCCTGTCGCAATGGAATCGCAGAGTTTTTTTTTTCTGGGTGTTGAAGGCTGAAACACAAATATCGAAATCAATTCTTTCCCCTCTTAATGGATCAAAGATCCAGGCCAGAAGCTCATCTCCAGAATAAATCGGCAACCATACTGAGAACACATAGGAAAAAAAAACCTAACGAAACGCACCATCTATTCCATATTCACATTGCCCCAAATTGGTAATTCTGATTCTAGTTTCAAGAAAACATCTATCCTCGAAAGCATTAATAACGACTGAGGTACATCGGCAGAAACGCGCCGGAGCAAACCCCTAGAAAAAAAAATCGTCGAAATAAAAACATGCACGCAGCAAACATTGAACGACTGATTGGAATGGTAAGCGAAGGTTCGGATTCCAGCGCTCAAATCAATGAATCAAGAATCCCGCAGGCCCCAACGAAACGAACAAGCAAGACAATCCTATCCCTATCCGAACCAGCCAAAAGGCGGGCAACATAGAACCCCGTTCGGATCTCCACTCCATGCCATGCCAGAGGCGCCCAGCGCAGGGTGGGGATGCGGACGCCTGCCGACGGGCGAGGAATGGAGGAAAGAGACGCGGTTGCGGCGGAAGGGGAGATTCATGCATACCTGGATCTGGATCGGGGCGTGGCCGGCCGGCGCCGAGGGGCGGTGGGGAGGCACTGCGAGGTGGGGGACGGAGCGGACGCGGCGGCCCTGGGAAAGGGGGAGAGGCCGAGGCGGGGCCCCGGTGAACCGTCCGAATATTGACGACGGCCGAGGAGGGGGGAAGTCCGGCAAAACTACCTCTCAAATAGGATTAGGAATTAAGATGGATGGGCGGGTCCACCCGCATGTGTATATATTTTTTTGGACATGTATTTACTAAACATCAGATTAATTTACTATAGATTCTTTCCAATGTTTTGAATCCGATCATTTAAACAGAATTTAATGCCTTATCTCGCCCGTTCATTGGTTGGTACAAGGAAAAAAACTATTATTAGAATACATTTTTAGAGGAAATGTACAATTATTATATGATACACTGATGTACAATTATTAGGCATGTCTCAATGGGTTTTATGAGTATTAAATAAACTGATGTGACATAATATTAATAACTGGAGATATATAAAACTTTTATAGGATGAAATAAGTTTTATGAAAACGAAACTTGTTTATACAAGAAAATGACTATTATAGGACTCCAATCGTTATGGCTTCTCTCAAATAGGACTCCAAACATTTGTTTCTCTTAAATAGGACTCTAAACATTGTTTGTAAGCTCTAATAACATTTTAATACAATTAATTATTTTTTCTCATCTCCCAAATATATATATTTTCGTATATAACCTTATTGCCCTTGTATGTGTGACTGTACGAGCAACGATTTATCTGCCTCGTACGTTAGTCTCCTCGTCTACTCACGCCGCCGCCAGACCGCGGCTAGACTCGCGCCGTCGGCCTTCTTCCTCCCCTCGGCCATGGACGACGATCCTCCACCCTTCTTCTCCTCGGCTATGGACGTAGCATACTGTACATGCTGGAGTTTTTTTAGAAGCTGTACATGGCGTGGTTCCATGGCCAGGCGGTGGCCAGCCAGCCTAGGCCATGCCCACGGCCAGGGAGCAGCAGCCAGACCAGCCAGCCCAGGCCACGACCACGGAGGGAGCCAGCAGCCATGGCCACGGCCAGGGAGCGGCCAGCGAGCGGCAGCCAGACAACGTTAATAAAGCCCGGAGATAAAGGAGTTATGTTATGGCCAAATACATATATTTAAGGACTTAAAACATAGTTAATTGTATTAAAATGTCATTAGAGCTTACAAACAATTTTTAGAGTTCTATTTGGAAGAAACAAATATATGGAGTCCTATTGAGAGAAGCCACAATGATTGGAGTCCTATAATAAACATTTTCTCTGTTTGTACTGTTTCTAATATGTAGAAGTCTTGAGATAAAACTCCCCAAATAAAGCAAACATTTACACCTTGTGTTCGTTACTTGATAACTAGTAGCGTGCCGTGCTAACGCTATGGTTAAGTCAAGAGGATAATATTTTTAAAAACAAATAAAGTAAATAGTAAGATAGATTAAGATTCATGTCAAAAAAACATAGTTTAATGCATAGTGTGATCCGAACCATCATAGGCAAAGATTCATAAAAAAAATCATAGTGTAGCAAGACCAGTAGCAAAGAAAGCTTAAAAATTAAGTCAAATGATTAGGAATTAAGCTACCGGCACCAACCATTCGAGTTGACTTTCAAGTTTATGAAGCAAATATATATTACCCAGCAAGTATATTGCAAGATTGCAACAAATTCTAGTACATAGTTTAGTGAGTGCTACGTATCCAAGTTACAACAATTTTTTAAAATAAATAAAATGGTGAAAATAATAAACTCCTCTCCTTAGGTGGCCCAAAGATGGGTTCATCTAGAAAGTAATCTTCCATAAGCTTAATATGGCTAGCGTGCTTCTTATGACAAACCGAAAGCTGTCAAAGAACCATAATGTTTTGCCTCCTATAGTGCACAAAGTCAGCATACCAGACTACTACCATCTCTAAATCGATGTCTACGTCTGAGGGCAAGATGTTAAAAAGAAGAGATCAAGTGAGCTCATCTACAAAACAAATGGCAAAAGCAGTCATGAAATTGGTAGCAAAAGCAAAATTAAATAGGATTTGCATCCAAACAAATGAAGTCTACCGTCCCATAGAATGGACAATAACTGAAGTAATGTTGAAGCACGTGTCATACTTTTCAGAAAAAATAAAGCTAACCAAATCATGGATGCAGAACCAAGGTAAGCAATGAAATTTTTGTACAATTTTCAGTTATTTGATCAAACTAACAAAATAACAACCCTATAATAGTTGATTAAGCACCGTTCATTTGATTTTAATCACATCAGTCCAAGGAAAGCAATGTCACTTGCTCTCATGACAACGGACAATCTCAACTGTATTACCTTCGAGCCTGCACATCCTTGTCGGTGTACAGAATGTGGGCCACAGATGTTGCGGTCGAGTCAGAAAATGCCAAGCTCATCAATCTATCAAAAGAAGCACACGCCGTTGGAAACCAACGCCTCAGTTCACAGTAGAGAGTAAATTAGTAGACTAACCAATCAAGATGCATAAACAAACATATACTTCTCAGTGTCTAGTCGAGGGACCTCGACGGTGGATCTAATCAAAAATTTCTCTTATGCTAACTATTTTCTATAGGACTACCATATTTTATTTAATTTACTAATAATTTGACATTTGCATTGGTAAAAGAAAAGGCATTTTTAATGACATGGACTACAAACAACTGACCTGATCAACCTAGAACCAAACCTACTCCTCACCATGGCCTTGCAACTACAACCTAAACAGAAAATTATTCATAGTGCAAACACATGAGAAGAGTCATCAGGGATAGCAAAACATTTCCCTTGGCTGAGGCATCATTCTCAATTGATGCAGGCTGCCTTTCCCTGCAATTTTTGAATTTCTACTGTCACTTTCCTAAGCAGAGATTTTTGAAACATCAAGGCAACATCATACAGTGAGGCAAACAAAATCTAAAAAAGGACGATTAGGCAGCATATTCGTCGGCATCATGCCACCATGCGTTCAGTACCTGATTGAATCCATGAAAAGCAAGGATTATTGGGAATGAAAGTAAGAACCCGTGTCAAAAAGGGAGGATGGATTTTCATGCGGTGTCAAATAGGGAATTGTCTCCAATAAAATGGTGACTTAACCTTGGAATACTAATTAATGCAAGTATCAGAAATATAACCAAGTAAGCACCTTTGTTGCAATTCTAAACACAAGGATATATTTCAGCAGCACAAATGATGTAACATGATATCACAAGGATCCTCACAGACCTAAAATCAATCAGGTCATTAGGTGATCTAGCTATCACTGTTGCATCTATCTTCGGAAAGTAGTACTCCCCAATTGGGCACGATAGTTGCAACATCACATCCACAATAAAACATACTAACTAAATTAACAACAAATATTTTAAATAAAATAACGGAGAAAAGCAGACATTGTGTGGGAATACCGAAATTGAGATATTAACAAAGAAAATTTTGAAAAAAAATATATTTCCTTTGGTATATGGTCACAGTAACAATCACTTGGAACTGGGGAAGCATATCTGATGCATGTTGTTTCAAGTTTCTTTTCAACTATATTTATGAATTTATACCTATTTTTTTATTAAACAAATTCCTACCATTTATTATAAATAGGTTACCTTTAAAATAAATTTAGAAATACAAAATACCATTTCAAAAGCATAGAAGCTAATTCATTGACTCTCAAGAATGGAAATGGTCTTCTTAACATTATTACTCTACGTAGAAAATTAACAATTGTAGCCATCATAATATAGTATTCGATGACATAGAACCTTGAAATAAGAAGGAAACCCAAGTGTTTTTTACACAAATGTAAGCAACCAATACACCTGAATTAAAATGACCAAATGTAATACTTGGAATTCTTGAGGTCCATTTACATATGGGCTTTGATGTGGTACACCCAAATGATTGTGAGCCATTCATTAAATTAAATCGAATGGTTAGGATCATCTATTACCTCGTAGGAAGTAATATGCTAGAATATATATTTAAATATTTTTTCTTTATATAATATGATAAATTAGGAAATTTTTAGATATAAAGATTCTTTCCTGATCTAATTAATGCATACATGACGTGATACATCTTTTTAATCTTTGCAACTTTAGATCTGATATAAATTACCCATGT
>Ga0182004_10001872_pt1 | contig 15937 bp, 9 predicted proteins | sample Sormic07211540_1_FD_120479 | JGI IMG/M metagenome (GOLD analysis project Ga0182004, IMG submission 120479) | Endophyte microbial communities from Sorghum bicolor roots, Mead, Nebraska, USA - 072115-40_1 MetaG | ecosystem: Host-associated > Plants > Roots > Unclassified | place: USA: Nebraska...
TGTCGCAATCAGATGATGTTTAATAACTAAACTGTAATATAATCGGACAGTTTGACTCTCTGTCCCAATCTAAACTAGGCTGGATGTCACGTACAGTCCGTAAGTTTTGAGAATATCAGGCTACGAATTTTAAATAATTCTTAATAAACGCTTTGGTCAATAACATAATTAAATATTTAGATGCTCACAATTTCGAAGATGAATATGCAAAGAATTCTGTTTGTGGTTCTTTATGTTAAGAGGGGGGGGGGGAGTATTTTAGCTATAATAACTCACTACCAAATATATATTCACAAGCCCAGCCGACAAAATGCTATAGCATACTCCCACTGTCACTATACCTGCCGTAGTTGGTCCAGTGTTCACCAAAAAGGTAAAAACTACAAATGATAAGCTCTTGTGCAGTTATCTGGTTGTTCCATCCTTTACTTATTTTCGCTGAAATGATGGATTGCGATCAATGCCATCTATTACCGTGTCGTTACATCGCAATTTAATTATTTTAATGGTTTGTTATCTTTTACAGTTGAACAATGGCTGCTCCTCAACCAAAGAAGAGGACTATTGTGGAAAGTGGAGATGGAGGTCTCGGTTTGGGCCTTGCTACATTTATTGCAAATGGTGAGGATTTGGGTCCCATCATTCGTCACTCGTTTGATTCTGGGAAACCTGAGGCGCTCATGCAGAACCTTAGAAGCATTGTGAAGAAGAAGGAGGTTGAGATTGAAGAGCTATGCAGACTTCACTATGAGGATTTCATCGTTGCTGTCGACGAACTACGTGGTGTGTTAGTCGATGCCGATGAGTTAAAGGGCATGCTATCTGGTGAGAATTCACACCTGCAAGAGGCTTCTACTGACCAACTGCTGAAGCTTGACGAACTTCTTGAGCTATATTCTGTCAAGAAAAACGTAGGGGAGGCTATAACAACGCTGAAGATATGTGTCAAGGTCTTCAGCTTGTGCATGACATGCAACAATTATATTGCCGAAGCTAAGTTTCATCCTGCACTTAAGACACTGGACCTGATTCAGAAAGGCTACCTGCGAAATATTCCTTTGAAGCTTCTTAAGAAGGTGGTGGCGAGACAGATACCATTGATAAAGCTGCACATAGAGAAGAAAGTCTGCAGTGAGTTCAATGATTGGCTTGTTCATATTAGAAGGATGGCCAAGCAGATTGGCCAGGCCTCCATAAGCCAGGCATCATTAGCTCGCCAAAAGGATGAGGAAATGCGTGCACGACAGAGGGAAGCTGAAGGGCATAGCCATGCTGGACCCGATGAGCATCTGTATACCTTGGACCTGGAGAACACAGAAGAGGAATCAGCACTACATTTTGATCTGACACCAGTTTATCGGGCGCATCACATGCACACATGTCTTGGTATTGGGGAGAAGTTCAGAGACTATTACTATAAGAACAGGCTCATGCAACTTAACTTGGACATGCAAATTTCCACCTCACAGCCCTTCTTGGAGTCCCATCAACCGTTCCTTGCACAGGTAGCTGGATTTTTTATAGTTGAAGAACGTGTTCTTCGAACTGCAGATGGATTGTTGTTGGAGAGTCAAGTGGAAACAACATGGGAGACAGCCATTGGCAAGATAACATCTATACTGGAGGAACAGTTCTCTCGCATGCGTACAGCCAGCCACTTCCTTCTCATAAAAGATTATGTCACTCTTCTAGGCGCAGCTGTGAACAAGTACGGTTATCGAATCACACAGTTGATTGAAGTTCTTGAGAAAACTAGGGACAAATACCACCAGTTGCTTCTTCTTGAATGTCGGAAGCAGGTAGACGACATCCTTACTAATGACTCATATGAGCAGATGGTTATAAAGAAGGAATATGAGTATAACATGAATGTGACAGCATTTCATCTGGAACATGATGATGCAATCCCTGATTTCCCATATGTGACATCATTCTCCTCTTCTGTTCCAGATGTTTGTCGCATTGTCCGGTCCTTCATCGAGGATTCTGTTAGCTACTTGTCATACGGTGGTGTCATGAACATCTTTGATGTGGTGAAAGCATTCCTAGACAGGTTGCTGATTGAGGTACTGAATGACAGTCTTTTGAACATGATATATGCTCGTTCGCTGGGCATGTCACAGATGATGCAACTTGCTGGAAATATATCAGTTCTTGAGCAAGCATGTGGTATGTTTCTGTTGCACTCTGCTCAACTGTGCGGCATTCCAAAGCGTGTTGCTGAGAGGTCCCATTCTGGTTTGACTGCTCGAGCAGTCCTGAAAGCCTCACAAAATGCAGTGTATAATGCACTAATAAACCTGACCAATTTCAAGGTTGATGAGTTCATGGTGCTCCTGGAAGAGGTCAACTGGATAGCAGAAGAAGCCCCAGACAATTCAAATGAATACGTGAATGAGGTTCTGATCTATCTTGAAACATTAGTATCGACAGCACAGCAGATTCTACCTTTGGAAGCTCTATACAAGGTGGTTTCTGGTGCAATGAGCCACATCTCAGACTCTATAATGACCACACTTCTAAATGATGGTGTGAAAAGATTCACTGTCAATGCAGTTTTAGGAATTGATATTGACTTGAAGATGCTGGAAGCATTTGCAGATGAGAAATTTGACAGCACGGGGCTGTCAGATTTGGGGAAGGAAACAACTTTCAGAGATTGTTTAGTTGAAATTAGGCAGCTCGTAAATCTCCTGCTCAGTAGCCAGCCTGAGAATTTTATGAATCCAGTGATCAGGCAGAGAAACTACGGATCACTGGACTACAAGAAGCTGTCCATCATTTGTGACAAGTACAAGGATACTGCAGACAGTCTGTTTGGAAGCCTTTCAAACCGTAATACCCAGCAGAGCGCCCGTAAGAAATCTATGGACGTTTTGAAGAGAAGGCTTAAGGATTTTAGCTAAGGTTAAATTTGTTGCATTTACAAATAAATTGCTGGCACTAGTATATAGTACCTACGTTCTAGGTGTTTTTAGAGCTCTTTTTCAATTGATTACTTTCCTATGGATACAATACATATGGTAGGTCGATTTGTCTGTGTAGGTGAAGTGCCGAGTGCCGACAGTTAGTGAATTGTGGTAGTACTCCTAATTAAAGGGGTCATTCCTATCGCAGAAATGTTGAATGTTCAACTTTTTTTTTTGGTTTATATACTGCAACTAATTTCTTCATCAATGAAACAGAATCGGAGTTGATAAAAATTTGCATGCGCCATGCATAGTATCATTCTTAGTTCTGTCTGAAGCCTGCTATTGACGCCTTATTTGCATTTGCATCAAGAATATGTTAGGTTGGAATCGGTTTGTTAATGATTAATGCCCTGTTCCAAATGATGTTTTGAGTCTCAATACAGATAAACTTAGCATTCGCAAAATCCCATTCCCCTGTAAATTGCAAAGCCAACGTGCTGCCGTTCGATCAGAATCTGCTGATGCAAGAGCATCCGATCTGCTGTGCCTATACATAGGCAAAAGCATAAGTGCCCCACATTTTGAGGGGTCATTCCTTAAATAGTTTAACCACAAAAATAAGTGCATGGAATATGGATCACTATACAGCTTGTTTAATTCAGATCTCAGTGGCAATTGCATACATAATCCCCATCTAACCTTCAAGTGCCTTGTATCCTTTGGAGTCATATACTCTTGCTACTATAACTACGGAGCCAAGGAACTAGTGATATACATCTCTGTCGGAGAGGAAGGAGGGAGGGAGAGAGAGAGATGGGGAGGAAGCCATGCTGCCCCAAGGAGGGGCTGAACAGGGGAGCTTGGACATCAATGGAGGATGACATCCTTGTCTCCTACATCCAGAAGCATGGAGAGGGAAAATGGGGAAGCCTCCCCAGAAGAGCTGGTTTGTGTCACTCCTCTCTCTCTCTCTCTCTCTCTCTCTCTCTCTCTCTCTCCTCTGGAAACACATGTTTATCATTTTGTCAATTAAATTCAGCTTTGTTGTCGGTTCAGATTTCTGTGCCACCTTCTCTGTTTGGTTTGATCACTTCTTGAAATCACATCATCTATTCACTAAAATGATAGAAACGAGCAGATGATTGCAATGCGCAAGCATGACATGTTAATCGACAAGTTCTCTGGCTGTTGCAGGACTGAAGCGGTGTGGGAAGAGCTGCCGGCTGCGGTGGCTCAACTACCTCCGGCCGGGTATCAAGCGAGGTAACATCTCGGATGATGAAGAGGAGCTCATCATTAGGCTCCACAGGCTCCTAGGCAACAGGTAGGTTCCCCTAAACATACCATACATTCACCAGTTGATCCAGATCCTCCCTTTGCATTTCAAAACCTCCTCAACTGAAGTCAACATACATTTTGGTTTAGAGAATATTAGGCGCGTGTAAACACACGAGGATAGAAACTTTCCGTTGGGATTTTCTTTTTTCCTGTGTCGTGGTGTGCAGATGAGTGTAAGATTAATTGTATCCAGTTATCATAACCACCAGTGCCACTTTATGCAAATCTGTCAGCACCACCTTGCCATTTCGGTTCCATCTCTAGAGGCACAAGTTTTACGCTGTTAGTGCAGTGTCCCTCTATCCTCGGAGGGGCCTGAGAGAGTTAGTTGCTGGTCAGCAAAGTTGATGGTGACAGGTCCCTATATAAAGCACGCCAAAAATGACACACTAGACTCATGTCCTCCCCGAATCTGCAAAATCCAAAAGCTTTTGTCCGACTGCAGAAGCATCGTTCGTTCACGAATGGAAAAGCCGAGCTAACCTTGTTCGGTGCTGTCAATGCATTTGATCAAGACAGGATGAGCTTACTTGATCTGACTGATGCACTAATGAAAATTCAGTGACCAAAAGAAAAAAGTTCTTTATCGGTAACTAATCCATCCATTCATGCATGGTCTGGTCGCCGGACAGGTGGTCGCTGATCGCCGGGCGGCTGCCGGGGCGAACAGACAATGAAATCAAGAACTACTGGAACACGACGCTCGGCAAGAAGGTGCTCAAGAACAGCGGCGGCTTGAAAGAAGACAGCGAGGCCGCCGGCGCATCATCGAAACGCAGGCCATTCTCAGAACCGACCAGAACCGTCAGCGACACTGCCGCCCAGGCTCATGCGCGTGGGCGGCCGCCGGAGCCACCGGAGGCAAGCCTGGTCCGGAGCAAGGCGCTGCGTTGCACCAGAACTGCCATGATGCTGCCGGTGGCGCAGCCCACCGCCCATGCGCGCCACGGCCGTGCGTTGGAGACAGCTGCGGGCGACGATCACGTTAAGGCGGAGCAGACGGTCGTCGTCGTCAAGGCGCCAACTGTGGAGGTGCGACAGGATCATCTGCCGGAGGATGACTTGCCGATCGACATCGACCTCGACCTCGACTTCGACATGGGTGAGATGGGTTTCCTGAGCCCGTGGCGCGGCGAGGTCGCTGACGGCATAGAGCCAGGCGGTCAGTTCGGCGGTGGCGAGCTTGACGATCTGGAGGCGCTGCTGCTGGGGCCCGGAGGTGACGATGATGTTCATGAGTTTGCGTGGTTCTGATGGATCATTGGGTTGTATGAGCGTGTTGGTCGTCAGCTATCATTAGTGAAAACCCGAAGATGGTGGCTCGATCTCAGTTCATTTCACCCCTTGTACAAATTCTCCAAAAAGTTCGCCTCAGGTTCAGAATAAAGCAGCAAAGGACCAAGTCGAACTCTGATGGCAGTAACATTTATTCCCCTTGAATCGAACAAAAACATTTCCATATAAAGTGGCTAGAGCAATTTCATGGTATAAACAGGTACATTGCTACATGTCAAAGGTTCTAAAGGTTGTTGTCTCATTTAAGATTTTCGCTGATGTGAAGAAGAGAGGAATTTGAGAAAGATGGATGCTTTGTGAAGCAATTGCCTTATGAGCGAAAAAAATTACAACTACCATGTTATCTATGTTATTTTTATACGGTAATGATATGTATAAGACGTCCAGACGGACGGACGCTGCTGTCCACTCGTTTTATCTGCTTTCGATCCACTCGTTGCCTTCTTCTCTACCTCGCGCTGCTGTCCACTCATTTTATTCACTACTTTCCATCTCTCTCTCGCTGCTCCGCCTCTCTTGCCGCCCACGCCCGCACTCTACTGCGCCGCTGGCGAGCCATCCCTCTCTCCCTTCCTCCCTTCCTCACCCCGCTACAACCTCCATGTCTCTATGCCACCGAAGTAGGGGCGGCGACGGTGGCTTGCAGCGAGCGGTATGTCTACCTATCTTCGTACTCTCTTCCTCGCTTTGCGACCTCCATGGATGACGGCGCGCCTCCGACGAGGTAGGTGGGGACGATTTGGATCTGAGGTCTCTCTTCCCCCTCCCTCCTCCTGTGGATCTAGATCTGAGCCCTCCTCTTCGTCTGTGGATCTAGATCTGAGCCCTCCTCCCTCCTCCACGTTCTTCAACTCTGCTCCTCCTCCTCCTCCTACTTCTCCTCTGGGTCTGGATCTACGGGATGTAGTGGTGGTTAAGGTTTCGACGAGCTTTTGGGTTTTAGCGCTCGCGCATGTTGTAATGGTGTTCTCTGGTTGTTGTGTACTATGTCCATGGTGTTTTAGTTGCTCCATCTAATGCTCCAATCTCCACTGTTGTATTAGTTGTTGCATGTTGTTGCAACAGCTGTTCGGTGTTGTTGTAATGCTATGTCCATGGTGTTTCGGTTGCTCTATTCAATACTTCAATCTATGTTATTGTATTAGTTGTTACATGTTGTTGCAGCAATCGTTCGTTGTTGTTGTAATACTATGTTCATGGTGTTTCAACTGCTCCATCCAATACTTCAATCTGTATGTTGCAATAGTTGTTTGTATGTTGTTGCAGCAGTTGTTCGGTGTTTATTGTAATACTATGTGTTATGGTGTTTCACCTACTTCAACCTATTGTTGTACCAGTATGTCCCGTGTTGTTGCACTATCATGCACATTGTGTTGCAGCGTTAAGCGTACGTGGACAGATTGTGGGGACGAGTTAGCGGCAGACCGATCTGCTAGGGGCTGGCAAGGCGAGGGGCGGGGTGGATCCCATGCTCGTGGGGGTATGGACGTGCTCCTTGTGTAGGGAGTAGACGAAGGATGGTCCTCGTACGTGCGGGGTGAGTGAGGCAGGGGCGAGTTGGTTGAGTTGGTTGTCATGAACGGATGAAGGGCGGTCCTCCGTGCGGGACGAGTTGGTTGGAAGCGGATGAGGTTTCCTTTTCCTTTTTTTCTTTTCTTCGTGTGGTGCGGGTGGGTGGCTCAGCGTCCGGACGCGTTGCTGGCGTCAGACGTCCGAGCGCTAGCAGTGCCGTTTTTATATTTTTAAACAAAAATTAAAGTCCAACAGGTGTGCTATTTGGTTTTGCTAAAATAGTAAGTTTGCTATTCCTAAACTTTCGCTTATCATATATAGCATGTCGTTCTCACTAGTTATCCTATACAAAGGCTGTTGTGGAACTCGTTTTAAGTGAGTTTTTTTTTATTTTATACAATGGCTAAATCTTGTAGTTTAAAATATAATTTGACCGTTGTATGAGCTAATGTTACCATGCAGCTCAAACTTTTCTTTGCTGATTGCATAAATTAAGGATAATAAATTACTATATATATGACAACTTAAAAGGCAAACCTATTATATGAGTTGGTTGTTCAATCGTCTTATGATTATGTGACACTGCATATATAACAGCACGGCAACAAAGATACTGTATATAGTAGTAGAGTATATACAGCAGCATAGAAACAAAGTACCCTACCACCGTACCATATAGAGGCGTGGATGGGCCTTTAGAATTTATCAAGAATTCATTTGGGCCAAATCTTTGGGGCCCAAGGACATGGAATGACAGCCCAGGACAGGAATGAAGAGTATAGCTCAACCACTGCCACTTGAACCACCCGGCCAGAAAAGCGGAAACGGAATCGCTTGGATACACGAACTTCCAAGAAGAGAGCGCACAAGCTGGCAGCAGGCCATTAGCAACGTCGCAACTGCCATCCAGCTAGGCTGACATGCACTGCTCTGGTCTGGTTGCAGCAAATCAAGCAACACCACTCCATGTACTCCCTCCGTCCACAAAAGAGCCAATTTCTAGAGTTGTCCTAAGTCAAAATTTTTAAACTTTAACCAAATTTCTAGAAAAAAATGCTAAGATTTATGGTATCAAATTAGTATCATTAGATTTATCATAGAATATATTTTCATATAATGTGTATTTTATATTATAGATGTTGTTATTCTTTTCTATAAAGTTAGTCAAACTTTAAAAAGTTTGACTCACACAGATCCTAAGAATTGATTCTTTCGTGGACCGAGGGAGTATAATCATCACTCTCTTATCCCGTTTCGTTTGAATTATCGTTTCTATTTTCCGAGAAGATCATAAAAGATGTCTGAACAGAACTCGAGAAGAGAGTAGGAGTGTGTTTGGTTGCCTAAATCGCCTTTCGTCCTGACTGGATGGGTCCATATAATCTGAGGAAAAAGTCTGTTTTGTTATCTGCTGAGTGGATACGCTCAATATGCTCTTATCCTGCTTTTAGGAAACTATATCATAAAAATAGAATTATATAGAAAATTTAGTGAAACTAATCCAATGACGTAGTTGTCAGTGTATTTTCCTATAAGATCGATAGAAGTTAAAAGCAGCTTCTTTTAATATAAAATAAAAGTGAACTATAATTTGACCAACAGGTTTATATTAGATATGAACATATTAGCAAGCATGTTCGCTTGAGCTTATTTACTGAATCTGTTAGCTATTCAACAGCGTTTTTTTTCATAATAACTTTCAGCCATGGTTTTTCATGGCAAGCGAACATGCTCGAATCCATGAATCTCTAAGACCAGTCTCAATGGTATTTCATCAAAGTTTCATAGGCACTAAATATGACACGGTATTAATAAAGAGAGATGTGATAAAAGTTTTATGGGAGTAGAGAGAATTTCATAGAGATAAAACTCTTCAACACTGTTTAAAATATGGATGCATTGAAAACTAAGTTATAAAACCTCCACTGAAAATGACCTAATACTTATATCATTTAAAACTATCAGCCAGTGCAAGAGTATAGTCGTTAGACTAGCATTATAGATAAACGTGGATGAGTTGTAAGAAGACTCAAGGCCGTTAATATACAGAGAATGTGTAGGCATCAGGCTGACTGTTATCTTGAAATGGACTAATTTCTCTGTTTGTGCTGTATCGGATCGGAGCTGAACCCGTATAGCTTTCAGCAGTACATAATCTGACTGTCCAACTGCCAACGAGAGTGTTAGATTCTTTTCAATTAATCGACAAACAGAAATCTCCGTGAGTTTGCTTTCAAATTAAATCATTTAGGTCTCGCTGCACAGAAAGACGGACGACGATGATCGATATATCATCATTGTGGCGACAGCCTGGTGTGAAACCGGTTCCAATCATCAGAAAGCGCAAAATATATATAATCAAAGGTTATTAGATTAAACACACGGCTGCTGCTGCTTCAGAAAGTATAACCGATTAATCGTAAACTTTGGATCTATTTGTTTATGACCCCATCAATCAAGGAAAAGCAATGGCGTCCGTAGTGCCATGAGGAGACGGTTGCCATCTACTCCGTTTCTGAATACTATTAGCTGATGCGTTCTGATGCTGAAGTGGTTAGTGTACTGTCATGATAGATCATAATTTGACAAGATTGCGTCCATTTTGTGTATTTTTTTATTTATTCCTTTTTCGTTTTGGGAAGATGCCTAAAGTAGTGCTGCAATGAAAAAGATGTATACGAGTCTTCCTTTGCCACGACCGCTTGGATAAAGGAAGAACCCATGTATATAATTTGCAGATGTTAGCTTACAAGATGGGGAATTTCCCGTGCAGATATATATCTGGGTGTTCCTTTGTCCACTCACAAGCTACGACGAAGCCACGAGCAGTTCCTGGTTGATGCAGTCGCTGCCAGAGAATCACAACATCAAAAGAACGCTTATGTGATAGATAGATAGATGGCTTAGCTTGATGTTCGCTGCATTACCAAAGTCTAGAAGGAGAAGATCAGTGGCATCGGCCCCAATGAACCGTGTTTGGGTCAGTGACATCAGGGGCACGCGTACGTACGGTTATGTGTTACTCCAGCAAATGGCTACGTAACTTGTGGTAACACATGAGCAAATTGTTTCAGTAATTTAGAGTTTGTTTAGAAGTTACCGTCCTAATGTCTTGTCCCCTTTTATTCCACTAGTAATTTTTTGTTAGAATATATGACGGAGCAGGCACTTTATTCTGGATTTATTCCAGGATTTTCCAGCGCTATGCATTAAGTGGTAGGCGACGTGCCCGTCGACAGCGAGACGCTTGTGGTGACTTCGTGAACTTTAAGATTTTCCTTCGAAGGTGCTCATAGGGGTAGGGTTTGCGTACGTGTGTTCATAGGGGTGAGTGTGCGTGCGTGTTGAGTGTCTGCGTTGTACTGTGTAATCTCAAAAAAAAGTATTTTATCATGGGCAAAATTGGATTTATTACTTTTACACACACGTGATGTCACAAATGGTCGTTTTTATTCATATACACAAATAAATATTTTCTAGATTTATTATAGGATTTAGTGTCACTATCTTTCGGTGGGAGATGATGTGTCAGTTGACACCTATGGTAACTTCACCAACAACTCCTGAAGTTGTCTTAGTTTTTTTAGAGATACTAATAAAAGTAGGATTTATGTACATGTATATAGGGTACATGAATATATACATATATATGTTTGTTGGCATTATAACATATTAGTAATATGTACTCTATCCATACCTAAAATTCTTGACATTTAGGACAAAATTGTGCTTACCAAGGAGTGATTAATTATGGGGTAGTTTTCAATCTCTGCCCCTAATAAATACGGTTGCAGATGCTCTCTATACAAGAAAGCAAACTAACTCAACTAGTGCTTAGAGGCATGAGTGCTATGAGCCTATGAACCAGGTTCGATCCCCAATAGCCATAGAATTTTGTTGGCCCCTTCTTTTGCCTGCAGAGGGATGAGGAAAGCACGCATTGCACTGTAGTGACATCAAAAAAGACGAGATACGTGCTGCGAGAGTTCCGATAGACGAGGGCGTTAAATGTAGCGGTAGGCACACGCGCATTAAATGCAGCGGCTCAGCTAGGGGCAGACACATCAAGAAGTCGCAGAAACTACAACGTCAAGCTTTGTGAAAACAGCTTAATAGCCCAGCACATCAAGAATTTTAGGTATGAAATGATTAATTTGCAAAACAAATACACATTTCCTTTCTCTTTTTTATTTTCTTATTTGCAATATGAAAACATACATAAATCGTGAACTATCTATCATAGTCATTAGTCGCTACTATAGTGGTGGATCTAGAGAAATTTAGAGGGAGGTGCGACCATACATAATGCACTTAGCCACCGATCACATGTTTATTTTTCTATGGCGTGGTGTGTTGCTACTTGTCACCGATCACACGTTTTTAGACCATAATAGGAGTTTGCTAAAAAAACTTTTTTTTCTTTTGCACGGTGATCCGATACATTAGAATGAATGCTTCATAATATATAAAGGAGCTATGAAGTTGCGATCATGCTTATAGTTTTTTCTTCCTGGTGTTTTAGGGATGGTGTGCTTGTACCAGTTTTGGTGCCTCGCCCAAACTAATATATACATTACTTTTTATATATTAACCCTACATCATTTTCTAGCTCCATCAGTTTTCCATATTAAAATCACGAAATGGATCTCTTTGGATGGAAAGTGGGTTGAGAAAACAAGCAACCAAAACCAATTTATTTGCTTCATCTTTTTCATAAATATCAATTATCAAACACCAGAGAAAGAAAAAAGTCTAATCCTAAAATCTGGACAAACTAGTAAGAAGGAAAGAACTACAAAATTGAAAACAATTTGGATGCTCATAGTGACCGAATTTGGAAGAATAGAGAACCTTGGAAGTTGCTTACTTTGACTTTTGAAGGATGAACATAATAGAGAAGGTCAGAGCCAGGGCAACGGGGCAAACTATGATGTGCTCTTGGTGCCCTTGACCTTAAGGCTATATGCTTGGCCAGCGCACAACAATGCCCATGGCTGATTGGCCATGGTCGACGACCAGTGGCAGTAGGTCACCATCCACCGGAGTTCGCGCTGTCGCCATGGGGAGGCGATGCATCGACAGTTTCACCACGTGAGTCGAAGTGACGGCCGAGTTGCCGATGATTCCATGCGGACGGGGCCTGCTGATATTGGGCTATGTGTTGGAGAGTTGTAGGCTGTTGTGGCCTCTCTCGGTCGACTCAGCAGAATTGTGGGTGCAGACGTTTGGATTCAGGAGATGTGAATACCGTAGAATCATGCATATTATAGCATATTTTGTATTTTGGTCTGGGTGCGACTGCACCACTAACTCCTATATGGATCCACCTATGTTACTATTCCATATGCTCTAAATTGTAAATCATTTTGATTTTGATTAGAGTTCTAAATTTGTTTAGAAATAAGAAATCTAAAATGACTTATAATTAGGAATCCGCAAAATTCCACAAATAGATACGAAACCGTGTGACAGTAAACCTTTCGGTTGCATTACACCGCCACGCGTCCCATGCATGGAAGAGCTGTTGTGTGTTCTAACTCTGTCCCCACCACATTAAAAGTGAGCATAGGTTGTCTGTGTTAATTAATTAATAAAATAAAGACTGTGTGCATGATTGTGGAAATAAACAATGAGAGGCGACCTAGACTTGGAAATCCTTAGAAATCCCTAAAAGCTAGCACGCATGGAATACGCACGTAGATGGCGAGATCATAAAAACACAGAATGAGAGGGACAGCAAAAGGGAGTGTACTGGCATCGACATCGGGATTAAGTGGATGATAGCTGGACAGCCGATCGATGAGAGATGTATGTGGACAAGGTATATTATCATTATTATTTTATTTATTTCTTATATATGTACGATTGTACTTGTAGCTGGCTGGAGAAACTGGATATATATCCATAGCTGTTGGTGACGAATATGAATTAAAGGGCATCCATCCAAAAGAGAAGGGGAAAAGAAATACTTTTTGACCCCTCAATTTTCGCGTATATTCAATTGTCTCTCGTATATAAAGGTGTGTTTGGTTCTCTAATCTAAAATTTAGTTGATTAGAGTTGAGGACTAAAACTTTAGATCATTTCAACTCACTTGTGTGGTCTAAAGTTCACAAAATTTTAGATAGCATTTTTAGACCTTCTTGAAGCCTCTGGAGTTAAAATGGTAAAAAAAAACCATGTCGTCTAGACAGGGCTTAAAAACCAACGCTTTATTAACTTCTAAAAACTGTTTGTTTTTTATTCTATGCAGTTTAATACTGTTTTTTTTTTCTGATGATGTAGTACCGCGTGATAAATCAGACTACAATAATATAATCCAGGATAAATCTTTGTTTTTGAATTCATCCAGGAATAAATCTTTTTTTAATTCATCCAGGGATAAATCTTAAACCGCCACCAAATGCATTTTTTTTTTTAAGGGAAACCACCAAATGCAAAAGCGGGCGGCTGGTGGACGAGCGGATAACAGCCCAGCCCAGCCCAGGACGGCGGTGTGCGATGGTGCGGTGGTGGAGGCGAAACTGAAGAAACACACGCAGCTTGACAGGCAAGGCAAGCAGCAAGGCACAGCCAGGCGGGCGCCAGCAGCCAGCAGGCGAGGGGTTGGCGCCCGCCCCCGCATCCACCCGTCGCGCTCCATCACCGCCAGCCTGGCCTTGGCCTTGGCCTCTGCTGCGCGCTCCCTCTCGCTCGCTGTCGATGATGATGATCATATCCGTGTACGTCACCGCCCCCCCTGCTGCTTGCTTCTCCACGGCGCCGGAGAGGTATATATATATATATATATACTCTCTCTCTCTGCCAGGGGTTTGGGGGCTCACAAGAACCGTCAATTTAGCCCAACAGAGGCGGGTTCGTCGTCGCCGACTCAGCTTCTGCTCGCCAGCAGCTAGCTGTCGCCGCCGCCGCCGCCGCCACCGACGAGGAGGAGATCGGTTGGAGTCGGAGAGGAAGATGAGCTTCTTTGGCCGCGGCAGCAGGTCAGCATGCCGACGACGATTATATTCTTCCTCCTCCGCGGCCGCGCGCGCGTCATCATCGAATCGATTTCTGATGTCGGCTGCTTGCTGATCGATCCCGTCGTCTGAGTTGTCTGACTCACGCCGTGCCGTGCTGTGCGTGCTTGCAGAAACCAGCAAAGAACCTTCAGGCCAAAGAAGAGCGCGCCGTCCGGGAACAAGGTACGCCCGCGCGCGCATGCATGTCACGCCGGACTTGCCAGTAGCCTTGTCGATTTCCTTGTTTCGTTTTCTTATCATCATCATCATCATCATCAATTGGCATGTTACCAATGCGGGCTTTATCTATATATATTTCTCCCCCGAATTCATAAGAAATCCGCTTGGCTTGGATAAGTTCCGATTCTCATTCTCAGGGTTTTAATTTATTATCCAGAGGAAGAACTGCATCCACCACATTTACATACGCTGCTCTGCTCTGCTCTGCACATAATAATTCTGGTCACGAAGCATCAGGATTGGCAGTTGCTCAACTTTGAATTTTCAGCTCTGACGACAAAATGAATTACCTCCGCGAAAATTGAGCACACCATGCCTCTCTTTAGTTTATATCCTGCTGTTGCCTGTCCAGCTACCTGCCTAGCTCAACTCCATCTAAATTCTAAACACTGTTGCTATCCTTTCCTGAGAAATCAGTCAGTTGGAGATGCGTTCCTTACTGTCTTCTGTGGTAGTATTTTAATTTCTTCATTTGTTTGCCTCCCAAGTCCAAACCAATTGGCCTTTTTTATTTACCAGCAACCAAAAACATGCACCTTTTCATTTTTCCCTTCTGTAGACTTGTTTCCTTGGAAGTTGTAACGCATATACCTAGCTTTCTTGCACCGCCAGAACTCTTTTTCTTGGAAAGCTGTTTACAGGGGCTGAAACTGAATTAATTTGGAGCCAGCTAACAAAAAGTACAGGATTTCTAGGGTGGAGCGAATTGCAGGCTGTCAGTTACGAGAATTGACGTGTAATACGCAACTTATTAGCTGCATCATACCCTGCATGCTGTTCTCTCTTTGCTGCTTTACATATGCGTTCCTATGCATATCACCATCATTCTCTATTCTGACCACGAAGCTGAAAATTTCGCAACTGTTTTTGCCACATATGTGCAGGGGATGCAGCTGAAAAGGCACATCGATGCCACCCTCGGCAGTGGTAACCTGCGAGAGGCGGTCCGTCTGCCCATCGGGGAGGACCTCAACGAGTGGCTCGCTGTCAACAGTAATTAATTAATCCTCCATCCATAGTCCCAGTTGTTAATCTCCCGTGTTCGATCAGACTCAAATCCCTGTTTGTGTTTCTACACATTAAGCCCTAGGGCTTGTTTAGTTCACCCTGAAAACCAAAAAATTTTCAAGATTCCCCGTTATATCGAATCTTGTGGCTTATGCATGAAACATTAAATATAGACGAAAACAAAAACTAATTACACAGTTTAGCTGTAAATCACGAGACGAATCTTTTAATTCTAGTTAGTCCATGATTGGATAATATTTGTTACAAACAAACGAAAGTGCTACAGTAAAAAAACTTTTCACTTTTCGGAAGGCCCTAGTACAGTATGAACAAGCTAGCCTTTGATGGCAATGTTTCTATGGCAGTAGCAGTACTATGCTGGAGCTGGACTGCTCTTTTGTTCAGTGCTTTAGTTCAAGTGTTGAAGGCACTCCAGCCTGTAGTGCATTAACCTGTTGTGCTTCTGTGATGGCAGCTGTTGACTTCTTCAACCAAGTGAACATTCTGTACGGCACCCTGATGGAGTTTTGCACGCCAGCGACATGCCCGACCATGTCAGCCGGACCAAGGTAGGCTATCTTTCTTTGATGCCCACAAATTCAGCCAAGCAGATAATTAATCATATAAGAA
>Ga0182004_10001873_pt1 | contig 15930 bp, 16 predicted proteins | sample Sormic07211540_1_FD_120479 | JGI IMG/M metagenome (GOLD analysis project Ga0182004, IMG submission 120479) | Endophyte microbial communities from Sorghum bicolor roots, Mead, Nebraska, USA - 072115-40_1 MetaG | ecosystem: Host-associated > Plants > Roots > Unclassified | place: USA: Nebraska...
AAAAAAAAAAATCAAATGTGGAACGGTGAGAGTACGTACTACTCTCTCCAACATGTCCGGTCTGCTTGATTTTAACCTCATCAAGACTTCATAAGGTCAATTTAACTGCAGTCAGTAGCCATTCACTCTCAATTGGTGTGCCGGTATTCAGAAGAAGTTGATTTGTATAAAGATTGAATGTTTAGATTGGTTACAACATTATAAATGGTGATTGACATGGCTCCTCTTTAAGTGCTCATCCGGAGGAGCCAAGTACATCTTCAAATCCAACAAAATAGCTCTGGTTTTTCTACTATTCACTAGAAAACGATTCTTCTTTTTAAAGTGTATCGCAGGACTCCTCCGCACGCACGCACACACACACAAAAAGAAACTATTTGCAGAGCCGGAATCAGAGCCACATCAAACAAATCCTATTATACTCTTTAAAGAGATATGTTACATGTCATTTTAAGAAATAAATAAGTGCCTATTTAGGAGTTACTATCCTAGGTTAGCACTAAACACAACTAAAACATGCCTCATTATAATAGGAGCTAATGACATTGCTACCTACTAATTGATTGTCTGACAATTATTGTCTCACTCGCTTAATCAATTTGCTTCTCTAATTGCAAACTGAGCGTAGCTCAGCCGGTTGTGTTCCTTGTGGTGAAATATGTCCACCCGGGTTTAAGTCCTCGATTTTACGTGGGCGCTCACAATTTCCTGAATGAAATCTAGGATTTATTAGCATTACCAGGCGACGTGATACCTTCGTCAATCTTAAGATCTATCAGCTCGTCTCAGTCTCTTAGAGCCACTAATAGAGGTAGGATGTGTTTGTAGAGATGAATGCATATAGATATATAGATGTCTATGTCTATACGGTTTTAGATTAAAATATGCTAAATGTCAAATAATTTTAAAAAGTTAGCTTTGATTTTCCTTTGAATGTACTATGGAAAAACATAAATATATAAATTGGCATAAATGATTTTTTATTAAATCTTCCATGAGAAAATTAGTTAAGTTCATGCAAGATTAAGTGTAGTACTATGTTGTACGAGTCAGATTGACTTAGATTCACATTCTCATGAACCTTACAATCTCTAAAAGGACCCATACAATTCCATGAACATGTTTTCGAAGCGTGGTAGTGTGGCGACATGGAGAGATTTGCAGCGTATCAACGTAGTGATGACGGAGCAATCCTATTAGAGGATAACGGGAGGATGGCTGCATCGTAACTCACTATGCCATACGAGGTGTCGTCAGCGTATAGGCCTAAGAACAAACGTGAAGGTCCATTTTAAAGACGACGACTTCTAGAGATCGCAATTTCATTCAAATGATGCCAATCTGTGGGCAGAGAGAGTAAATAACCATGCACAATATGAGAGCCATTCACCCCGAACTGGTGTGTGGCCTTTATTATTCTTTGAACTCAAGTCAAATGCAGCATGCTACTTCAAGTCTATTCAGAAAAGTCATAACTGAAAGTATTGTTCGTTGATTTATTATAAGAGAAAAAATATTATTGGCTGACAGAAAAGATATAGTTTGATGAATGAAGCCTTTTTTTCGTGGTTTGCCATTGCCCATTGGCAGAGGGCAGGGCAGAAACGAGAGGAAGCAGCTTTGGCAGGCAGAGGGGACTAGGGCTACTCATTCTGCTCTATCTCCAACAATCGTCACCCAAAATACAAGACCCATTTATCCTTTAGGTAGCGCTACAGTTAAAAAGTTTCATACCTATTTTTAGTCTTCTCCAACAACAAGACTTAAAAGACAACACTCTCTGCAAATAGGTCTCGAGGAGAGAGGATACCCAAATTTAGGTTATGCCTCTCTCGATACCAAAATGAGTCTTCTGTATGGGTACTCTGTTGGAGGCTATAGATATTGTGTTCGAGACCCATTTTGAGTTCAAATAGGTCTCCTGTTGGAGACAGCCTTAAACTTTCTGCCGTGGAGGCTGGAGCTGCAGATCTCCACTTGTGTGGTTTCCAGGGTGGTGATTATTGGGAGTGGTTGGTGACCACTTGTGTGGAGGCTGGAGCTGGGAAACGCCGTGATTGAGCATCTCGTAAAGTGCCGTTGAAACGCACAGTGCTGCCCCAATTTGGATTTTGGAGGCGTGGGGTGGGGGCTCCTTTTGGACGCCTCAAACCGCTGTCTGTGCTAGCGTGTCGGAGGGATCGCTCCATCATTTTTTCTTTGTCCTGGCTCTCGACTCTTCCGTCTTCCCTCCGGTAATATTTCCCTGGGCCCCGTCCATGACACCCTTATATACTGCATGTGAGTACTGTTTGATAGTATCTGGCTGATGCATCTGTTTAAACTGCAAAATCTGCAGTAGAGACCACTGACTGGGTTCTGCGATAGCCCAGACGAGCGATAGCAACGTCCCCATACCTGTGCCCGCGAAACCGGCGGCAGCGTCGCTTTCGGGGATCCCCGAACGCGGAAAAACCAGATGCGCTGCGCTGCACAGCGCAGGGCGGAGGAGGTGGACATGAGTCGAGACGACGACGAGCCGGGATCGGGACGGGCGGCGACGCATAGAGGACGACGGTTTTACATGCAGCGCAGCGCAGCGCAGCGTCTGAGGATCGCGCGGCGCCGCGCTGGTTTTTTTTTTCCACGGGCGGCGCGACGTACGAATCTGCCGAAAGGCGCGTCGTAGGATCGTCCTCCCGACCTCCCCAGCACAGCAGCAGCAGCAGGTCGCCGTCTCCGGCGGAGAAAAAAGATGGCGCACGTACGTGGGCGCCGGCCTGGGCGCCGCGGTCGGCGAGAGGGCCCGGACCCGCGGGGGGAAAAGGCATCGTCGTCGTTTCAATGGAGATGGGACGTGAGAGTACGATCGTTAAAAGAGAGAGCGGCACAGGCACTCGATTATCAACGGGAGGTTTGTCTGCTGTTTGGAATAAATAATTCGCCAATGGCGACTGACTGCACACGTGCACAGTGGTGCAGTGTAGTAGGATCACGAGCCAATACATCGAGTGCACTCAGTTGACGGGACTGAATTGTGTGTTTTCCATTAATAAATAAAATGTGTGCGATGTGTTTGGTTGGATTGGATATCGTATCGCCGCATTTTTTTTTCTTCTTCTTCTTTTTCCCCCTCCTTTCTGCTACAGGTCTCTTCGGTGTTGGTTGGGGCCGGTTTCAGTTTGTGTGCTTGTGCGTTGAACACTGTTGGCAAATGCAGGCATGCATTGTCCGGGGCCGGGGAAGGGGATAATTGATGCGTGCGTGCCTAAAGCTTTGTTTGTCGATTAATGGTCCACCCGTGACATGATCGGCGCAGGCGATTGGGTGAAACGTGCTTGCACGAACACCGTGATCGTGATGCATGAATAGTACTGCTTCCTTTGACCAATCATTGGCCGAACACAGTCCAATTGGAAGTAAGTTTTTTTGGGGGTGCCACGTACTGGGGCACATTTTTTCTTTCTTTGCGGGTTGATTAATCGCTTTTGTATACTATGTGATGAATGAAGGGAAACATGTCCAATTGCAGAACTGTTCGCCACCATACTCGATTTTGGTTTCCTTTTGGCGATAAAGCATGCTCACTTTTCAGTTGGTTGGTGCTCCGTGTCCTTTTCTCACGGAGCCTTTCACAAGGAATCGAGGTTTTTGTACTTTTTATAACAAAAAAAAAAACTTGTTTGTTGTTAATTTTACTAGCTTCGCCCCTCTACATTGTGCACACTTAAAGTCAACTATGTCCAATTGTGCCTCCTTTCTTTTTTTTAAAAAAAAAAGATGTCCAACTGTGCACTCGAGACAACATCTCTCCTGTTTTCACCCCCAGTTTACTTATTTATATATGTGGATTGCTGTCAGCCCATTCCGAAAAACCAACGTGCAGCCCTTGCCACCTGTTTATGCATGCATGCAACAACTGGCAAATGTGTAATACGTTGATTTGTGCGTAGTGGAATTAATTTCTAGCACTTCGTACTATACCATGTGTGATAAGTTGGTGAAAACGACCTGATCAGTTGGGTAGCAACGGTAAATATTTGAGTATATATGATGCCCTCTCATGAGTCATGAAAAAAAAAAGCTGATTATGACTGGGAAGCTTCACTAGGATAGCTAGGAGTAAAGAGGATCCGGTCATGGAAAAAGCCTACGATAGCTACCACCACCACTCGGTGAATACCATGGTTGGCCTTAGCTGTCCACTAAGCAAAACGCTGAAAAGCCATCAAAATTCCTGAGCTGGTGCCTGTTGACTGTTGTACTTGCGGAGGAACGGTTCTTATTATAGTACAGTAGTTTGCTAAAGTCATTATATTCCTTTTGTTTTCTAACACAATATAATAGCTGTAGCCCAAAGGTATTATGGGACATATCCGGCCTTCTACGATATTTCAGCCCAGTAATCATTTGACAATTCCAATCCAAACTATTTTAAGGCCCAAAGCTTTGGCTGGATCATTGCGCGCCCACCAGCAGGCCCAGACAACAAGGCAGGCGAAGACCACACTGTCTAGTAAGGTGGAAGCCCGACACTTTAATTAATTATATAAAAAAAGTCCTACCTCAACTTTTACTGTCCTCCAATTTTTTTTCCTCTCATCTATAAAAGCAGATTTTTGACATCTCCTCAAATTTTCAAACAGTTTCATCTTACACCCTAAGCAGCTCTGATGGTGGTTTTTTCCAACGAGTCATTAAATCAGCTGTGTGGAAAGATAAATCAGAGTCAATTCATATTTTAGGGGGTATAATTAAATCAGACAAAAAAAATATCTTCATATGGAAAATTATTCAATTAAAATCCTAGCAATCGGGCTCTAGACGGTTACATCTTTCGCTATGGTCCATAGTCGGTCTTGCTCACAATATTCTCTCTCCTTAAGCATCTTGTGGTGTATCGCTTAAGTGGTGAAAATAATTATAAACCGATAACAATGTCTATTTCTTGGTGGTACATTCCTTTATTTGCTCCTTTAGGTGAAACACCTTTTTCTCGATCGAGAACAACTATATCTACTCCCTCCGTTCCAAATTATACAAACCAAAAACATAACTTAAAATCAAAACGTCTTATACAATTAAGTAGCAAAAGAAAAAAAAACTCCAAGACTCTTCTATTGAAGCTTTAGTCGTCATTATATATACGAATATACATAATCGAGCTCGTACGATTCTTCTAGAGCATGCTGTCGTATGGCAGCTTCTACAGAACATCGTTGACAAAATCCCCGAAGAAGTTACTGAACAGCGTTGACAAAAAAACCCCGAAGAAGTTGAGAACGAATTCATGGGAGTCCAGGACGAGAAGAAGTCAAATAGTAATACGGAGTACACTCCAACTCGTACGTCCGTCACGAGCAATCCACGGAAATGCGTTGGTTTCAGCAGGCAGCCAAGGTCGGTTTCCACGGCGACGTTCTAGCAGCACGGCAGGCGCGCAACTTGCGGGCGTGCACTGCCTGCCAAGCTAGCGGTCGCTATTTATCCATCCGATCGATCCGGCCGGTCGAAAACGAGCCGAGAGGCCATTCTCTGGAAGCCGGAGCCTAGCGCCAGCGATACGCCGAGTCGCTCTCCCTCGCCCCTCCCCTACCATCATCGGACCAAGTCCAATATAACTGCCGCCTAACCGTGGCCGCGTGGCGTGGGATCCTCTGCGTGGCCCCTTCCCATCACTTGCACTGGTCCCGCGCGTACGGCGTGCAGAGAATCCCCCACGCTATCCGTCTCGCACAAACTGTCCAGCCTCCTCACACTCGAGAGTTCCGCTAGGTGCCTTTTCAACACACGTCGCCGTCAGCGAAAGAGCCCTACTACTACCAGCAGCTAGCGCGCGCCCAACAGCAGCGACGGAGGCCCCGGCGCAGGCGGCCCACTTGGATGCCATGCCCGCGCGTCCCCGTCCCCGTCCCCCGGCCCCGCGAGCTCCAGCTGGTTCCGACCCACTTCGAGCCCGACGAGCCCGCCCTCTCTCCCCAAGTCCCGAGCACCCCCTACCAGACCGACCCATCAAGTCGCACTACCTGGCTGGCGCCTCCCGAGCCGCACCGCGTTGGAACAGTGCACGCGGCCACGTCGCTCTCCACGCGCTAACCTATATAACCCGCCACCTTTCCCTCCAAATTTCAAATCAAATGCTCCGACACACGTTCCTCCTCCCCCCCGCTCGCCACGGCCACCACCACACCCGCCCTTCACCCATGGACGCCGCATCCTTCAGCGACTACTCCTCTGGAACGCCGTCCCCTGTCGGTGGCGTCAGCGGCGGCGTGGACGGCGACGACGGCGGCTCCTCCTCGTCGTACATGACGGTGTCGTCGGCGCCGCCGAAGCGGCGAGCCGGGCGGACCAAGTTCAAGGAGACGCGGCACCCCGTGTACAAGGGCGTGCGGCGGAGGAACCCCGGGAGGTGGGTCTGCGAGGTGCGGGAGCCGCACGGCAAGCAGCGGATATGGCTCGGGACCTTCGAGACCGCCGAGATGGCGGCGCGCGCGCACGACGTCGCCGCGCTCGCGCTGCGGGGGCGCGCCGCCTGCCTCAACTTCGCAGACTCGCCGCGGCTCCTCAGGGTGCCGCCCATGGGCTCCGGCCATGACGAGATACGCCGGGCGGCCGCCGTCGCGGCGGACCAGTTCCGGCCGGCGCCTGATCGTCAGGGCAATGTGGCCACCGCCGAGGAGGCGGCGGATACTACGCCGCTGGATGCGACGACGCAGAGCGTAGTCGATGACCCGTACTGCATTATCGACGACAGGCTCGACTTCGGGATGCAGGGGTACCTCGACATGGCGCAAGGGATGCTCATTGATCCACCACCCATGGCTGGTTCGTCCACCAGTGGCGGTGACGACGATGACGACGGTGAGGTCAAGCTCTGGAGCTACTGATCACCGATCGCGCGCATTTGAAGCAAGCTACTAGCTTGCATTTGCATTGGGCAAATAACTTCCCTGTACAGCCTCGGGAAGAATCTAGTACCGGTGAAATGTAGTGGTAGTTGCCCTTTCCTAGTTTGTCCGTACCCGTACCCCTGCTCTTCTGATGAAGCGTGATCAGGAGGAGCTAGAAGGCTGGGACTTCTCAGTTTGGTAGACTCTTGTGGTCTTTTAATTTGGAGCAAGAGATGTAACTGCATAATGCATGCATGGTAATGGTGATCTTCAGAGTGCTATCAGCACCACTGCACCAGTAATAAGCCACAAAATTATTGACGCTGAATTGAGAACTTGGCTTGTTGCACCTGATGATCAAACTAATCTGCTGCTAAGTTTATGTGCTTCAAAACCTTACTCTAATGCTACACGGTAAATAATAATGCGGCGGTTGTGTTTTGATATGTATACCTTGAGTTATCTCAAATAGTGTATGTGGTGGACAACATGACATCTCGAAATTTAAGAGGGAGAGAGGATAGTTTAGGATACCACTAAAACATATAGGATGTTGAATAGGGGGACTGTTGGAGTGTGATTTTTGTTCATAAAACTTAATTTTAGCTCTAGGGGGTGAATAGTGTAGGCATTTTTCTTTTTGGTTGCTACTCTCTTTATTCTAAATTATAGTTATTTTGGCTTTTCTAGGCACATAATTTTTACTACATATCTAGGCATAGCGAAATAGCAAAAGTTAGTTACTCATAACAAAACAAAATTGGCTTATAATTTGGAATTCGAGAGTATCTTGGAGGAAAAATATAAGAAAGTTAGGATCTACCGAAATCTCTTGGTAAATTTTACATATTTTTTCTACGGTCTATCCAATGATTGTTCCTTCAAAATCCCTATGTTCTCAATCCTCTATTTTACAACTGTATTCTTGCAGATTTTTTTTTTCTATTTCTATGTCTTTGCATTGTTCTAAAGAGGGTCTTAAGGAGGAGCACCACCGGTCTTTTTTAATGAAGAGAACATTCGTCTTGTCTTGCATTGCGTCTTACAGAGTGCGAGCTCGTGGTTTCCGTTCCGTTGGAGCTGATGGTGACCGCTACGGGCTACCAGATAACGGAAAAGGCTTTTGACGATGTCAATGAAACGCCGTAGCTAGTGCAGTGGCCTCAGCTGGCAAGCCGCGGGAGCGAATACGCGGTCCACACCATAGTGAGGTCTCACGTCACTTCAGAGCTCGGAGTGGCTGGCGGGTGACGGTCTCACTCTTCGTTGTCGCCCTCACTCTTCTGGGGTCGGGCGGCTCGGACCGCAAGTGCCATTCCCAACCCAACAAAAGTAGTGCCCCTGCTAACCGCCAGCTCACAGAATCACAGCGATTTCTCTCTTTTTTTACCCAGTCCTCCCGCGGGTTCGCGCCGCCGCTGCATAGCTAGAACTAGAAGTTCCTGTCTGACTTCAGGTATCAGGACTGAGGAGTACGTCGGGAACGCTGGTGAGATGAACCACGCAAGTAGCGGGTTGCAGACCTTTTTTTGCATTTGATTTGATTGTATTGACTCTTTCGTCATGTACTCTAATTTTCTTTAGGCTATGTTTGGTGCAATTTTAGGGGCTCCGGCTCTGCTATTATAGCACAACTATAATGGAGCCGGTAGAAGTCTCCAAACCGTAACTCTCCTGCCTTCTCTCTAGGCTGAGCTTTTTTTCATCGCTATAGGACTTACTAATTCGAATTAGGGAAGAAGAAGCTGGAGCCAAGCACACATAAGCCTAAACAAAATGGCCCCTTAATTATACATATGCTCTTTTTAGACACAAGGGATTCGCTGACTTATGATACACACAACAGTGTCAATGGGCTAGCGATGATGATCGATGGTTGTGTACTTCAGGCTTCCCATTTGAATTGGAGCCATATGGCCGAGGCTTGGCTAGTCTTTTATCTTTACAAGACGCGCGCATTTGCAATATATGTATACCAGCAATAAATAACACGCTCATCTCGCTGTGGCTATGGAAATGGTGGCATTCAAGTAAGCAATGCACTCGGTCGGCAGGCTGAGAAATGTGTTCATGAAGAGGTCATCAATTGGGTCGACGACGGCCACCCCAACCAGCTTGCATCTCCCTTCTCCATCCATTCTTTCTCCATTGCCGGATCTTATGGCTCCCCTCGACTCCTCGGAGGTCAGTGTTGTCTCAACGAACAATGGCGGCGCTTTGTAGACGCTTCCCACCGAGAAGCAGAACCTCGACCTGAACTTGAGATCAACCTTCAAAGCACAATGCTTGTCAACAGCATTTCGTTAAAGGCCTTTGCGACTACTGAATTCTGATCTTGTTCATCATCACATACTCTGAGTCCTGTTACTAAACTAGAGCACGGGATTAATTAATCTTCCACGGGATGAGACGCACACGCACGCGGTTACCTGACCAGTGGCTCGGTCGATGGTTCCACCCAGTGCCTCGGGCAAGATGTCGATCTTGAGGAACGGCGGTAGCGGCAGCCCGAGGAACCTGGTCGTCGCGCCGGACATGGACGGGATGTACAGGGTGGCCACGTCGAAGTCGACGAGTACCACCGTGCCATCCTCCCCGCACCCGGCGCCCACGCCGCGGCCGCCCTGCGCGTTGTACGCGAAGTCCGGGTACCTGGCGATGCCGAGCCGGCAGCCGTCCCGCGTCCGGAACTCGACGCTAAGCGTGTCGGGCTCGGGCCGAGCCGCCTTTGCCGCGACGGCCGGGGAGGATTGCTGCTCGCTCGCGCATGCTACCGCCACGGCTCCGCGTCTGATCGACGGAGGCCGTGGGAGTCGGCTCGGTAGCGCACTGGCAGCGGAATAAGCGCGTGGTCTTCTCGTCGAATTTGCGAGTTTTGGCCGGGGTGATGGGAGGTCTGGCGAGCAGGCCCTGATGCCGCCGGCGCCGGGTGCCATTGGGAGTGCGTGCGCGGCGCACCGTGAGCCGTGGTGCTGCAGCGGCGGTGAAAAGCAGCGGCCGATGCTGCTTTGAAGCGTGAGGTAGAAATTGCCTTCGGTGACCATGGCCTTATCGCTTCGATGTGTTGCTGTTGCCCCTGTTTGTTTTCTACTCCTACTTTTCTTCATCCTCATTTTCTCGAGGCCTGGAATTTGCCACGCACCGTCAGTTTCAAGTAGTGGGCCTTAGCATCATCAAGCCTTCAAGAAAGCTTTGTGGAGTATTTCCAATCTGGCCTAATACTCCATAAATTGTCAAGCCTTCATGGTTGGGCTGGGCCCTCTACAGAAAAAGTGGGCTAAGACACATTTGAAACATGCCAAAGCTTTTATGGAGTTTTTCTTTAAAAAATAAGTATTTACTTGAAAGACAATTGGTGTTTCATTTGGGGCGGAATATGGACAAGGTAAGACACCCTACTTTTTTTATCCGATGTTTGGTTAGGGACATTAGAGAAAAGGTGATGGCTATCTCGTGGGAGAACTATTATTGGAGAAAAAGTTTGAGAAAATAAGTTCTTTGGTGGGCACTAGAGTGCACCCACTGAGTTTAAGGTGGTTGTGATCGGCTCAATTTAATTATCCACCGGGAGCTCTTCGGTGGCTAGCACATGTTAGGTCACCGGAAGTTAGAGCACTAGCCCTAACCCCTATTGAATATCGACAAGGCAACCAAGCCTTCCGATGGCACTAGAGATGTAACCATTAGAGCTCAGGGTTTTGACAGGTAGCACGCACGAGAACTTTAGATATGGGCACTAGAGCTTAGCACTCGAAAAGTTTCTAGATAGGGTGTTTTTGCACACATGAGGACTTGTGCTCACCAAAATTGTCGAGTGCACCCGCAAAAACTTGGAGCGCTTCAACAGATGGTTTTGGCTGTCAAACTATCAATAGCCATTGAGAGATTTGGTGGCAAGCTCGGTGACCCACTAGAGCTCTTCGGTGACCTCGTGAAAGTTGTCCCAAACTTGTAAGTACTAGTTTCTTGAATGATGCTACAAATGTAGCAAGGCATATGTGGGAACTCTAGGACTCCCTTTGCCAATACATGCATGCGCGCATTAGAACTCAAGAAGCAACTCAACTATTATTTGCTTGCTAGAGGTTGTCTTCTTAGTGAGATTGGAGTGATCTAGCGCATTTGCTTTGAGAGATAACATCTAGTGCCGCTAGTGATTGCATTGATTGTATGTGTTTCTTGTTAGTCTTGGTTGTTGTCGCTGCCTAGATAGCTAGGAGCAGTGGCGACTCTGTTGAAACACTCAATTGATGATTGTGAGATGCTACCGAGGTGAATTATGAGGGGTGCATGTGCTCACCCTCGCTAGAGTTGGCAAATAGCAACTTTAGTGGGATAGAGGCTTGGAGATGCGCCTTGTGACAAAGAGTTAGCCTTGCGGGTTTATTATGTCTTAATAGAGCGGTGATTCTTAGGCTTGCCTCAACTTGGACGTAGGTGACCAAAAAGTTACCGAAGCACATAGATGTATCTTTTGTGTATTCATCTTGTGGTATTGATCACTCTACTCTGGTGCAATTCATTGTGTTCTTACAATCCACTGAGTAGAAACTAGTGGGACTTGGCATCCTAGGTGTACAAAACTATCTAGTATTTCAATTTTAGTGACTTAGCTAGCTTAATATAGTATCCTGGTCACTAGAATTGTGTAGTTGTGCTCTTTATGGACTTGCAAAACCACTAGAGTTAGTTTCGTTAGGGAGACTACACAATGAATCTTGATCATCCCATACATTTCTCAGTGTTGTAATTTTCACATTTAGATTTTAATTTAGAAGTCCCATATATGTATCTTGATCGTCCTAAAAAGAAATAGGTAACAGTAAAATCCACTCTACTGTTGAAGGTCATCTTACAAAGTTTGGGAAACCAAATGACTGTTATTTCTAGATGCCTAGTGTATGCTAATAATTTATTTACAAACACAATGATCGTAAATGTTCATATATGATGAGATGAAAAGGCAAAGGAGACTTTAATCACTATACTCATGCAAACTATTTTTCCTGAAGTCGTTTTCTCTTGGGGCAATCGCCTGGATGCGCCTGTTTCGAACTCAAACTATCCATTTGCCCTTTATTTTTTCTACTTCTCAAGTTTGTTGTTGTTTTTCAAACCTGAAGCAACGACATTGCCCCTACTCCATCTACAGTATGTAATGGTGTTAAGTCAAGACTAAAAAGACACTTTTGCCCTTGCATTGTTGCCCCTGTTTTTTAAATGATTTTGCAAATATGGATTGTTATGACTATTTGTACTACACTGTTATAAAATTTTGAGTGGATTCAAATATATTTCGTGTTATAGTTGGAATTTGAGTTAATTTGATAACATTTTGTTAGGATTTTACTAGAATTTGACAACATTTTTGAAATATAATTCTAGTAAAATATTGTCAAATTATAACAAAATGCTATTGAAATTAATGCCAACTATAATTCAAAATATATTTGAGTCCATTCAAAATTTAATAACAGTGCAGTCCAAATAATCATAGGTCTATATTTGCAAATTTATTTAAAAAACAGAGGTAATATCACAAGGGCAAAATTGTCTATTTAGTCTTGACTTAACACCATCACAGACTATAGACGGAGTAGGGACACCCCGTTGGTTCAGGTTGAAAAAATGGGGACAATCTTGCAAAGTAAAAAAAAAAACAGAGGCAAATGTGTAATCGAAGTTGAAAACAGGGGCATCTAGTAATTGACCCTTTTCTCCTTAAGGGCTCGTTCGTTTCACAGGGAATGGACATCTGGATTAATTTCAACTTAGAATCCTATGATAATTTGTATTATATTTGATCTTTTGGAATGAATCTAGAAGGAATGAGGGCAAAACGAACGAGCCCTAAGCAAGAAGAGTCTAGAAGCCGAACCATGGAAGCACCTTCCGGCAACCGGTCATCAGTCGGCGGTGTCAGCTGGTACGTATGGGCTGACCTGTGGGCCGCGTACCATAAACACAACGATCAGTAGCCGAAGCCCGGAGTCGGGCCCTCCCTCCGCCCGCGACCGCGCGAGCTGAACCCGACCCAGCAACCAGGCCACCGCTCCTTTCCTCTCCGATCCGGATCTCCGCACCCGCTCCGGCGAGCCATCGCCGCGTCGCCTCCACGCGGCCGACTACTTCCCACATCTATCTATCTGTACCCGGCTTCACCGCCGCCGCGCGCACCAAGGTTGCGTTCACCATATTACCTACCTGTTTGCTTATCTGCTCCCGAGCCCAGCAAACCCTAGTCGCCGCCGCCCATGGACATAGAGACCGACGGGCGATTCGGCAACAAGCGAGTGCACCATCGCCTCGGCCCGGGCTCCGGCGGTGCTCCGTCATCTACCAACGGCAAGGTCTGCAACTACTGGCGCGCCGGGCGGTGCAACCGTTTCCCGTGCCCCTTCCTCCACAGCGAGCTCCCCGAGGCTGCGCCGCCCAAGCGCCCCAGTGGACCCGGGGGGAACGTCTGGCGCAACCCCCACACCGGAGGAAGAGGCGGCGGCGGCGGCGGTCACAGTAGATGGGGGAAGGGCCCCGGAGGCGGCAGCGGGATTGTGAGCCACAAGCCGCCTGACAGGCCCTGCAAGTTCTTTCTCGCCGGTACCGAATGCAGCTATGGCGAGAGGTGCCGCTATCCGCACAGCTACTGCATAAGCGATAGTGTCACGATGCTTACCCCGCTCAAGGGCCATGAGAAGGTAAAGTTTGATCTCTGCTAATTTGCCCTCTGGTGAAAACAAGTAAGTTTTCTAACTGAGACGCATTGGATGCCTTCAGGGTGTTACGGGCATTGCATTACCCGCGGGGTCAGACAAGCTGTATTCCGGTAGTAAGGATGGAACTGTTCGCATGTGGGATTGCCAAACTGGCCAGGTAGCTGAGATGCCGTTAGATTGAATCTTCGAGAGTTTTGTATGTTCCTTGTGACAAAATTTCAGTACTTCTTTGCTGTTGGTGGTCTGTTAGTGTGCCGGTATCATCCCTGTTGGTCGTGAGGTTGGGTGCATGATCATTGAAGGTCCATGGTTATTTGTTGGAATGCCTGATGCAGTGAAGGTATGCAATACTTCAAATTTGCGCATTGCTCACTGTTACAGAAGTTGAGGCAACTTAGCACTAGCTCATCAATGCGATAGGCTACGACTCTCCCACCTATCATCTAATTGGACACTAGGCACTGCTGCTGCTCCCTTAGCTCTTTTTATATTCTGATGAAGTTTATCACCATTAGTGTTCTGCATGCATGAATACGTAGTCTTTCCCTTCAGGTTTGGAATATGCAAACAGCAGCGGAAATGAGCCTTACCGGACCAACTGGGCAAGTCTATGCACTCGCCGTTGCCAGTGAGTTACTCTTTGCTGCAACACAAGTAAGCTTCCGTATTTTTGGTTTACCTTTGCTTTGTCTTGAAACTTCAAATTCTTCATTTATTAGATTCTCTTTTTTTGTGCTTTGTGCAGGACGGGAGGATTTTAGCATGGAGATTTAGTGCTGCAACTAACTGTTTTGAACCAGCTGCTTCTCTTGATGGCCATAAGCTTGCTGTTGTTTCATTGATAGTAGGAGGCATGAGGCTTTATTCTGCTTCGATGGATAAAACTATCAGAGTATGCAAAGCTTGTTCACTCGCACTCATGAGGTCTTAAGATATAGATTCAATTTACGAAGAAGTATATGTGCGTCATGAGATTTTAAGTTCTTGATGTTTGACTCCCTTGCTTTATGCCAACCTTCACTTAAAACCATATTTCTTTTTTATCATTTCTGTTCCCTGTGGTTGAAGTTTGCAGTGCACTGCATGCTCAATTAATCCCTCGTGCTAAACATAGTTATAAGTTTCTCTGTATTTAACTGGCGGATGTTGCTATTTAACAGTCATATATGATCATCTCTTGAATCTATACTTAGTATTTCAATCAACATAAATTCAGGAAAATATTGAAACTTAATGCTGGTGCAAATCTGGTCCTGATTAGGCACCTTTGTAGTCTCGTTATGTAGGTGGTACAAGCATGCATCATATAGTATCTGCTCTGCAGTTGACAATCCCTTGATTACCATATAGTAGCCAGTTTGCATGGACGTTTTGTGTTGATATTTCAATTGGCTGCAGAACATTTGGAACTAGTGTCTGGAAAAGAAAAGAAAAGAAATGCACTATACTATAGTACTCAATAATTTGATTGCCAAAGGATACCTCTCAGTGCTGGGTCTGTGTGCTAGTTGATAGAAGATATGTACATGGTGGTGCAACTGAAAGTTAAATTTATTCCTGGTGCAATGAATGCTTGTTACTCCAGCGTTTTGGAGTCTTTGTTCTTTTTGGGAAAATGGGATGTCACTTGTTGTAATGTGCCTGAATTGTCAATTGAATTCCTTGTTCGTAATAGCTCTCAGATGTTATTTTATCACATTTTACATTTCTCCATCAAAGACAACAGAAATATCCATGTCTGTGCTTGTTAAGTCACATTCTCTAAATAATAATGACAAAGGTGTGAATTTCAGGTATGGGATTTGGCAACACTGCAGTGCATACAGACTCTTTCTGATCATACCGATGTTGTTATGTCTGTGCTGTGCTGGGATCAATTTCTATTATCTTGCTCTTTGGATCAAACAATAAAAGTTAGTCCCATCTCGCCATCATTTTGTTGAGTAATTTCATAAATCTATCTATCTATCTATCTATCCATCCATATTAGGCAATTCCCTTGTCAAAGCTGTTCATGGCTCTAATATTTATCATGGCGCAGGTTTGGGCAGCTACAGAGAGTGGAAACTTAGAAGTAACATATACGCACAAAGAAGATCAGGTACAAGACCGTACACTAGTAACAATCTTAATTGTCGCATGTCTGTTGTGCTATTATAGTCTGTATTGTGACCCACCTTTCCAATTAAAACCCGGGGCTAATTTGGCTACACCTGTTCCCCAGGTGTTTTTTTAGGGGGGGGGGGGGGGGGTTTCCCACTTTTTTTTTAAAAATATATACAAAAAAAAAAAAAAAAAAATTTCTTTTTTTCTTCTTCACCACACAAAACAAGAAGAAACTCTAT
>Ga0182004_10001874_pt1 | contig 15929 bp, 10 predicted proteins | sample Sormic07211540_1_FD_120479 | JGI IMG/M metagenome (GOLD analysis project Ga0182004, IMG submission 120479) | Endophyte microbial communities from Sorghum bicolor roots, Mead, Nebraska, USA - 072115-40_1 MetaG | ecosystem: Host-associated > Plants > Roots > Unclassified | place: USA: Nebraska...
TATATATATATATATACCATTTCGCCACAGGCCTACAAAGCGGAAAAGCCCTCTCAGCTCTCTGCCCGGTACGGTGTGGAGTGGGCGCGGATCTAGGATTTCACTCTAGCCTAGCTTTTACAAAAGTCGTGCCTCCGATGATTAGATCGGAGCCTCCACCAGTAGTGTAACCAACGCAATCAAAGATTCAGGCCGGCTTTGGACACCGCACAGTATCTCAACCCCCGCCCTCCTCTTCTAAACACGAAAAGACGACTCACAAGCTGGTGTCACCATCTGATCCCTGCTTAATACTACACATATTATAACCATCACGTACGGATTCCGATGCGCGGACGGTACCCGTGGACCAATGGCAATGCATGTTAGTGCAAGTTAATGTCAGCATATTAGTTAATAAATTAGTGAGAGTGGACTGCGTACTTGGGAGGATCTATTAGTTAAATTATGTTATTTCAAGAAGCAATGCGCAATGCAAGTCTCCCAAAGCAAAGCAAAGCAAAGATCCTGAACTGATGCGTCCAGGGGACTAAATAATAAACAAGCAAGTGAGAGTGCCCAAGGATGGGAGGATCATATCTATCCGTCCGAGAGGCGAGAGCCCGTGGACGTACGTGTAGGGTGCCTCGCTCCACGTCCACGTCCACGGCATGCTGCTGCTGTGCAGCCGGATCCAGCAGCAGGGATCTGGATATGCATGCCGTTGCTGTAAATAAATGGGGGTGGGTGCATGCATGCATGCATGCATGTGCAACCAACCATCACCTTGGTATCCTCGATCGTATATAGCATGTGTATATATTCTCATGCTATATTACTATGTAACCAAATTATATTATATGTAAAATGTGAACGGGTAAATGTGGTATATATATATATATATATATATGTAAATATAGATGTTATTTGTTAATTAATTACATATATCCTCATGCATGTTGTGCACCAAATTTTACTTTTACTTTTTACATCCATGGCGCATCACAGTTCTCGCAAGACTTGGTGATATGGGAATAATGGAAGTTTGTGTCAGGCACGGGTGCACAGCATCCACTCCATACCGAAAGGATCAGAGATCAGATACACAACCAGGACCATAAATATTTCTCGGATTCAAGGAACTGCCAGAGTTTACATAATATTTTTTTAATTATGTTATGTGGGAGTTGCTTATCGATCTGAATAAAAAAAAATAGGCACCTAAATTATAGAAGTGATGTTATATTTATTCAATATAGACATCGTAGCAAAGCTAAAAGTTGATTGCGCGGTCTCCATCATATATTCTTAAAATGCTTAAGCACAATGTGTGTGAGAGGACACATATACACCTACCTACCTACTACTACTTGATTCCTGTCACAAACAAAAATGGGAAATAATGAATAAACAAAACACACAAAGAGAGAAAAGCAAGACAACTTTCTACCAACCAAATTTTGGTCGCATGCATGGACGATGCATGCATGAGCAATATGCGCACATAAAATAGAATATGGATATGCACACATTGGTGGTGTCATGCTCGTGAGCCTGCATGTCCGGTCAGATCATAGCATAAGTTTATAACATATATTCAACGACGTCGCTGAGATGCGTGGAAATGGAATCCTTATCGATCGAGCATGTGCATGCAGACAACGGGACAAGTCGTCGTGTCCATCGATTTCTGCCGACGATGCCCGGCCGCTTGCATTGATTCTTCTTCGCCGCGAGCATCCTACACTGACACTTGTCAAATCGAGTGTACGTCAGCCTTTTTGCAAAGGTAATAATAAGGTCTTGTTTAGTCCAGTGAATTGAAAAATTTTGCGACACTCTTATTTGTGTTAATTATTGTTCAACCATAAACTAATTAGGCTTAAAAGATTTGTCTCGTATATTTCGACTAAATTATATAATTAGTTTTTGTTTTCGTCTATATTTAATACTCCGTGCATGCGTCTGAAGATTTGATGTGACAGGTAATCTTAAAAAATTTTGGGTTTTGAGGTGAAAATAAACAAGGCCTCTAGTTTTTAAAAAAATTCAAGATTCTCCGTCAAATCTAATCTTGTGGCACATGCATGAAGCATTAAAGAGTAAAATACACCGGCGGCTCTTTAAGTTGTCGCCCTGTGCCACTTTGGTCCATGAACTTGCAAACGCGAAAAAGAGGCCCCTAAACTTGCCAGCATGTGCCACTTTGGTCCATGAACTTTCAAACGCGAAAAAGTGCTCCCTGAACTTGTCGACGTGTGCCACTTTGGTCCATGAACATGCAAATACGAAAATAACACCGGCTGCATGGCACTGTTCTGCCACGTGGCCGCCTCTGGTAGGTCATGCATGACATCGTTTATGGTGCTGACGTCAGCAATGATGTCACCGCTTCCTTTTTAATTTACGAAATTGATATATTTTTATTCGTAGCGTCAAATATATCAAATAATATATCAATTCGTTGCATTTATTAATTAAAAGAGATAATTTTAAAACAAGCAAATTTTATTTGTTTTTTAGGTTTCATATTTTTCCTAGGCGGAGTACACATGAAGAGGCTACACAAAACATTTCATGAATTTAGTATTTCATTAATAATTAGTTATGAAATAAATAAATATTTGTTGACACGTTGAAAGATCGTTTACACGTTTATGGACCAAAGTGGCACAGGCCGACAAGTTCAGGGGCCACTGTTTTGCGTTTGCAAGTTCATGGACCAAAGTGGCACAGACGGACAAATTCAGGGGTCACTTTTTCGGGCTTGCAAGTTCATGGACCAAAATGACACAGGGTGACAAGTTAAAGGGCCGCCAGTGTATTTTACTCAGTATTAAATATAGATGAAAACAAAAACTAAGTACACTGTAAATCGCGAGATGAATCTTTTAAATTTAATTAGTCCATAATTAGATAATATTTGTCAAATAAAAACAAAAGTACTATATTGCCCAAAAACCCAAAATTTTGGGAACTGAAAGGCCTGATCCATTTGCATTGCATCTCTCGCCGTACGACTAGACTAGTAGAGTAGGAGTATGGCAAGATGATAGCGGCTGCAGGGGCGGGCCCAGCGTGTCACTGTCAGTACATGCATGCTATGGATGATGCATGCATGGATCAGTGGTGTTCCCCGTCCGTTGCACACGGTGAATTATGCTAGCTGTGTTGAGTGATGGATGATCGCCGGACGCCGGCGCCGAATCATAGCAACTGTCCTGTCCGAATGAAGAAGGCGCCTGTTTGCCGGCCGGCCAGCCGGCCGTCCGCCGGCGAACTCCATTGACCGCGGCAGTGCAACTGCATGCATGCCACCGCAATGAATATACTAATGACTAAACTTTTCAAAAAAAAAAGAAGGAATGTAATGACTGTAGGAGCATGTGTGTGTAGTATATATGCATGCATGCAAATTCGTGCAGGGAAAGAAGCAAGGCCCCATGCTGTGTGTGTGTGACATTGATGCTCATAAGTCATAACTAGGGCTTTGTTTACTTCCACCCAAAAATCTAAAAATTTTCAAGATTCCCTGTCACATCGAATCTTTATACGCATGCATGGAGTATTAAATATAAATAAAAATAAAAAGTAATTGCACAATTTGATCGAAATTGACAAGACGAATCTTTTGAGCCTAGTTAGTCCATAGTTGGACAATAATTACCACAAACAAACGAAAGTGATACAGTGTCACGAAATTTTTCACTTCGGGAGCAGTGCACGTCGTTGTTAGCATCTTTTTCCGCACAACAGTTTGTAGGCCTTGTTTAGTTTCGAAAACTTTTCAGTTTTTGAAACTCTAACATTTTTATTTTTATTTGACAAATATTATTTAATTATGGAGTAACTAGGCTTAAAAGATTTATCTCGTAATTTATGATAAACTATGCAATTAGTTTTTATTTTTGTCTATATTTAATGTTCTATGCATATGCTACAAGATTACGGGAAATCTTAAAAAATTTTGGTTTTTGGTTTTTGGGGTAAACGGCCTTGTTTACTTCCACCCAAAATTTCAAAAATTTTGAAGATTCCCCGTCACATCGAATCTTTAGGCGCATGTATGAAGTATTAAATATAGATAAAAATAAAAACTAATTGCACAGTTTGGTCGAAATTTACGAGACGAATCTTTTAAGCTTAGTTAGGTTATAATTGGACAATAATTATCACAAACAAACGAAAGTGCTACAGTGTTGCGAAATCTTTTTGTCCACGAACTAAACACACGGCCTAAAGCGCGTAGTAGGGGACCGGACGGCCGACCCTACCAATCCATCTTGATCGCTACGTATATAGATGCTGTACTGGAGATCGATAGCGACGGAACCCCACGCGACATACATACATGATACATCGTGTACTACTACTACTACTACTACTACTACTTTGTACGGATAACGTACGTACGTGATGGATTCAGCCGTTCAGCATATGCAAAGCAGCATGTACTATATGTTTGTGAAAAGCGTTGTCACTACGTACACCTACGATTGTTGATCGGTTGTGTGGTTACATGCAACCAATATCTATCTATGTATGATGGTGATCAATGCAAAATCCCAAGCCAACATCCATCCTTTGATCTACAGTTCAATCATTGTACTATAAGCAATGTTCCCCGCGATGAGCGATCTGTGTGATGCTAGCTGGTCCAATGCATGCATGCCCCCCATTTTCCCTGCTCCATAAACCATGGCATCTGATCTCCTTTTGAGCTAGCCAAACCAAACAAAAAACCCAATGCAAAACATTATTGCATGTACCCCAAAAATTATATTGTGGCCAATAAGCACACACGCAGCTCTGTTCTCTTCGTCCATGAGAGCAACCTCGATCACCTCATAAGTTGCCGTCAAACACTGTACATGTCACTGGCGAGAGTTAATAAGTGTGATCACGAGCTGAGTTTATTTCTCTCCCAAAAGAGAGAAGAAGAAAAATACAAAGTGTGAGAGGCGGTGAGTGTTTGACAAGATGAGGCAGCAGCAGCAAGCTACAGCCGTTTTCGGCTTGTCCTCTCACTGTTTGCACACCACACGCCGACGCCGGCCTAGCTAGCTAGCAGCTCAGGATCAGCTGGGAAAGGATGGCGATCGATATGATTATCCCGTGTGCTTAGACGCCGACTCGCCACAAAAATCATCTGCCCGCCTGTCACTGCCTAGCTAGCGTATTATTCAAGGCAGGCTGCAGTGTCTAGTAGCAAAACTCTAATGTAATAAAGAGCGAGAGAGAAAAAGTATTCTGTCGGTCTCAAAATGTAAACATTGGCGTGGTTTTTTTTTATTATGAACCTTTGACTTGGACTAAGGCCTTGTTCACCCTGAAAACCAAAAAGTTTTCAAGATTCCCCGTCACATCGAATCTTAAGGCACATACATGAAACATTAAATATAGACGAAAACAAAAACTAATTACACAGTTTAGCTGTAAATCACGAGACGAATCTTTTGATCCAAGTTAGTCCATAATTGGATAATATTTGTCATAAACAAACGAAAGTGCTACCGTACCGAAAACTTTTCACTTTTCGAAACTAAACAAGGCCTAATATCCTAAAAATAACTACTGTTTTAGTCAAACAAAGCTAAAGCATTTTGCATGACAAACCTAGTGTAGCAGCATGTGTAGTACGTGATTTTTTTTCACTTTTTCCTATATATACCTCAGGTGTCTCTTTTTGTATATTGATGTGCCAAGTGTTTCTCGCATATACAACTTTAAAATACAAAAATGAGAAGGAGGAGGGTATTTTTTAAAAAGTGCGACTAGAAGCACACAACCCACACGCTTCATACTTACACACATGTACTCCCTCCGTCCCAAAAAAGAGTGTCGTTTTAGGTTTTCGTGCCACAAGTTTGACTCAATTTGTAGAAAATATGTGCAATATTTATGTCTCTAAATAAATTTGATAAAAAACTAGACTTAAAGATTTTTTCAATGATACTAATTATGTACTATAAATATTAATATTTTTTACTATATATTTAGTTAAAGTTATTTCTTGGGAAGCGCAAACGACACTTATTTTGGGACGGAGGGAGTAGACATGTCTATACACACGCAAACAAAAGAGCCCGAGAGCTCTAGCCTACAGTACGCGGGAAACACCAAACGCGTAGTAAGGCCTTGTTTAGTTCATCCAAAAACTAAAAAGTTTTCAAAATTCCTCGGCACATTAAATCTTGCGGCACATGTATGAAGCACTAAATATAGACGAAAACAAAAACTAATTAAACAGTTTGACTAATCGCGAGACGAATTTTTAATCCTAATTAGTTCATGATTGGACAATATTTGTCACAAACAAACGGAAATGCTACCAAAAAAAATTCACAGCTAAATACGGCCTAAGCAGGAAACAAACAGTAACATCAAACACGCACTCGTATGTATTCTACTTTTTTTTTTCTGAATTTCTTTTTAAAAAGTATGACATCAGGATTGAATCCTAGTTGGTAGCATCCCAATTGACAACAATCCCACTATATCTTTGACAAGGAGTGTTTGATAAGACTAAGCAAATTATTACCCTAATCATATATCGCTATAAAGGGATAAACAGCTGAGGCCTTGTTTAGTTATTAAAAAATTTTCAAAATTCTCTGTCACGTCGAATCTTACATGATGCATTAAATATACATAAAAATAAAAACTAATTGCACAGTTTATCTATAAATCGCGAGACGAATCTTTTAAGACTAATTACTCTATAATTAGACAATATTTATCAAATAAAAACGAAAATACTATAGTATTGAAATGCAAAAAAAAACGAACTGAACCAGGCCTGAAAATACGCGGAAGGAAAAGTTTAATTAAATGTATATACAAGGACTAAATTATTGGGCCTACTACTGTGCTCACTGATCACTGAAAAGGCTCGGCTCGTCATCGATCACGACCAAGATTCATTCAACAAACACGTCCTTTTCCCTTTTTTTTTTCTTCTCCTTCTTTTCTTTCTCTCTCTCTCTCTTCACGATCTTTACACGCTTTAATTCGCTTTTAACTACCGCGATCCCTCCCCATCTCCAAGCCAACAAGCATCGCCTGCGACCAGACCACACAGAAACTGACAAAGTGGGCCCGTATCGTTTCTGACCCCACATGTCAGTGGCGTACCCGCTCGCCCACTTCGTAGGGCGGTGCTGAGTGTCACAGTGGCAGGAAGACCGAATCCGTCCGGAAGCACACACGACCGCCTGACCGCTGTCAGAAAGTGGGCCAGGGCGCTGCGCACCGTCACGCATGGTGGGTGGCCCCGCCCCTGGAGCGGGTCCGCACATGAGGGGCCACGAAGCGAAATGATACGCACACCCATGCGTAGTGGAGTTGTAACAGTGTTTTTGTGAGTGGCTAATGGTGGTAGGCATGCCTTTGCTGGTTTTAGGGGTTTCTGTGTGGTGTACACAGTGCTGTACATGTAGCAACATAGCCACGTAGGCCAGTGGTTCTAGACAATGGTTTGGTATGTCCGTGTTCTTCGTCTCTTTTGAAATAGAGTCATTATAAATTTGTACTGTCTGAAACTGTTAACTCCTTCTTATATTTTTTTCATGTTTTTTTTTATAGAAAATGGATTCACTATATGTTCCATTTGTTCTTTTAGGAATTGGATCGACGTGCTGGTAATGTTTTCTAATTTTGCTCCTACTTATATAAGTCTAGATAAAATTGTTTGAAATAACACGTGCTTCTAAGGTTAAATAAAGTTGGCAATGTTATTTCAAAAGCAAAGGCTAGATGTTTCTACAGATCATATAGCATTTTTTTTTTCTGTCGTGGCCCGCGCGCGTTCATATAAGCATACGAGGTTCTCCTGAGTTAAGAACCACTAGCTATCTATAGGAAATCAAAACAGTTACACCACACGTGGCTTATATAGGTACACAAGTTTTTTCTTAGTTAAGGGTTACAGGCTATCTACAAGAAACCAAAATAATTACACAGCACGTGGCTCACACAAGCACAGAAGTTTCCTCCTAGTTAAGGGCTATGGACTACCTATAAGAAACCAAAATAATTACACTGTGTGTGGCTCGCACAAGCACATGAGTGTCTCCTTGATAGGGGCCACGGGCTATCTACAAGGAACCAAAAGCAATTACACAACATGTGACTCACACAAGCACATGAGTTTCTCCCTAGTTAAGAGTTGCGGGCTATCTATAAAGAAATAATTACACGGCGCACGGCTCACGCAAGCACATGAGTTTCTCCCTAGTTAAGAGTTACAAACTATCCACAAGGAACCAAAAAAATTGCACAACGCGTGCTCACACAAACACACAGATTTCTCTCTCGTTAAGGTTTATGGGCTATCTACAAAGAACCAAAACAACTGCACATGCTCACGCAAGCACACAAATTTCTACCTAGTTAAGGGTTGCAAACTATCTACAAGGAATCAAAACAACTACGAGTTTATCCCTAATTAAGAGCTGCGGCCTATCTATAAGAAACCAAAACAAGTACACAACACATGCTCACGGAAGCACATGATTTTCTCCCTAGCTAGGTAAACCAGAATAATTACACAGCACGTGCTCACGCAACCACACAAGTTTCTCTCTAGTTAAGAGCTACGAGCTATATATATAAGGAACGAAAACAATTACATGCCATGTAGCTCACACAAACACATGGGTTTCTCCCTACTTAAGGGTTGCAGACTATCTACAATAACGCAAACAATTACACATCGGTTACATATCTACCGGTAAAAGGCCATCGATTTAGGGGTTGTTTGGTTAGGGTAAGGCTGGTGAAAAACTCAGAAGCTTGTTAGCTCGTTCGGGCTCGTGGTTGGCTCGGCTCGGCTCGTTAGGATAATGAGCCGAGCCGAGCCAAGCCAAGATTTTAGCTCGTTAGCTATAACGAGCCAACTCGAGCCAGCTCGCGATCCGCTTGCGAGCCTAACGAGCTACAACATTAGAGAAAAAATCATCATAACTTATACTAGTTTTATATTACTTCATGTCTTACACTTTTATAAATGGTTGATATGTTAGCTCATATGAATATTTTGTTGGACTTAAGACAATTGGATTATATTATTATTGTATTATTACTATTTTTAATCTTTAGATGAATATAAATATTATATTTTATATACTTTTTATACCTGGCTCGCGAGCTTAATGAGCCAACTCGAGCTTTTAACGAGTCGAGCCGAGCTGGCTTTGTGGCTCGTTAAGATAACGGGCCGCTTGTTATTCTAACGAGCCAAAATGAGCCGAGTCGAGCTGGCTCGTTATCCAGCCTTAGTTAGAGGTGTTAAAGTTTAACATGTACTGTAGTATTTTCGTCTTATTTGACAATTAATGTCCAATTATAGACTAATTAGGCTTAAAAGATTCATCTCGCAAATTACTCTCTAGATATGTTTTTAGTTTTGTAAATAGTCTATATTTAGTACTTTATGTATATGTCTAAATATTTGATATGACGGGAGTTAAGTGAAGGTCTTTCTAGACTATTTGTAAAGTTTTTGATATGTCTTATCCCAAGGATGATTTTAAAAGTTTTTGATATGTGTATATTGTCTAAAGTAGAGGAAATGTAACACGCACACTAGAAAAATGTATGTACCACACTTACAAGTATGGCAATGACACATATGAAGGAAATGCCTCTTTTTGTTTTTCCACAGATGGCATAGAAACCCCCAAAACCAGGCAGCTAAAAAAATATATTCCGTGCCGGAATTGCCCTCGGGGCGACCAACAAACCGCTTTGTCCACACTCCACACCACTCGAGCGAGCCCACTGCCATTTTTGCTCCCTGTTCCTTCAGCTTCCGCCTCCTCCTCCCTCCCCTCGCACCCACGGCAGCTTTGCGTTTGCTGGCTACCTCCCCCTCCTCTTCCTCCTCCCTGGATTTGGGCGACAAAAGCTAGAGGAGAGAGAGAGAAGGCCAAAGCAAAGCAGGCAGCCAGCGCGAGCAGGGATGTAGAGAGAGAAAAAGAGCAGCACACACAAGAAGCCTCACTTTCTCTCTCCTCCACCACCCCCTTTTTCTCTCCCCTCCCCTGCACACAACACAAGCACTCCGTCCGTTCTCTCCCCTTGTCGTCGTCCTCCCCTCCGCCTCCTCTGCCACCCCGTGTCCTATTCCTCCTAGCACCCACCACCCAGCTCCCCCCTGTAATCTCTCCCTCTCAGTCAGTAGTAGGAGCAAGTACTACGAGGCTACAAGTAGTAGGCCTTGGTACCGACGAATCCCAGCTCCCGCGGTCGTCCGTCCGTCCTAGTAGAGGCTAAGCTGGCGAGGAGGGTGGCGGCAGCTGCATTGCCGGCAGGGGAGATTCCCGGCCTGCGCCGTTTCCTCCCCACTGGTTGGTCGGCTGGCGGCTCCGCCTTCTGAAAAAAGAAGTCCCAATCTTGGCGCGCGCGCCTCGTGGCGGGCGGGCGGGTGGCCGGCCGGCCGGCTGATTCGGCCTTGCGCCGTGGCTAATTCGGCCTGAGATTCGAGGATCCCCGGTGAAAGCCTCGCCGCGGGTCTTGAGTGGATCCTGGATTTGAGGCTTCCTGTTGCTTCAGGAATCACGGCTTGAGGAGGTGGCGGCGGCGGCGGCGGCGGGGTGACAGATCCCTCTTCCTTCTGCGCCACCTGCTGAGCTCAGCAGGAGCTATGAGACAATGACGGAAGAGAGCGCCAAGAAGAGCAAGGTATCATCTTCGGTTGCTTCAATGCTTTTTTCCCCCCTTCTTGATTGATGAGATAGAATCGTTTTCCGTCTCGTTCCTGCTCCATTTGACCTGTATTTTTCCTCAGGTTGTGTGGTACCAGCAGTAGGTGCTGTTTCCATTTCGTGATCCGCAGCTCATCTCTCCTGGCTCTTCACCCTTTTTCATGTGTGCAGCTTTCATGGTCCAAGTCCCTCGTGAGGAAGTGGTTCAACATCCGGCCCAAGGCGCAGGACTTCCATGCGGATTTCGACGCCAGCCAGGGTATGGTTCAACATCCGGCCCAAGGATGCATCGCTTTGGCTGTTCCGACATGAGTGGTGGTTGCAGCCCCATTTCTTGTTCGGATTGATTGATTTATTTATTACTAGTAGTATATGTCTGTGCATTTATTTCGTGATTATTAGAGCCGGCCGCATCCCTCTCAGTCCCAGCCCCCAAAACGGCATGCATCCTTTACCTTTGCTTGCTGGTTTGGTTTTTGGTTTGGGGAAATGGCTTTGCCTGATCCAAGAACGCCCATTGCTTGAGGTTGAGGTTATCCTCTTAACGCCCAGTTGTTTCTGTAGTTATCCACATTAGATTCCCAGTGTCGACTCAATGGTAGATCAGCAACCATGTGAAATGTCGCTATCGAACACTTTTTCCACTGGTTGATATCTCCTTGTGCATTTCAGTTTCCAGTTTTGATCTCGTGATGCACCAGACCTGTAAAGGTCCAACCAAACAATATCCTTTTTGCCACTGATCCTGACAAAAAAAGGGAAAAACGCTTGGTTGATTTCTTGGAGTGACTCGTCTGTCTGAATCTATTTTTTTGACTGAATCGGATAGAGATTTCATCAAAGATCACGAGCAAAGCAAGCACCTTTTCCTTTGCGTATGGTTCCTTCGTTTTCGTTTCTGCTCAACTGGCCTTGTGATCCATTTTAGCAAGGGATGGTGGTGGTGGATCATGGAAGCCCAGCTGTTCCTCAAGCGAAGCAAGCGCAAGCACTGCTGCCAAGAAAAGCAGAACTGGTAAGTGCAATGAACCATTTGGACCACACACACACCCTCTCTATTACAGGCTTACAGCAGCTCCAGAGATGCAGCTTTCTCTCCTCACCAGTCACCCCACAGCTGCTGCTTAGCTCAGTTCCACTTTGTTTATCTACGTTCAATCTTTGTTCTGCATCAGCACTTTTCTTCTGTCATGTTAAATGATTGTTCACGCCTGCTGTTACTTGTGGGCCTCTAGACCGATCGTCGTCAAAGCGGAGTGCTGAACGCGCTCGCCGAGGGAAGAATAATTTTGATGCAGCACGCCTGACAGAAGTGCAAGATTACAGGTACCATTGATTCACCATGTGGTGTTTCTGCTAGGGCCATCATGTCTGCTGGGTAATTAGGAAATTTCAGTTTAGTAGATCGGATGGAATCTTCTGTCCTTTAATCATTGTCCATATTACTGTTGGGTGGTTCATGCAATTTGACTGCAATAGTATGCTAAAGGAGTCTTGTCGATCATTATTCTTATTCTGTTCATTTGCATGTAGGATCTTTGCTGCAACGTGGAACGTCGGTGGTAAGTCACCACCAAGGGGGCTAAATTTAGATGAATGGCTCCATACTTCTCCTCCTGCCGATATCTATGTCTTAGGGTATGTATCAGTTGGATGGCCTTCCCTTCGAGCTAGCTTGACTTAGTTGGTAGTGTTTTTTAGGCTTTTCAGTTAATTTGATCTTCACGTTGATAGGTTTCAAGAGATTGTCCCTTTGAATGCGGGAAACGTTCTTGGCACTGAAGATAACCTTCCAGCCAAGAAGTGGGTGTCCCTTATTAGGCGGACACTGAACAAGAATCCTGGAGCTAGTGGTTGTGGTGGCTATCATACACCTTCACCAGTCCTGGATCCAGTTGTAGAACTGGATGCTGATTTTGAGGGGTCTGCAAGAAGGCAGGAGAACTTCTCATTCTTTCATCGCCGGTCGTTCCACAACCTCAGCCGTAGTTTAAGAATGGATGGGGACTTCATGTTCCCACAACCAAGGCTAGATCGCAGGTTTAGCGTTTGCGATCCAGTCAACTTAGGAGGCAGACCAAGTGATTTTGATGGGAATCTGCGCTGCCCTGGATCACCTGATGAGGATAACATAGATATGGAAGTGAGCGATGGTGCACAAATTTCACCATTCCCTCATAGCTACAGTGCATCTGCACCTTCTGAACAAAATGATGATCAATCAAACAGCTCTAGGTATTGTCAGTGCTTCATAATGCATTTAACTATACCACATGTTTAGGCTTTAATTCCTTTCAAACTAACCCTTTCAGTATGCATGCGGGTTTCAGGTATTGCTTGGTTGCCAGCAAACAAATGGTTGGCATATTTCTCACAGTGTGGGTACGCAATGAAATAAGAGATGATGTCAGAAACTTGAAAGTTTCTTGTGTGGGCAGAGGATTGATGGGTTATCTTGGAAATAAGGTAGCTAATAATCAATAATCCTGGAGATATTCCTTACTGTATTTTAGTCATTATCAATATGTCCAAAAAACTTTAGTAAGCTCCTCCATTTTGTTGCAGGGTTCAATTTCAATAAGCATGTCTTTGCACCAGACAAGCTTCTGCTTCATATGTTGCCATTTGACATCAGGGGAAAAGGAGGGGGATGAACTGCGCAGGAATTCCGATGTTCTGGAAATTTTAAGAAAGACTAGATTCCCACGGGTTCGTGGTGCTGGTGATGTTAAGTCACCTGAAACGATTCTTGATCATGAGTAAGAGACTTTACTTGTGTCTTTCAGCAGATCAATAGAAGCAAATGGAAACTTATCTGTTAACTGTTTATGCACTTAACTAAAAATTGCAGTCGGATTATATGGCTAGGGGATTTGAATTATCGGATTGCCCTATCATATTGTTCAGCAAAGGCTCTTGTGGAAATGCATAACTGGAAGCAATTATTGGAGAAAGATCAGGTAATTTGAAGTGCTCTTTTCGTTAGTATATATTTCAGTTTTACTGCAAATGTCTGTTCAGCTGTTAATGTTCTGAAATAGTATACTTTTGCAAGCTACCAAATTGGAAGATTAAGTTGTTTCAGAATAAAAAGGGCTTAAAATGTATTCTATAATTTATTCCTTCACTCTCCCTCCTTTTTTATATATTGTGAAGTCTAGCCAAACCTTTGAGTTTACCTCTTATATATGAAACAGCTGCGGATGCAACAAAGATATGGACGAGTTTTCCAAGGTTGGAGAGAAGGGAGGATCTATTTTCCTCCCACATACAAATATTCATTCAACTCAGATCGGTATGCTGGAGAGGGTAGGCACCCTAAAGAGAAGAGGAGAACACCAGCATGGTAGTTTCCTTTAGTTAATACAATATAGTTACATCTGCTATATTTTTCTTTTCTGTATTTGATCTCATTTATTTCATATCTTGCTTATAAACTAACAGGTGTGATCGCATTCTCTGGTATGGTAACGGCCTCAATCAGCTGTCTTATGTTCGTGGCGAGTCTCGTTTCTCCGACCACAGGCCGGTGTACAGTATCTTCCTGGCAGAGGTTGACATTGTACACCAAAGGAGGAGAAACATGGGATATTTCAGCTCTAGAATCGAGGTGGAAGAGCTCTTGCCGCATTCTCAGAGCTATAGAGAAATAAAGTTTTATTGAGTTTGACTTATAGCATGATATAAGGTAAGCTACCTTCTTTTGGTCTCCAAGGAGTCCCCAATGATACTACAACTTGCACTTTTTTTTTCTGGCTGGATTGAGGCCTAGAGATGCCTCTGTGCCTTGTTGACTTTGTATTCAATTTTTTTCTGTTTCCTTTTTGGCAAGCATTGACTTGTAATAGTACTCCACTGTTTATTTACACTTTCTGGATGCTTCATGCAGGTTAGGAGGTTGGTCAAATGTTCTATATGTAGGGTTCCAGATTCAGTTCTCTAGATGATCAGATGTGAGTACGCCTAAACAATTCCCCCCTTGACGATCTGTTTGCCAACTTGAGACAGATGCTTAGTGACAAAGATGTGGCTGTAAACCTTTATGGTCTGAATGGCTGAAATTTATGGTCTGAATGGCTGAATCCTAATGGTCTGTTTGTTTGCCATCCTTGATTGCAGATACCGAAGACAGAATGTGCAAATACTAACTGAATGAAAAGGTACAGTTTATATCAATCATCTATCAGCACCATCCTTTGTTACTCCAAAAACAAAATTAACTAACAAACAATGTATATTGCTCGTTTGCTGCAGGACATTGGGCAATTTTGCTGCTGATCAACAGAAAACGATGGCTATGTCGTCGGAGATGTACCAGCCCATGTCGCTAACTATACATTTCATCCAACTTTAGCCCCCTTAGTTCCTCCTAGTCCTAGCGACATATTTGCTTCATTTTTTTTTGTTCGCTTTTTTGGTAGTTGAACCCTGGAGTGTCAACAAACACAACAACATGTTTTCTTTTTCTTTTCTTTTGCTTTGCTTCTTTTCCTTCAAGACTAGAAACTTTGTAAAACCAGCTAATGTTTGTGTACCCCAGCAAGTCGTGGACCCGTTTTAAGGCAGTGAATGATACATGGAATGAATTAGCTTCAGGATGATATATATATATAAAATAATGGTTTCTATATATAAGAACAAGGCCGAGGGAGGAATGATGGCCTGGTGGGGTTGTGATTGAGGCTCGGCATGGGCTGGAGAGGAATCATGTGTGGGTGCCTTTTGTGTCGTGCTCGAGAGCATCGGCATGGCATTTGTTGCACTCATTGCCGCTGTGTCTGTCCTGTGTGCAGCAAAGAAAAAGGTTGGCCTGGCGCCCCTCCTCCAGAGATGGTTTCGCTCTCTGCATCTGCAGTGCTCCTTGAAAGCTCTGTTGTGGAAGTGCAGACCTGTTTGTGTTTGACACTTGTGGTTCAAGTGCAAGACTGTTGTTTTGCACAACACCGGTACATTTGAGCTTATATTCAGCAAGGTAGGTTTGACTCTTAGAATAAATCAGTGAATAATACTTTTAGCCAAAGTAAATGAACAGTGGGTTTTGTAAACTACATTCATCTGTGACCGATCTCCATGTGTGACAATAACAAGACACAGCTAGAGCTAGGCGTGGGTTCCCCAGCAGAAAGTTGCAAAGCACGTCAACGGACGGAACCGGCCGGCCTGGCGGTGGCGGCCTCCGCCTGCCCCTGGAAATGAAAAGCCGGGAAAGCAAAGAGGGTCGAAGAGTTGGAAGAAAAGAAAAGA
>Ga0182004_10001875_pt1 | contig 15927 bp, 16 predicted proteins | sample Sormic07211540_1_FD_120479 | JGI IMG/M metagenome (GOLD analysis project Ga0182004, IMG submission 120479) | Endophyte microbial communities from Sorghum bicolor roots, Mead, Nebraska, USA - 072115-40_1 MetaG | ecosystem: Host-associated > Plants > Roots > Unclassified | place: USA: Nebraska...
CATGTAATATGCTGACATATTATGCGAGCCGTTTGGGCTAAAATAAAATACTAGCACTTTCAAAGTACTCAATATATTGGAACCTTCTTTGTGTATTATCAGGGTTGAACGCATGTTTGTTAGACCTTTGTTTTGCAGTAAGCTTTGACACTATTATTTTGTTGGTAGTTTTGCTGATGTTATGCTGATATATGCTTCTTACAGGATGCTGGCCCTACAGATGACATAAAGGTGATCAATATCTAGTATCATTTGTTACATTGTTATTGAACATATTAGAACCTTTCCAGTTTTTCCAAGTTATAATAATAACTTCTTTGCAAGTTGGTCGCTCAGATGAGATTGGATTGATGCACAGTCAATCAGTCATTGTGTTAGATTCTTCTGTTTTTATTTTCTTCACTGTCAATATAATTCTTATAAGAAAACTTCAAAAATGAATTTACTATGGAGATTGCAGTTGTCTCTTGGACTTTTGATATTGGATATTTACTGTTTAGCAATCTGGCGGTAAATCATAAGGAAAACAAGACAACATTTGGAGTCTCTTTTCATGTTTTGCAGGTCATGATTTATTTTAAATTGTTTGACTTACTGAAATTGATCATATGTACAGGAAGCCTTCCAGCGCTTACCTCTCCCATACATTGACCAAGAGTTCAGTATTGACCCTATTAATAAACAGGATCTGGAAACTGAAAGCGAACCACCTCCATATGTACATATTAAGGACAGTATCCTTTGTTAGCTCTAAATTTAATATTTGCGACTATATATGTATCTCATGTTTGTTAATTATATAAGTTGTAACCTTAACACAACAGCAATTGCCATTTCCCTAATGAACGAAGATGCAATTGACGTTTCCTTAATGAACTAAGATGTTTATATTGTCAAGAAGAAAAGTGACGGTGATGCAATTGAAGGTGGATGCATCAGCTGTGACCACGACTCAACCTGTGAAAGTAGTTGTTCCTGCAGGTACTTCTTGTGCTCACACTCGTCCCATTTCTTGTGCTCAAGATTGTCTGTTATTTTCCATTTTTTTTATCTGTAGTGTCAAGTTTTTATAGTCTAAATCTGTTTCGTAAATAAAACACATATCATTAGGGCTTGAATGGATTTCTACACTCCAACTGCTGCACTTCTTGTGCCTGCTGAGTATTTGTAATTTGTAGTCTACAGACTGTTGTGTTATCTTGTACGTGTTCATTGGATATAAATGCACATATAATATTTTCTATGACATGCTGAATTTTTATACAGAAATTTAAGACTTGTGCAGATCTTCAATGTCCAGCTGCTCTTTGGATTGTCCTTGCTCAGTTAAGTGCTCCAACAAACCATTTCGCAGAGAGAAAAAGATAGAGATCATTAAGGTAAGGCCTTGGTGAGCCAAGCCCTTTGAGAACAATTGTCTTCCTTCTCTATCAATGAGAATGAGCACAGTCTCGTGCTTGTTCGTTCAAAAAAAAAAGTAACACGAGTGTCCCTTTATTTAACTACTGTTCTTGCTTAACACGAGACTCATTTCTCCAACAATAAAGATCTTTTTTCTGTTTTCCTTATTTTGCCCAATTTTTTTTTTGTTTGGCACATCTAATTATTTGGACTACCATTGGTCTAACTCTGTAGACACAACAATGTGGATGGGGCGCTATTGCGCTGGAAACCATTGGGAAAGATGATTTTGTGATAGAGTTTGTTGGAGAAGGTACCAGGGCTGTTTTTCTTTTGTTAAATATATGATGCAGTTTATTCAGTGCTCTACTTATTTGCTGTTCCATTTGCTCGCACGGACTTAACAGTAGCACTATTTATATGAAATTTTCTTTCACGTGAGACATGTCAATTTGAATATATGGGAAGTGTAGGCGGTTGTTTAAACTGAATACTGTTTCTTCTTAAGAGGAGTACATTGTAAAGTACACACAAAAAATTGTGTTCATCATTTTAGTTAACCACCAACCATGATGAAGTTCAGCTTTGCCTTAAGTTGTGGTTACGGAAGCTAGTATATGTAGTATCCAATGAATTCTTTCCCTGATGTGGTTTTTTGCATGGCTATCTTTCAAACTTATGAATGGCCTTTTAGGATAAACTGTATTGAGGTTCCTTTTAGAATACCCAGTTTTTCTTTTATGCGGCTCTTGCAATTTCTTTGCTATTGAGTTTCTCCTGGCCCCTGGGATTTCTAATGATACAATGCTTATTATTGAAATATTTTCTTTAATGTTCTACTCCATGCCTTCCAAATTATAAATTCGTATGGAGGTAGTAAAACATTGAAAATTTCCTCATTTCCTAAGCATGATGCTATTAGAATGAAGAGCTTTTCATATGTTAGAACTTAGAATTAAAAGCTAGGTCTTATCCACAAATGCATAATTGAAGTGGTATGCTTTAACAAGCTGGTTTATATGAAAAATGATTGTATTAATGACAAGGCTAGATTTGTGCTGAAATCATATTCCATTTAAAATTGCACTGTTTATTCTAAAGTGCAAATCATTTTTCATATTTTACCTTTAACATCTCCCTTCAGTTATAGATGATGCAATGTGTGAAGATAGGCTTCTGGATATGAGACAGCGCAGAGATCAGAATTTCTACATGTGTAAAGTCAGCAAGGACTTTGTAATTGATGCAACTTTCAAAGGAAATGCTTGTCGCTTTTTTAACCACAGCTGCCAACCTAACTGTCGGCTGGAGAAATGGTAAGAACGTACTTTCCTATTTTAATATGCTATGGTGGCTTTGTGTTATACTGATTCAATATTTTTTTCGGATTCTTTTTTAGTTAAATAAATTGGTAGGAAGTACTATCTTTTTCTTTAAAATGTACAGCTTGATTCAAGTTTTTTTTGTTCCTGCCAGGCAAGTTGACGGCAAGACAAGATTAGGTGTCTTTGCTTCACAGGCTATTAAAGTAGGAATGCCCTTGACTTACAACTACAGGTACTTCAAACTTACTCTCAATAAACCTCAGTGTTGCCCTTTTTTCTTGCAGCACCAAAACTGAGTAGTATAGTAACTAGTTTTTTTCTTCTCACACAGGGGATTTCGTGCCCCTTATATTATTCGTCATGCTATTGCTCAAATTGACAATTCACAATGAAACTGGAACCTCAGTCAACAAATGTGTAATGATTACTTAAGACAATGGAAATAGACTGTATAGCTATTAATTTCAAATATGTACAGGTATCATAAGAGGGAGAATCCACTGTCAGTAGTAGTTTACCTGGAACAGATATGCCTAGAGGATCGTTACTGCTGATGTAGTTAAGGATCGTTACTTGGAAGCCTGTGATCATATTCCGGAACCTTGTCCATCTGCTGATGTAGTTAAGGATCGTTACTGCTACTCTACGGCATTTCTTGCCTTCCAATTATACCGACTTGTTATCAGTAACTTGATTGAAGGCTGCTCCTACAATTGTTCCCACTTCCAGCGGTATATTGCTTTTATGTATAATCGTTTTCGTGTTTTTGTAGATTCAGCACTGCTTTCGGTCCACAGAAAGACTGTTTCTGCGGGGCTCCTAACTGCCAACGGAAATTGTGATACGTAAAGATTGAACAAGGAAGATTTACACATGCAGAAGTACTACATGACAGGAAGGACTAAAACATTGGGAAATAACAAGAAATGTACTATATAGTGAGGATTTGTTGAGCAGAAACTTTCATAAGCTTGTAGAAAGAAAAAAAAACAGTCACGAGTGCGGCATTTATCTAACATGATGTATCATGGAACAGTAGTGTAGTGTTTGTTAGTTACCACTACCATTGTTTACTGATGTATTTACGATTTAGTCGGTGTTATGTACTGTTATTTCGCCTGTACAGGTTTTACTCTGTAAATGCTAAATACACAGTGTATTCACAGTATTATGTACTTTTCTTAGGTACCGAGGAATACACAGCTGTGTTTTTCCTCAAAAAAAAACTATGTAGTACTTACAAGTAAATAGTGAGCCACATGTTGTAGGATCCAGAGTAACTGGCATTCACTGGGTTTGTGACTGTAACCTGGACATTTCGTGGAAACTTTATAGTATTGGTAAACTCTGTTTTCAAATGGTTTCTTTTTGTTGGATGCTACTTGCAACCGAACTCTGATAATACTTCAATCGTTCTGTGTTTTTGTTTGAAACAGCCCACTATTGTTAGTTTTGATCCGTACTGCAGCCATCCTTGTTTCATCAGTCTTTTACAAAGTCACCAAAGGGAAATCGAGCAGCTCGTCACCTTTACAGGTCACAAAAGCAGTCAAAATGACTGCATGCCTCGCTACTTGCAACACATCCCCTACATACATGCTTGCGCTAGCTTTAAAAGGTTGCCCTAGATCAGTGGACCGGAATACCAAAGGACTGCAATGCCAATGCTGCATGTGCTTGTGTCACTGGATCAGCAGGGAGAACTGGCTACAGCAGCAGCAGCAAAAGAAAAAGAAGCCTGTGAAAAGAAGCAAAAGAGAAGCCACCCCTTTTTCTTTACATCTTTTTTTCAAGGGAAAAGGACGGCTCCATCAGAAACTACACAGCTGTGGTCTGAACTCTAAACCCCTAAAGCACCTAGCAATACCTTTAATTCCAGACGGACTCGCAACAAATCTAACACAATCCTCTCTCCCTACCTGTAATTTTTAACAAGCACTACTCCGGTCCTCTGAATTTTGGTTCTGATGCTATCATTATCAAGGAAGTGGTTCTTCCCGTCCGGCAAGGGCTGGGCTGCTTGCTGCTACCTTGGTCCTGACAGCTCCATCTCCTCCACCATGTCGATGGACCTTGCTTCGTCGCTGCTGAGGCTGCTCTCGTTGTCGTGGAAGTCGTTGAAGAACACGGAGCCGTTGGAGTCGTTGCGGTGGTCGTAGCCGAGCGCGTCGACGTGGCACGGCGGCCCCGTCCCCGCGGCCGGCCGGTTCGTGGCCTCCCATTTCTCGGCGAGGCCGTCGCCCTCCAGCATCCGGACCACCTCGGACATCTTGGGCCGGTGCGACGGCTGGAACTGCGTGCAGAGGAGCGCCACTTGCACCACCTCGGCCACCTCGATCCTGTCGTAGTGCGGGCCCAGGTCGTGGTCCACCAGCAGGTCAAGCATCTTCTCTTGGTGCACCTTCCTCACCTTTTGTTTGGGCAATCATCAAATAAAAGAGTTAAGCAAATACTTTACGGGTAAGAAAGAATGTACTTTATCAGCAATCTTCAGTTGTACAGCAGCATCTGGAATCCATGTTTTGATGCACAATTAATTACAGGAATAGTGGCAGCTGGAAGGTTAATGGTGATCGATCAGCATTCAGGGCGTATCAGATGTAGCAGCTGATCAGGACCTCTGAGTACGCATGGTTTATTGCTAGTGTGTCAAGCTTGGTACTTGCCATTTCTTCCTAGTACATGCTACAGCAGAGGAGGGTACATACACGCAGGGCAGGGGGACCAAAGTTAAGACTCAGTAAGAGTCTGGTTCAGTTATTGCAATTCAGGTCGAGCTGAAACGACATCCTGTGGCCGCATCAGATTTTCAGATCAGATGCCGTCGTCCGATCCTTAGTAGGAGTACATGCTAATGAATGAATGCACATGACCATGTCCTGGTCCTACTAGATGCTTGATGAATGAATCTTTCCTAACAGATTGACAACAAGCTTCTATCGAAAACGACATGTTATAGAACTATAGGTTCAAAAGCTTATCTATCAAGTTCACGAATGAGCAGCCAGCAGGTTGTTTTGTTTTCGCATTCAACACAGAAAAAAACAGCAGACGCGCGCGGCTCCAAGGAGATGATAGTACACGTACCCAATCCAGCATGACGACGCCCTTCTGGCTGTGCAGCGCGCCGGAGGCCTTGCCGAGCTCGAGCGCGCGCTGGCCCGTGACGAGCTCCAGCAGCAGGATCCCGAAGCCGAACACGTCCGTCTTCTCCGACGACTGCCCCGTGGAGAGGTACTCGGGCGCGATGTGCCCGACGGTGCCGCGCACCGCCGTGGTGACGTGCGAGTCGCCGTGGTCCAGCAGCTTGGCCAGCCCGAAGTCCCCGACGACGGCCTCGTGGTGCTCGTCCAGCAGCACGTTGGCGGCCTTCACGTCCCGGTGGATGATCTTCGGGTCGCACTGCTCGTGCAGGTACAGCAGCCCCCGCGCGGCGCCCACCGCGATCCGCTTCCGCGTCGCCCAGTCCAGCGCCGGCTTCCCTGCACGGTGTATCAGTTGCACATGCATGGTTACGGCAAACAGCCCGTATGACAAACGGTCAAACGCACACCATGCGTCGTGTAAGTACTGTACGTATCCCGCCCGTGGAACGGCACCGCGTATCCTGCCCTGGGATCTACTACTTGGCAGCAGCAGCAGACAGCACTGGGCGCTGCCTGTAGTAGCGTGTGCGTACGTGGGTACTGCTAGTAGTAGTACTACGTGCTTAGTGGGGCTGAAGCTACTCGTGATTAGCCTCTGCTGCGTGCCTGATAGGTAGCTGAACAATGATGCCCCAAGTGGTTCCGGATTGTTTGGCGTGGGACACGCGAGCGGCATGCCGGAACAGTGACCAGACGGCGCGGGCACACGGGGCTCGTAGTTCGAGCGACGCACATAGTATAGGTACAGTAGCTCGTCTAGCTAGATCCCCTGCCGGAACAAAAGAAGGAACCGACATGCCCTGTGCCCCTGTGATGCGGTGTTCCAGAGCGCGCGACGCCCCCACGCGGCCACCACGCCTCTCTCCACTCTCCTGGAGCCCTGTGGTCCTGGAGACCTGTGGGACGGGACCACCACCACGCCTCCGGCATGGCCGAGGGCGAGGACCGATCCTTCCCCGAGGAACGGAACGAAGGAGCATTCTCTAGCCTAACACTGGTCCATCATATCATCGAGCATCTATCGGGCAGGTAGGCCAGCTCCCAGTTTAGGACAGACACACACGCGTGCGCGCGAGCAAATTACTCTACAACTCAAGAAAACGCTCGTTCCTAGTAATAATGCCAGCCGCCGCCGCCGGCGCGCGCAGGTTGGCGAGCGGCCATGCCATGCCAGGCAGGCTCGTGGGAGCGAGCGAGGGCGGCCAACAAATTACAGCGCCCCGGCCGGCCTCGGCGGGGCGGCGTTCCGGACGCGCCGGGTCGCACGCAGAGCCCGAGGCGGCGGCCACTGGCAGCCGCGGTGGCCGGCGCGCCTCGGCTGGCCGTCCGGCTGCCGCAGTCCCGGCCGTCCGACCTGTCGCGCGCCGGGGTATTTGCGGGCGGGCGGGCGGGCGTGACGCCAGCCGTGGCAGCTGCTACGGCGATAAATACTACTCCTACACGCTGCTGCCGGCAGGCCTCTGCCTCGTACCGTCTCGTGGCTCGCGTCGTGGTGGCGGTAGTACTAGCGTAGTACTGCTTGCCTAGCCGGAGCAGCGGCTGCTAGCCTGCTACCGGGTACGCGCAGATACGCTTCCGGCTTGTGCTTCGTGTCGCGCCGCGCGGTGGCGGGCGCGGGCGGGGGTGGGGGCGCGCCTCACTGCCGCGCTGCACGCCAGGGATGGCGAGCAGCGATGGCATGTCCATGTCCCCGGCCGACCCGGCTCAGGGATGCGGACAAAACGCGAGTGCGGTGGTGTCTGGCCTGTGGTCTCCGCTGCCCCGCCCCGCTCCGGCCTGCCTGCGCTCCATGCACGCATGGTCCCCGCGCGCGCGCGCGGCCGCAGCGCCAAGTACTACAAGGGACGCGACCACGCCTGACTGCTGGGTACTGTGCGCAGTGCGCCTCCCTCCATGGCCATGGCTCCTGCGTGCACTTCCGCGCGCCCGCGGGGCCCGCAGGGGAACCGCCGCCCTGGTGGAGCCTGGGTCCCACTCCCACCGCGTACTATGTAGAGTAATCTCCTTTGATGCCGGCCCGGCACTGGCCGAGAGACGTGTACGTACTAGGGTTGTGGCGATCGCGACAGCGATACGTGAACAGCGGGTGACAACGGGACTGATCGAGGAGTGTCATGACATGAGGAGGAGGAACGTAAAACGTACTGTACCTCGCAGCCGCGACGCGACGCTGCCGTTGGGCATGTAAGGGTAGACGAGGAGGCGCTCGCCGGAGGCGGCGCAGAAGCCGACGAGGCGGAGCAGGTGGCGGTGCACGGCGAGGCTGATCATCTCCACCTCCGTGCGGAACTGGGCCTCGCCGGACGCGCTGGGGTCCTTGAGACGCTTCACGGCCACCGTGGTGCCGTCGGGGAGGCGGCCGCGGTACACGTTGCCGAACCCGCCTTTGCCCAGGATGTTCTTGGCGCTGAACCCGTCCGTGGCCGCCTGCAGCTCACGCAGCCCGAACTGGCGCACGTTCCCCAGCCGCGCCACCACGCCGCCCCCGCCGCCGCCGTCCTCCAGGTCGTAGCCGCCACGCTCTGCAACAGTCCAATAATCGTGGTCGTTTATTCCGATCCAGGAGGAATGTTAGGTTGCTGTCAGGGACGTTGTTGGTGGTGACGGGGACGTGGCGCTGCTGCCGGCTGCCGGCTAGCTGACGATCGATGCGTACGTACCGTGGATGCCGAGAACGGAGGAGGGACCCCCCGTGTGCCGGCGCTTTCGGCGCCAGAGGAAGCAGGACACGGCGAAGAGCACAAGGGAGGAGGCGCCCAGGCTTGTCCCGACGCCGATGGGCAGCCGCGCAGCGCCAGCCTTTGACCTGCCCGCCGCTGCCGCCCCTGTCGTCCCTGCACGCACACAAGCCAAACGCTGATCCCCAGGCGCGAGCAGATAATCCATGATCATTCACAGGCCAGACCGCGCCACCAGCTAGCTACAACTACTCCCGTGGCGCGCACGCCGCAAGCGACGGCGCCGGCAGCCCCCATTCCGGCAGCACCGTGTCCCCTCGACCGCTACACGGCGAGGCAAGAGCACAGAAGCAGCGGCAGCGGCAGCGACGCATGCATGGCACGCCACGCACCCCGAGAAAAAGCGCTAAAAGCATGGAGACTTGTAGGCGCTAAAAGCATGGAGAACAGGAAGGAAGAGTGCTCACTGCTGCCACCCGGAGTGGAATCCAGCGGGAAGGGGACGGTGGCCGGCGGCAGCGCGGCGGCGCACTCCCCTGCGCCGGCGTTGCTCCCGCATATCATCGGGTTGCCCACGATGCTGCACACAGCCACGAACATTAAACAATCAATTAACACCCCTTGCATTAGATTCGATGCTACTACTACTACTACCATCATCATTCAGCTCGAGCTCTTTTTTAAAAAAAGCAAAAGTGACAATGTGCATTAGGATAAGAAGACGACGATCATCGTGTGGCCGGGCAGTAATAAGCACACTTACTTGAAAGTCCTTGTCGGGAAGAGCGGAACGGGTCCAGTGAGGTTGTTGTAGGACAAGTCCCTGGGAACAGCCGCATCCAGTCACGGATTGAATGAATTCGATTTAAAGCCCAAAAGGAACCAAATCAAAGCAGCAGCAAACAGAAAGAAAACAGTGGTGTAGAATCGAGGGAGGAACGTACAGGAAGGAGAGCTGCGGGATCTTGGCCAGCGACGCGGGGAACGGACCGGACAAGCTGTTGTTGTTTAGCCTCCTGCGGCAAGAGCAGATCAGCAGACACGACAGAGCATGAGCAGCAGGAGATGACAGACGACTACTCCTACTTGATCATCATGCATGGGGGTTTTGGTTTGCTGAATCGTGAGACGAGACGAGACTCACAGGTATCGGAGGGTGGTGATGCGGCCAAGCGTGTCGGGCACGCGGCCGGAGAAGCGGTTGTTGGAGAGGTCCAGCGTCTGCAGCCGCGGCAGCGCGCCCAGCTCCGGCGGCAGCCGCCCCGTGATGTTGTTGTTCTGCAGAAGCCTGAAAAAAACGAGCCGCGAAACGGGCAGCGTCGTCGTCAACATCGGCAGCCACAACGGACGGAAAAAAATTCGAGGCTCTTGGCCGGATTGCTTACACTTGCTCGAGATGGGTGAGGTTGGCGATCCTCCCGGACAGAGTCCCCGACAAGCCCTGGCTCGGCACTCCCCTGAAAACGCGAAATCAATGCGCCCGGCCGCGCGTGTGGTGCGGTTAGTCGTCATTAGTGGAGCTCGCCGGCCGGCCAGGCCATTACCACTTTACTAGTTTCTCCGTACGGCTCGTCACGAGACGAGGACGAGGAAGAGATGCGAGCTTGCACGAGAGAGAGCTTACAGGCCGATGACGAGGTTCTGTGCGGAGCAGGTGATCATGGCCCAGCTGCAGGGGTCGACGGAGTCCTGGTCCCAGCTCCTGAGCACGCCGTGCGGGTCGACCAGCCCCTGCCTGATGGCGATCAGCGCCTGCACTGCACGCACAGCTCGCAACGCGACGCAATGCTCGAATCAAAAACCAGAAGGGCAATGAATCAAATCAAATGTTGTTGGTGCACCATGGCCAGCCGGCCGCACGGCGTTACCTTCGGGGTTGAGGGGCTCTGAGGCGAGGGCGACGAGCGGCGCGGAGGAGATGAAGAGGAGGACGACAGCGGCGGCGGCGGGGAGGCAGAGGAGCTGGCCGCTGGTGGAAGCCATCGGAAGAGCTGGCTCGGGCAAGGGGATGTCGGAATGATGGGTGCGAGTCTGCGAGAGGAGGGCGCCCGGTGGGGAGGAGGAGAAAGAAAAGCGAGAGCTGGGCGGGCAGGGCCGGCAGGCGGCAGGGCATAGAGTGGAGCGGAGCGGGGGTGCCTTTGGCTTTGCTTTTTCTCGTGTCATGCAAAGCAAGACGGCAGGAAGGAAATGGGGATGGGGGCGATGCGATGGATGGGATGCCGATGCCGGGGGGTGGTGGTCTACTGCTCTGGTCTGCATGCCCACTCGGCCAATTGCCATGGCATCTTTGGGTGACAGTGACAGTGACAGAGAAATGATCATGGATGCCGTGGAACCTGACGGGTGGGGCCGGAATTGGGGCCCGCTGATGAGTCAGTGGGACCCGGTGTGCAGTGGGTGCGCGATTTTGAGCAAAGCCCGGGTTTCTTTTCTCGGTGCTGCATGGAGCTTCCCAATCCTAGCTGGAACTTGGTAGTAGAGCCTGGTGGACTGGTGGGGTTGATGATGGCAGTTTAGCCCATGCTGATCGCTGTCAAAGTTGGATATCCGTTCAGGTTCAGTCAAGCTAATTAATCTCAATATAACAGAAAAGCTTAGATCCGATTGTCGGATTATATATACTATTAATATCTACTGTACTCCTGCCAAGCAGGTCTCCGGGAGCCGTGCAGAGAATATCATTGTCTCTCAAAGTCTCAAGTACAGTCTGATCTCCAAGTCCAACTAAACAAACCAAGCTGCTGCTACCTAATTCCTATTAGTACTCCAGTGAGAAAAATGCCAAGAGTCGAGTACTGATTGAAGAGTTTGGATCTTAGCTGGGAGCAACTACGCCAGGTGCCCGTAGAAGACATGAACTGAAGAACTATCATATCATCAACGAGTGAGTATAATTCAGAAGCTGTCACTGAAGAGTTCCAGGTTCCGTCCAATCAAAACATGCAAGAAACTGCCGTGATTCCCACAAGACAACGACAACTGCTAGGCCATTTTACTATGAGCTGATTTCTTCTTCTTCCTGGTGGCGGCGGAGTTGTGGTAGAGGGAGGCCAACTGCAAGTCTGCTACTGCAACTGCCTTCCTTATCGGAGGGGAGAGGGGACAACGGAATTCGGAATCGGCATGGTGTTGATTGCTTCGCGCCGGGCGTCAGAGAACAAGGACAGGGTCCTCGGCAAGAGAAGGCACTGGACACTGCCATGTGGCCCTGCGAAGATATCCTGGGCCCGCATGCAAGCAATAGTGTGGTTCCCTCGGTCGCGTGGCGTGAAGGAACGGGTCAAAAGGTGCCCTGGTAACTCGTAAACCTGACTGCCTCTGAGTGGCCGCGTTCCTGCACTGCAGCTCGGTAAAAATGACGACGGAATGCCGCCGGTGCAGCGCAGTGCATCTTCATCTTGCCGCCGCAGACATGAGACATGGCAAAACCCTCGGTGCTGGTTGGTGCTAGGCGAATAGGCGATGCAGTCTGGCTCCTCGGCCGGCGGTGCCATGGGAACGCATTTCGTTGATCAGAGATCAGAGCGCCTCAGCACACGATGTATACGTACGCGACGGTTGATTTCTGGCTCCTCCTGACAAAGCCAACAACAAAAGATGACGAGGGGCAGAAAAAGAGATTGAGAGAGAAAGAACGGGGAAAAAGAAGCGAGGGAAAGCAAAGGCGCGCTAAAGATGGGGATAGTACATAGATAGAAAAGACAATTTTTTAAAAAAAAAACAAAAAAACTACACAAAAGATAAAAGGAGACAAGTAGGACACTGAGCCGTGATGTGGCGAAAAGAAGAGGTTGAAGGCAAGCACAGCCGAGTGCAGAGTGCAGACTGCTGGGCAGGGCAGGCACCCGCTCTGCTCTGCTCTCTGCCGCGGCCCGCGGGTGGTGCCTGCTGCTGCTCAGTGTGGCTCGCTCAGACTCGCTACGGTCGCCATGGCAGTTGGCAAGCTCGCGTCCGCGTCTCCCCGGTCGCGCACTCATTGCCGCCCACCTCTTTTTCGGGCAAGCCTGAGGGCGGGGGCACCGGCGCGGCACGGGCGCTGCCGGCTCCGGACGGGAAAAAAGGGGGCGAATCATGGCCGGCCATCCGCCCGCCCGGGGGATGGAATCATGCTGTGTGTTCGACGTGAGGCGGCGCGTACTTGGCGTGCCATGATCCCTCGCGTGTTGCATGGATTGCCTTCCATGCAGACGAGACGATCCCTTGGGGTCGGGCCGGCCGCGCGCGGCGGTGGGCAAGTATCTTGTTTGGGCGGCGCCGGCGTGTTCGAGTTCGACGGGCGTGAGACGTGTTCGGCAACTGCGTGCGTCGGCGGCCGGGCGGAGGAGACCGCTGCCCGTATCTCCAAAGACCCGGCCGTCTAGGTCTAGCCGTACATGGTCTTGGCCGTGTCTCCAATATTTCGCCGGATCTGACAAGTGGGAAAAAAACGCTTGCATTTGCCATTTAGCTGTAAGCTTGCATGCAACAAGTGAAAGTAGTAACCTCTGAATGTTACGGACAATATCTGCCTCCTCCGGTTAAGCATTTATATATCTTGACCATCAATATTTTTTAAAAAAATTATATTCTCGATGGAATATATAATCAGTAGTTTGTAAACCTATAAGAATTTTTGAAAATGGATAGTAATGTTTGTCTTAGAACAAACACACGTAAAAAGGAACCGATAGAATTGGGCCAATGTTGCCGCCAACGGCCTCATATCTAGCCATATCTTAGCACCCATTTCACCTCAAAAACCTTTGAAATAGAATCTCCATTCCCTATCCTACCTCACAATATTCTTAGATCTAAAAATAGTAGTTGGGGATTCATTCCGACGAACATCTTTGACAGCAGGAGCAAGAGTGATTGCCATCACTACCACCCTAACTCATAACTAGAACCTACAAAATGGATTCTTCATTTCCACCTCTACTTCTTAATATTCTTAGATATGAAGATAATGGTTGAGGATTCAATTCTAGTGAACCTCAGGCGGTGCTCGGTGCGACAGAGTGTCAAAAAAAAAATCACCACCCATGATAGGTGTGATAGGGAGATCCCATGGCCCAAGTACCTTTTACATGGATGCCTCCATTTTTCATACTGCGAATAGATTGGGAGTTTGTATATAGAGCTATTGGAAGAGGTTTTTTTATCTTGCCCTAAAAAATTAAGATTAGTAGTGACTTCACCAAACTGCTGGAGATGCCCTATGTGTGGTTGCTTTGCCCTATGCAAGAGAGAAGAAAAAAGGAGTGATTGTTGAGAATGAAAGAAAGGGACGATTTATAGCACGGGTCAGGGCACTTCATTAGGCCATGGATAGAGAGACTGATAGAGTGGCATGGAAGGCATAACTTTTTTGAATGGTAGTATTAAGGGAATTTCAATTTTTTATTATTCAAGAAACTATATTTTTTTAATGGCACATAAGGAATTGGTTTGAGCTCAACGATAGGTGGCCAACTTTCTAGAAAGGGTGATGTGAATATACTAGGTAAAACAGGAGTGCTATATCTCATTGCAATTTATATCTTTTTCATTCCTTTTTTATATATGTCTTCATCTGAGTTTTTTTATATAAAAGGTAATAAAATTTATTTTTTTCATGCATTATAAGTTAATCTCCAGACTCTTGTCAGCCACAAATATGTAACACACCAACAAATCCCCATCCGTTGGGTGGCAAGTCATGTTTGGATCCATGAAGCTAACAATTAGTTACTAATAATTAGCTCTTTAATCTAAATAGGATGAACTAATAGTCTAACTAATTATTAGCTAATATCCTACTAACATATCTCTTAGGCCAAACTAACTACAGTAGCTAATAGTTACCTGACTAATATTATATATGAGCTATTAGCTTATAGATATGACCTAACGTGGTGGACCTCATCTTCTTATCTCTTTTTGATCGGGCTACCTCACATTGTTTTGCGATAGTTTTACAAATGTCCATCTATTTTAATTTAATTATCTAAAACTTCTAATATATTTGATTTGATTTCGATAATATAGTCTAAAAAATCTATTTGCCTCTCTGTGCAAAAGAGCTTGAAGTGGCCCGAGCGAGGTTGCGCGATTCGTTCATTCAGGTTTGTTCTACTTTTAAGTGGGCCGGCCTGCTAAACACTCTGCCCGTCGCTACAGCCTAGTGCTGGCCAACTAAGGGCCCACCTGAAAAACCCTTGCGCCGCTGAGCTGAGTCCCCCTTCCTTTCTCCCGTCGCCGCCGGGGCAGCGCCGCCGCCTCCGCCTCCGCCTTCAGTTTAGCCTCCAAGCAGGGGCGACGCGCGGGGTATTCGGTCCGTCTTCGAGGGGAGAGAGTCACTTGCACCGGGGGAGCGGAGATGAAGCCGGTCGTGGGGATCGTGGTGTCGAACAAGATGCAGAAGTCGGTGGTGGTTGCGGTCGACCGCCTCTTCCACAACAAGATGTACAACCGCTACGTCAAGCGCACCTCCAAGTTCATGGCGCACGACGAGGACGACTCCTGCAACATTGGCGACCGGGTCGGTAATTCTTGCTTCATCGTTTCGTCTCCACCTCTTCCTCCGTTCTGATGCTGTAACTGGCTGTGAAAATTGGCGATGCTTTACTTCTGTAAGACTGGTGTCAATTGTTATTAGATCCTCCTACTTGGGAGCTATTAGGAGCTACTGGGCGGCTGGGGTTTTTGGATAGTGAACTATTTTTTTTAGAGTTCCATAGGGACATCCCTGGTCCGTTAGCATTGCATTTAGGAATCAGACCAAGTGTTAAAGAGCGTTTACAGACCTGCTAGCACTAATTTCAGGCACCCACGTATAAGTTTAAGCAGATTTTACAGACAACGGTACAAGCAAATACTGAAAAAGACACCGCTGAAGCCATTTCCGGCTTCTTGCACCTCGATTTCAGAATGATGGTGGCTGCAGATCAGCGATCCACTTCATGTCGATCTCCTTCTGTCCATGAATTAGGCACTAGTAAGACAAACCCTCTCCAGCCTTGTCGCCAACCTCTCGATCCTTGATAGTGAGCTCTGGCCTTGTAGTTCAACTAATTTGTCACGCAAAAGTTACATTTTCACACCCCTTTGCAAATCTATGGATAAATACATCATAAGGTGGAAATGGAAACAAATTTAACGTTCCTGATGGTGTTCTGTTTCGGATGGCTGAATAGTGGCATTTCAGTTGTTAGGTACCCTTAGGCCTAGATTGGTTGGAAACCACATGGTATCATATCTAGGTTGGTGTTAAAAGAGCTGAATTAGGTCCACTTAGGCCTTGTTTAGTTCACCCTGAAAACCAAAAAGTTTTCAAGATTCTCCGTCACATCGAATCTTATGGCACATGCATGAAACATTAAATATAGACGAAAACAAAAACTAATTACACAGTTTAGC
>Ga0182004_10001876_pt1 | contig 15925 bp, 13 predicted proteins | sample Sormic07211540_1_FD_120479 | JGI IMG/M metagenome (GOLD analysis project Ga0182004, IMG submission 120479) | Endophyte microbial communities from Sorghum bicolor roots, Mead, Nebraska, USA - 072115-40_1 MetaG | ecosystem: Host-associated > Plants > Roots > Unclassified | place: USA: Nebraska...
AGATCTCATTTATTCATTCAGAAGAGCAATTGCATATTTCAATACCGCGTCTCTCATGTCATGCTGGGGATGACAACTTGGCTTAAGTGGCATGAGGGATAGGTTCGGCATTTTTGGCGCCGTAATCAGAATTAGAAAACTAAGTCCACTTTTGGTAATGACGTTAAGAATGCCCAACAGCCGGTGGTACCGGTGGTTTCACTAGTGGTACCAGTAGTTTTTCAGAATACATGTATAAATAGCTCTTCCCTCATTTCTAACCATTATGTCTCCCATTCTTTCGACTCCACATCTAAGAAAACAGTCTCCAAGCTTTGCCTCACCCACTCTCTCTCCCTCTTTGCTCCTAGGCTTCAATCCTTGAAAGATTCGAGCTAGAGAAGTGAGATTAGAGAGTTGGGAGCTTTGATTCGTGACTTGAGAACTTGGTTTCTTTGTCTTGCCAGTTGGTTTGCATTTGTTACTCTTGGGTTCTTGGAACCCTAGCTGGCTAGGCGTTCTTCGTGGTTGCCCATGTTGATTCACTTGTGAGGGCACCTCGAAGTGTTTGTATTACCCTTTGATTCTTAGTGGAAATCTTGAGCTAACCTTCATGGTTGCTTGAGCGAGGATACCTTAGTGGTTAGATCTTCGTGGTCACCTCAACAATAGGGACGTAGGAACTCCTAAGTGGGGATTACCGAGTCTTGGAAAAATATCTTGTCTTGTTGTGGAGGTAGCTTCGACTACTCTTGTTCTTTGTGTTCTTGCTCTCTACCCCGTTCATAGAAAAACAAGGGTCGATCTACGTTGTGGAGAAGAACTAAGCCAAGAGAACTTCAACATCATCCTCTCCTACATCTAGGAGAGTGGGGTAACTCTTAGATATGAAATCAAAACTCAATATACTCTGATTTCGTAGCCTTCTTATGGAGTCGGTAGTACTAGCAGTTTGCGCCGGTAGTACTGGCTGTGTTACACCAGTAGTACTGGCCCAAACTATCGGTAGTACCGACAGGCATTTAACTTCTGCAACTTGAGTTTTTATGTTTCAGGTTTTTAAGATACGCCTATTCACCCCTCCCCTCTCTAGGCCAATTAGATCCTTTCAATTGGTATCAGAGCAAGGTTCCTCGTACAAACGCCTCACCACATAAGGAGAAACATTGGCCAAGATGGATCTAAAGACACAAAAGCAAATTGTTGACAAAATCACAGCATAGATCACTGCATCCTTGCACTTGCAGTAGCAAGAGAAAATGTAGAAGATGCAAGCAGAGCTTGACAAGATGAGAGAGCTCCTAGGCAAAAAGAATCATGAATCAGATAGCGAAGGTGGAAATGAAGATGCCAGCAAAACATCAAAGAACTACAACAAAGCTAGTTTTGACTATGGTGGTTCAAGCAAGAATCCAACCTTGCCAATAATTAATCCTAGAAAACCACCTCCATTTGATGGTATAAGGTACACCGATTGGGCTCACAGGATGAAGTTACATCTCATAGCCGCAAGATGTTGGGAAGTGGTGGACATTGGAGTAAATCCACCACAAGATCCAAATGAGTGGACACCCAAAGATGAGAAAGGTTTTCCTAAATGCAACGGTAGCAACCTTGATCTTGTAATGTCTTACTCCAGAGGACAACAAGGTGAACGATATGGTGAATGCAAAGCAAATCTAGGACACTTTGAAGGTGTCATTTGAAGGAGATGGAGTGTAAGAGTTAGAAACATTGAGCTCTTACAAAGCAAGATTGAAAACTTTTGCATATCTGAGGGAGAAACAACAAAAGCCATGTTTGATATATTCATGTCCTAGATCTGCCAAATTAGAGCACTCGGAGCAAAAACATGGGATAACAACTCTGCAGCAAGAACGATTTGTAGAGTGTATAGACAAAGGAACAATATGCTTGCTTCTGTTATCATGGAGAAAGACAACTATCATAGCATGACCCCTCAAGAAATGCTTGCAAAGTTGATGCATCATGAAGTCTTCGATGATGAAGCTAAGGAAGCTCTCAACCAAATAACAAGCATTGCACTCATGGCATCACATGGAAGTGAGTCAAGTCATTGCAATAAAGGGTGTTGTGAGCATAAGCACAAAGATGATGATGATCTTGATGAAGAACAAGCTATGCTAGTAGGAAACTACAAGAATTATTTGAGAATGAAGAAGGACAAGATGAGGAGATATGGAGGAAACAAGCCATATAGGAAGGGGTTTTGCTATGAGTGTGGTGACACCAGCCATGTTGCAGTTGATTGTCCCAACAAAGGAAAGAAGTCAAGGTACAACAAACAAGGTGACAAGAAGTACATGGACAAGAAGAGAGGAGAAGCACATCTAGCGCAAGAGTGGCAATCGGATAGTGATAGCGATGATGATGATGACAATGAGAAGAAGAGTACGGCAGCTATTGCCATACAAGAGAGATCTTCCTCAATAAAGATCTTCACCAATGATGCTTCATCTACCTCACTCTTCTCTGACGCTTCTTCATCACCTAAACTCTTTTCCAACCTCTCCGACGATGATCATGACTTCCCTACATGCCTTATGGCAAGAGGAGACAAGGTACAAATCGACTCCTCCACTTACACCACTAGTGAATGTGATAGTGATGATTAAAATGATGAAAGCTATGCAACTAACCTCCTCAAGAAATATGGTAAAGCTACTGCAACTAAAATCCTAAAGCTAATGTATGCTAAAGATAAGCTTCAGTCATGCATTGAGTCGCAAGGGGAATTGCTCCTAGAGGAAAGGGAGAAGAACCAAGGACTTGAAGCATGCCTCTCCAAGGAAAAAGAGAGGGTTGAGAAGTTGAGTGTCAAATTGTCTTTAGTCAAAGACTCTAATGAGCGATTGGCTAAGGAACACTTTTCACTCAATGACTCTTTGGCTAGTCTAAAGAATGATCATAGTTTAGCTCAAGAAAGCCTTACAAGCTTGACAACAAAATATCATGAGCTTGAACTAAACTATGAGAAACTTTGGACTAGCACCTCTATCATTTCCATGGAATCCAAAGCTTCAACAAGTAAAAGTTGTGAAAGATGTCTAAATGTTGATATAAATGCTTATGTTACTAACCTTGATTAGCTAGCAAATAAGGACAAGGAGATCCAAATATTAAACATAATTGTCAAGATAGGTTGCAAGTACAAGGATAAGGAACCGGCAAATGTGTTCAACGCATCAAGGCACCCCATAATCAAGGATTGCCTCAGTTACAATAGGTATAATGGTAAGGCCAACGGAAGAAACATGATAAATGGGCACCTCTTGTTGATCTTATTGACAAGGTTAACAATGTTGCTACTCCCATAAGTCCACTTGCAAACAACATAAACATCAAGAAGAAGCAAGTGGAGGTGCCCAAACAACAAGTGCCTATTTCACGCAATCACATTTGTGATTACATGCGTTGTTGGGACAAGGATGGCAAAATTGTTGTGAAGTATGTGGGTGCCCTCAAAGAAGAGACAAATCTTGAGGAGTGTTTGGGTGCCCAAATCTTATGTGTATAACCCCCTAGGTTCCAACTCAGGACCTAAAATAAAAGCTTAATCTTGTTTTGTAGGACTATTCCTCTGGTGGGCCAAGTTTGGTGCTCAATAGTAGATGCACCAATCATATGACCGGAGAGAAGAACATGTTCACCTCCTTTCAACCAAATCAAACCACAAGTGAAAGAATAGTCTTTGGAGACAATAGTAAAGGAGATATTCTTGGTTTGGGTAAAGTTGCTATATCAAATGATAATTCCAATTCGAATGTATTGCTTGTGGATTCATTAGGATACAATCTGTTGTCCGTCTCACAACTTTGTGAGAAGGGTTACAATTGTCTCTTTACGGATAAGGGTGTAGAAGTCTCTAGAAGGTCGGATGCCTCTATTGCTTTTACGGGTCAACTAAAGGGAAAGCTCTATCTAGTTGATTTCACATCTAGTAGAGTGGAGTCCGACACTTGTTTAGTGGCAAAATCTAGCATGAGCTGGTTATGGCATCGCCATCTAGCTCATGTTGGCATGAGGAACTTGGCCAATCTTCAAAGAGGTGGACACATCCTAGAAATAACAAATGTTTCTTTTAAGAAAGATAGAATTTGCAGTGCATGTCAAGCGAGAAAGCAAGTTGGAGTGAAACATCCCGCTAAGAACATCGTGACTACATCAAGACCACTTGAGTTACTTCACATGGATTTGTTTGGACCCAATGCTTATATAAGCATTGGAGGTAACAAATATGGTTTTGTAATTGTTGATGATTTTTCTCACTTCACTTGGGTGTTCTTTTTGAGAGATAAAGGTGAAACCCAAGGGATCTTCAAGAAGTTTGCAAGAAGAGCCCAAAATGAGTTTAAAGTGAAGATCAAGAAAGTGAGAAGTGACAATGGGACAGAGTTTAAAAACACCAACACTGAAGCTTTTCTTGATGAAGAAGGCATCAAGCATGAGTTCTTATACACTCCACAACAAAATGGTGTTGTGAAAAGAAAGAACTGGACGCTCATTGAAGCCGCAAGAGCAATGTTGGATGAATACAAGATTTCAGAAAAAGACTATTGGGCGGAAGTTGTCAACACAGCATGTCATGCCATCAACTGCTTATACCTCTACAAGTTGAGGAAAAAGACTACCTACGAGCTTCTAACCGGTAAAAAGCCTAAGGTGGACTACTTTAGAGTTTTTGGATGCAAGTGTTTCATACTTAACAAAAAATCCAAAAACTCTACATTTGCATCGAAGGACGATAAAGGGTTCTTACTTGGTTATGCTACTAACAATCATGCCTATCGCATCTTCAATGAGACCACCGGTCAAATTGAACATGACTCAAAAAGAGCAAGTCAATGCTGAAATTTTAGGTGAAGAAGAACCATCTCATCAAGTGATCAAGAAGTTTGCTACCGGTGAAGTAAAGCCCATTGAAGAAGAAGAAGATGATGCACATATGCAAATGCCTCGTGATCCAAACTTGCATCATGGGTCAACCAATGCCCATGATGATGCTTCTATTTCAAGGAGTCACGACTCAAGAGAACAAACTAGTCAAGATCCACCACAAGCTCAAGAGCCCAACCAAAGTGGAGATCAAGACATTCAAAATCAAGACTCCCCAATCAACCAACACAATGAAGATGAAGATGATGGCCAAATTCAAACAAGAATAGTAGTACCTCATCCAAGGGTTCATCAATCCATTCAGTGGGATCATCTCGTTGATAGCATCCTGGGAGACATACAACGAGGAGTAACAACACACTCTCGTTTAGTTGGCTTTTGTGAGCATTACTCTTTTGTCTCTTCCATATTGCCAGAGAGGGTGGAGGATGCTTTGAAGGACCTGGATTGGGTGATTGCCATGCAAGAGGAGTTGAACAACTTCACTAGGAATGAAGTCTGGTCCTTGGTGGAAAGACCCAAGCAAAATGTGATAGGTACTAAGTGGGTCTTCCGCAACAAATAAGATGAGTATGGCGTCGTCACAAGAAACAAGGCACGGTTGGTAGCCAAAGGTTTCACTCAAATCGAAGGTTTGGATTTTGGGGAGACTTATGTACCTATAGCTAGGCTTGAATCTATTCATATATTACTTGCCTTTGTTGCTCACCATGATTTCAAGTTGTTTCAAATGGATGTGAAAAGTGCATTCCTCAACGGCCCCCTCTCTGAAACCGTGTATGTAGAGCAACCACCAGGTTTTGAAGATCCACATCATCCCAACCACGTCTACAAGCTTGACAAAGCACTCTATGGGCTCAAGCAAACCCCTAGAGCATGGTATGATTGTCTAAAGGATTTCCTACTCAAACAAGAGTTTGAGATTGGGAAAGCATATCCCACTTTATTTACTCGCAAAGTCAATAATGATATTTCTATATGCCAAATATATATCGATGACATTATATTTGGTAGTACTAATGCGGACTTCAGTGAGGAATTTAGTAGGATCATGACCAAGAGGTTTGAGATGTCCATGATGGGGGAGTTGACATACTTTCTTGGATTTCAAATCAAGCAACTCAAGACAGGCACATTCATAAGTCAAACCAAGTACACCACCGACATGCTAAAGAAGTTTGATATGGACAAGGCCAAAACCATGAAGACACCAATGCCCACAACCAGACATCTTGACCTTGATGCAGACGGCAAGGCCATAGATCAAAAGGTATATTCATGATTGGGTCTTTGCTTTACCTTTGTGCATCTAGACCAAATATTATGCTTAGTGTGTGCATGTGTGCAAGATTTCAAGCTAATCCGAAAGAATGTCACCTCATGGCTATTAAGAGAATTTTTCGGTATCTTGTGTTCACTCCTAATATTGGCTTATGTTACCCAAAGGGCTCCACTTTCACTCTACTTGGCTATTCCAATTCGGATTATGCCAGTTGCAGGGTAAAGCAAAAGAGTTCTAAGAAACAACTCTATTGCCCTTTCCACCGTTCGTTGAGGCCTAGTCAGCTGCCTGCCACGGTGACACCCCTGCCGCAGCAGGCACCATGGCATGTCACAAGAGTTTGGCCGCCCCCAGAAGATTGGCACAGCCAAACGGGTTAAATTAAAAAAACAGCATATTGTTTTTAGATTTACTTTTAAATAGGATGAAAAATAAAAAATCATAATGTCACAATATGAGAGGAAGAGGCACCTTGCCACTGTAGCTAGCCATCGTAGCTCAACTGAGCTCATGAAGCAGCGATGTTGGATCTTAGCAACTTGCCCCCGAGCAAGAAGAATTTTGATACATTTCCACCATCTGGAAGCATGGCCGAAAGTTTTTATGCACCAGTAGGAACCATGATTTGTTCATCATAAAAAATAATTAAAAAAAAGGTAACCATGAATTGACATTACATTGTCTTCCTACACGTGGCACAATGGGCGTGCGGTAACACAGATAACAAAAAAGGCGAGGCATCCACTCCAGTATCACAATTACAACCAGAGACTAATAGTGCTCATGGCAATATGGTATATTTGAACACACGCCCACATACACCAAAATAGTAGGAAATGACATACAACACTCATACTGCATAAAGTTGAAAACGGAAGCCAGACCATCGTGCATCCAACTTTACTCACGTAGTTGAGAAGCAAAGCCTAGAAAACGAACAATATTCATCACATAAGCACTCCCTGTGATTAGGTGAAGAAAGCAAGTTCAGTATCTTCTCCTGACAGGGCTCCTTGATCTGCAAAAGGTACGATAAGAATGTTAAGTGTAGCTACGATAGGAAGAACAGACATGATTACCATGAATATACAAAATAAGTACAGATACAAATATATAAATACCAGTAATAGCACGTCCACCAAGTACTAATAGCATAAGGAAAACCATCTGTGCCTACTAGAACTGTTTCATTATATTATGTGATTAATAAATTTTGGTTAAACAGATTTGTTGTTAATTTTTGACGGAACCTAGTCGATAGCAGCTTCAAACACATAAATTTCCCCTTGATGTGGCTACAGATTAACAAATAATAGAGAGCACATGATCTAGAAAGAGATATAACTAAGGGCCAGATTGGCAAGACTCTGGCTCCTATGAAAAGGGCTTTGACTTTTGCAGAGCAGCTTCTCTAGTGGAGCTAAACTGTTTTGAAAAACTGGTTGGCAAAAATGACTAGTGGCAGTTTTGTTATAATCTGTGCTTAGTTTGTGAGAAGCCACTGTTTCACCACTCTGTCTCCTCTGTAGAAAAATAGCCCTAGCTCCTCCAGGCTTCTTCTCCAGAGCCATTTCTTGATGACCATTTGGAGCCAAAGCCGCACTAGAAGCCCTGCCAAATGAGCCCTAAATAAATAAGAACCCCACCCCCCCAAATCCCCCCCCCCCCACCCCACAAAGCACCACCACTAAAAACATACTGTAGTTTTAACTGATCAATGTACAAATGATTGTGACCCAAATATTACTATGTCAAAATAACAAAATCAGAATACTAACTGGTGGACCACAAATAAAAACATAATAAGAGAACAATGTCATTTAAAAACCAAATATTCGTTCGAATAAACCCCACAAATATTCATAGCAAACATATTTTTTCCTATAGGAATTTCATGAATTTGAAATTGAAAGTATGAAGGACAATAAACGATTTGTGGGCTAATCATCTCTTTTTTTAAGAACTTGTAGATTTGATCCCAAACCATCCAATGAAAATGAAATGTGGAATGCACTTTGATAATATCAACAAAGACAGACCTCCAGCGAACATTTCTTCGCTTAACTGGGCCACTACTAAATGCCCAGTCAACATTTATTATCTGTGTAACAAGCTCAGTTCCATCCATTGCTTTAATTGCAGCCTGTGCTTCATCAAAGCTCTCATATTCAACCAAAGCATATCCCTGCAGAAGGTACATGGCAAAGAGATAAAATCCATAGATCTTTTCTTATGTAATTGGCGATATTGTCAGGTTGTATACAGAAGCTAAGAATGCTTCATGTTTAAGAGAGTAATGAACTATTGTAACTTCACCAAAATGGAAGCAAAAGCATACGTGAGAGAAAACTGATAGGGTCTCACATTCATTGAAGAATGCAACATATTCCAGACACAAGTAACAAGACATACTCGTAGATCTGTTTACATGAATCTCTCCACGGTCCCACCGCACCTCTCTCCCCATATGCATCTCACTCTTGTCGTCTACATGTTTCCAACCCAAACCTAACACGAGACCACATTTCCAATGCAAATCTAACACGAAACCACAGTATGGAGTCACGATTGTTGCATAAATCTCTAAGCCACAAGTCATCCAGATGACTATGCAATGTAGGACGTGTTTGCTAGTTAGAATAATTAGCTATCAGGATACTAGGATACCTAGGACACATGGAAGGACCACCTAAAACTTTCTGCACTTTCCTATCTAATACCATAATAGCCATGAGAAATTAACTTTTCAAAACTGAAGGCAGATATCAAAATCCTTCTTTCAGGAAAAGTAGAACTCAACATGAAAATCATAATCCCAGCTTAAGCCAAAGAAAGTAAAAAATATAGCATCCATAATAACGAATTAATAATGTAACAAATGGCACAACACAACTCATTAAAGACTTATTCCTTAAGCAGCATTTATTTCTAGCTGCAGGGAGTTTTCATCTAAATGATCAGCACACATCTCAGCACTACTAAATATAATATCGCTTAAGCAATAGCATATTCCAGACTATCAAGTTAGCTTACTCTTTTGGTATCAACTCCTATGTTTAAAATAAAACCATTCATTCTTGAACTGTCTGATATTTGTCAATTTGCTCAATGATGCATGATAAGTTAACACATTAACTGTAACTGACATCCCAACCTAAAGAAAACATGACTGATAAAAGGGGAAAATTTTGTAATCCTATATCAACCTTGTAATCTAGCTTATGTTCTAGAAGCAAAGTAATGGTATTTGCCTTGCACACTTGCAGCAAAATGAAAACTTTGACATAGAGAGCTTCTAACTCTTGTATAACCTTTCTACAAAGATTTGCATTTGTAATTGTTCAAAGATTTTACAGCAACTTTAATTGGAAAGAGCAACAACCAAATGCAAAAAAAATGTAAATACTTACTTTGACAAACCCAGTACGACGATCTAAATTCAAATGAAGGTTCTTGACCTGCCCAAATTCCCGGAAAGCATTATGGAGATCATCCTCCTGTGCTTCTTCATGGATGCCAGTTACCAAAATAATCCACCCCTCAATAGCTGCAAACACACAGAAAAGAGCACAAATACATATGAGCTAAACCAATAAGGTCAACTGTCTAAGTAGTACAACTTCAACCCATAATATATAGTTGTGGACACAATGATGCTTTGTCCTTGTTTAGTGCGTAAACTCATATTTACAGTTTATGAAGAGACAAGTGAAATGCTATTGCTCGCAGTAAATCTGCCTATGCAGCCTTCTTTGTGGGTTCCATCAAGTTTGGGTCGTGGAAAAGGATCTGGAAAACTTGGGCTCCCCCGAGCTGTAAGTTTTTCATTTGGTTGGTGTTTCACAACCGGGTTTGGACAGCTGATCATCTAGCAAGGAGGAATCTGCCCCATCCTGAGGCATGTCCCTAATGTGATCAAATGGATGAAACAATAAATCATTTGTTAGTGGGCTGTGTTTCGCTCGGCAAGTTTGGACCCTGGTTTGCAACAGTTAGGGCTGCTGCAGTTGGCACCACAGCCTGCTGTGACTCTTTTCTCGGGGTGGTGGAGGAGGTCAACTGCTGCTATCCTCAAGGAAGCGCGTAAAGGCCTCAATTCTTTGATAATTTTGGTGGCCTGGAGATTTGGAAGCATCGCAACACTTGTGTCTTTGACAATAAGAGGCCAAGTGTTCAGGAGGTCCTTAGGGCTATTAACGCAGAGGGAGGGCTCTGGTGCTCAGCGGGAGCCTCCAAACTCTGGGAACTTGTATTCAGGTTGCTGCCCTCTGGAGGTTAAACTCGGAGGCTGGTGGTTCTTTTTCTGTTCTTTGTGTGGCGAGTCTGTAACTTAGTGTCCTAGGTGTGGGGTGTGTGAGTTGGGTCTCGTTGACCCGTGTACCATTTTTTTCTACCTTAATGAAATGACGCACAGTGCGCTGTTCGAGAAAAAAATGATATTGCTCAACTGCCCTTACAACATGGAGAAAAGCGGATTACATGAGGTTGCAAACCAAAGAAAAAAGCATGCACACCAACTTCAGGATATAATCATTTGACTGAGATATTATCAAAAACTGTTAAAATGAAATTAAACTGACAATGAATATTTGATAGATAGCATGAACTTTAAGCTAAAGAGTTTTAGCCAATACCTAAAACTTTGTACAATGCCTAAAGCTTTTATCAGATGAGGCTCTCAAAAAATTAATAATGCAAGTATCTCAAAATACAGCACTTAGTTACTAAACAATTTAACCAATGCTTAGTCGAAAATAGTATAACCAGTGTGAAACACAAGACTGAAAGAATGATTAGTGTGGTAAATGTAACTTGTTGCACATCAGGCCTCTAATATGTATCTCAAATCAAACAACAGGAGCGATGTAGGTTTTAATGGGTTGGCCGGTTGACCCATTAACCCAGAACCCGAAGTCAAGAATTTGGTGTTATTACCAGTTGGGTTGACCCACTAATACCTAAAACTTTGTACGGTGCCTAAGCTTTTCTTAGAGACGAGGCTCTCAAAAAAATAATAATGCAAGTTGTTAAGGTATAATAGTCAGGGTATTATTGTAATCTCCCAAAAAAGTAATGATACAACTTGTTAAGGTATAATAGTCAGGGGTATTATTGTAATCTCCTAGTCTAGGGTTTCCCACGTGTGTCCCTCATGTTCCTCATGTACTCTATATATAGTCCCCATTGGGCCTCGATACAATAATCTAGTTGAGTCACTCTTTATTCGTAACATGGTACCAAAGCTCTAGGTTTTTTATCCAGCCACCACCCTTCCATTCGGTGGCTGCCCTGGGAAGATCCATCTCTGTTCCTAGGACAACCCTCATAGATCTTCGATTTTCGTTTTCTTTTTTGTCGCGTCCAGTAGTCATGCAGCAGCAGCAGCCGCAATCCATTCATAGCAGCTCATACTTTGTCAGCAGTCATGGCCGCGCTCCTCAACCAGCCGTTGTCCAATTCTTCGCCACTGCCAGCCATCCTCTTCATCCGCACTGGCAGACAGGTCCGTCACGAGTCTTCTCCATGCACGACGAGGTGGGACCTTCGTCCGTGCCTGGTCGTGTGGTTTGTTTGCAGATGCGGCTGTCTGCGACCCTTCGTCCACATGCCCATCACGGATATCTCAGTCATCTCCCGTCCGCTCGCAGAGCAGACATCCCGCCTCCGCTCCATCTTGGCTCGTCAGCACCCATCTGCACGGCCCTTCATCGCGCCACCACCTCCGTCTGCGCAATGCCCCCACACCACTTCTCATGATAATACAGATTGCTAATGATCCTACGGAGCATGAGCTTACAAAGCCTATCGAGGTTGATGCCTTCTTCACTCGGTCTCATTGTCAAACCATTGCTCTTCAATATGTGCCGTCAGAGTGCAGTTGGTAGATTATTTTTTCACTAAAACACAAACTAGAGAGCAGCATCAGCTTCATTTACTCAAGCTCGATCCTCTAGTTCCACCCTAGTTTGAAGGGGGTGCTAAGTGTATGAAGGCCCATCTACTACAGGTCCATATGGCTCATGAGGCTCTCTATATATGGTTATCTCCACTAATGGAGTAATTCGTTCTCTCAAAGCCACATAATATTAACAACCTGTAGCTATGGGGAGTTATGAGTAAAATGCATGCTGAGTCCATAAACTTTTGGGGCATTCCCATCTAGGTCCTCGAACTAAAAAACGACTATCCTGATCTTCTGCCGCCAATACCAAAGGTCCAAAACATGCCACAACAGCGTCAGCATCTGACATGGCCATGCCACAGTGGCGGCTAGACACTAGGGCCATGCCAACTTCTCAAAAAAAAACCCACCCCTTTTCTCTTTCTACTCCGGAGTCCATCCTCTCTCTGTCTCCCCAATCATGTTGCTCGTGCTCTCTTGCGGCCACAAGCAGACGGAGGCGCGTGTCCTCGCCGTCCTGGCAGGCGTGCATGCGCGGCGACCACCCGGTGGCGTCCCTGTCCCCTCCGCACAGTACACAGGCAACAACACGCGGCTGAGGTGTCTCAAGGGCTCAAGGCACGACGAGGCCGCTTGCCGGTGTGCATGCGTGGATCGGTGAGGTGGCCCACCGACAACCTAGTGAGCGCGGCCTGCACTAGGTAAGAGCACGACATGGCTTGGCATCGCGACGCAAGAGCACGACATGGCTTGCCCTGTCTGCTAGTACTCCGCCTGGTCGCCCATGTGTGCGCTGATATGTCCACCAGCAATCCTCCGCCAGTGATCCTGCCAACATTCTTGCACGGCATGATCCTGCCAACATTCTGTCTGTCATCCTGCTAGTACTACGACGCGTCAGTTATGAACCCTAATGTGGGACGCTTTAATTTGTTACTGCCAAATCAGGAAACAAAATAGCAGCCTTTCGTAGCTAAATAGGAGTAGCTCAGCATAACCAACAGGAAACATATCGAGTTCAAAAATCAAATCCTACCAACGACGCAAGATCGCGGCATCTGCTTGAAACACAGCTAGACCCCAGGACTCCAACCACCAGAGTCAATCCAGCCAAGAGCAAAAGAATAACTACCTCAAAATCATGTCAAAGACCAACGCTCTAAGGTCGGAGGGATGGAGGGGAAAATGAATGGAGGCCCAGAGAATCTTACATCTGAGGGGTCCAGGGCCATAGTCGGAGCCGAGGGAGTCGAAGTCGGAGCGGCCGGCTAAGGGCCGCGAGGAGGAAGGCTCCTCGCGGAATCCGCGGCCTTTGGTCTTGCGCGCGGCAGCGGAGGAATCTCCGCTGGCCGCGATGGTGGAGCGGAGGCGAGGGGCGGAGGCCGGGTAGGCCTCGAGGGCGTCGTCGTCCATGAGGTCGTCGTCGTCGGAGTCGAAATCGACCACATCCACGTCCCCTGCGTTCGCCGCAGCCATGGCAGCCTGGCTAGCTCGCTCCAGACGGGATGGGTGGTGCGGCGGCGGTTGTTGGCCTTGTTTACTTCTATAAATTTTGTGAAAACGATATTGCAGCACTTTCATTTTTATTAGACAAATATTATCTAATTATAAACTAACTAGGTTTGAAAGATGTATCTCGCGATTTACAGACCAAACTATTTAATTAATTTTTTATTTTTATCTATATTTAGTGTTTTATACATGTGCCGCAAGATTTGATGTGACGAGAAATGTTGAATTTTTTTGGATTTTTTGGGTGAACTGAACAAGGCCTAACAAGCTGGCCTTCTGGTGTCGGCTATGCGTGAAAATCTGGAATGGCACCCAAATCTGAAATCCGTGGTATTGAGGCCTTAAGATGTAAAATTTTTTAAATTTTGATACTATATCACTATCGTTTGTATTTGACAAATATTATTTAATTATAGACTAATTAGATTTAAAAGATTTATCTCGTAATTTACAGATAAACTGTGTAATTAGTTATTTTTAATCTATATTTAATGCTCCATGTATGTCCCATAAGATTCGATGTGATGGAGAATCTTGTAAATTTTTGGATTTTTAAATGTATCTAAACAAGCCATGAGTTCCTACTCTTGCTACCAAATAACCAATTTTTATACTAAAACTACACGGATAGTAACAATATTATAAAATTAAATATTATCATTAAAGTGACCTTTAATCTAAAACATAAAATTCATAAAACTAAACTAGTCATGGAGAGCACAAAAACTCAATTATATATTTTCGTGACGCGGCTAAAATAATATTTTATATTAGTAGAAAGAAATCTCTTATATTTATTTCTTATCAACAACTAAGCTCCCATTATAATGTTGGCCACGAACCAATTTCATTCACCTATAGGATTCTCAAGATATTCATCAAAATCCATCCTAGTCAAGTGTGGGATCACTCAGTCATAGAATCAAAAGTGACCTGATTGCCAAAAAAACCCAAGTTAGTGGCATAGAGATGAATTATTATCTAGTCACTTATCAATCATGCAATAACCACACACATTCAGCAATGAGACACTTGTCTCTAGAATGAGACACCAACGAAATTGTTAACGGCTCAGTGGAAGTTATTCCGAAAGGGAAGAAATGATGGGGCCATGCAGCAAAATGTTATCGGGGCGAGGTACATCTCTTCTTCTCTTCTATAACTAAAAGACCCACATTATTGTTTTCATCTCTCTAATGGCACCACCCATGTGATTTACCCTGCTAAACACCCAACGGTACTACCACCCACCCATGACTCTTGCCCGCATCTCCTGCCTCCAACTAGTTGCTAAGCCTTGAACCCCGAGCTCCCTCTGTCCCTTGCTCCCCACTCCTTCCCTTCCCCTCCATCCGGCGCACCAGGCTACCAGCGTGATCCCTTGAGTCGATCCAACACACCTTGACACAGGCATGATGCCACTGCGGAGAGTAACATGACACCCTCGCTACTAGCCACCCCCGGTGGGCATCCTTCGGCTCCAAAGCGATACCCTCGATTCGGCACACCTAGCTGCTGGTGCGATGCCTCTATGACTTTGGCTCCTTAACTTGCTTCTCCATCTCCGCATCCCCTTCCTCCGGTCTAGGTATCCATCAATTAAATCTGAATTTTTCAATGCACATCAATTGATTTTGAGTGACAGTAGCAACAAGCGAGGTGCCTAGCAATCTCTGAGTTTTTGGAATCTCCAACATGCACCAACTGAGCTGCTGAAAGGTCCAAATGGCTAGAGGGGGGTGAATAGCCTATTTAAAATTTCTACAAATTTCACTAAGTAAGAGAATTACTAAAACAAATGGCAAAGCAATTCTAGCACTAGCTCAACTAAGCTATGCAAGCCACCTATACAAACTAGTACAATGCTAAACACTAAACCACAACAACAAGAGAAGGCTATCTACACTCCTAAACAAGAAATTATACAAAAGAAGCTAAACAACTAGCAAGGTATGCAAGTAAGTAAAGGAGTGGAGAGTAATTGTTATACCAACAATGTAGAGTAGAGATATATCCAACCAATCACTCACAATCACAATCACAATAGATAATCCTCGGCAAGAGATGACACAAGATTTTTTACCGAGGTTCACTTGCTTCCTGGTAAGCTAGTCCTCGTTGTGGCGATACAACCACTTGATGGATCGCGAGCTAATTGGCAATCCAATGCCAAACCCTCAGTGGGTGCCGCACATCAACTCACAAGATGTGATCCTCCAAGCCACGAGCAATCCACTAGAGTAGCCAATTGCGATCTCCCGCGGGGAAGGCTCAAGAACCCCTCACAAATCACTTGGTGAGGCTCGAAATAATCTCCAATCACGAGCTCAACA
>Ga0182004_10001877_pt1 | contig 15924 bp, 18 predicted proteins | sample Sormic07211540_1_FD_120479 | JGI IMG/M metagenome (GOLD analysis project Ga0182004, IMG submission 120479) | Endophyte microbial communities from Sorghum bicolor roots, Mead, Nebraska, USA - 072115-40_1 MetaG | ecosystem: Host-associated > Plants > Roots > Unclassified | place: USA: Nebraska...
GAACATCACTAAATTCACAATAGAACATCACTCAACACATTATAGAACATTGTATGTATACTAAGTAAACATCGCTGAATTAACCATAAAACAACACTTAATGTATTATAGAACATCACATATAATACAAAAAAAAAAGATTCATAACAAAGAAAGATTAAAAAATAAAAAATGAATAAAAGAAAACATAATTAAAAATTAAAAAAAAAACAAAATCAAAAGAAAAAAAACACGTGAACATCAAAGAAAATAATAACAAAAAAAAAGATAAAATATACAAAACAAAGGATAATATAAAACAAAAAAGAAAAATAAAAATAAAGCACAAAAAAGATAGAAAAAGAATCAAATGGAATATAAAATGAAAAAAAAAGAAAAAAGAAAAAAAATTAAAGAAAAGAAACAAAGAAAACTAACAGCAACGGCGGGAGGGAAAAAGAAAAGAAACATAAAAAGAAAAAAAGAAAAAAAATAAAAAAAGAAAGAAAGAAAAAAGAAAACGTAGTGTCAGGCGCGCGGCAAACATCTGTCACGCGCGCGCGGCAAACAGCAAACATCGTGTGGGAATCATCGGACGACGTCTCCGGTCCGAATGAACAACGGACGGCGTTTCCGGTCGGAATGTTCGGACCGGACGGCGACGGCGACCGGTGCTCCCGTCCCCGGCTAATCCTTCGTCAATAAGAAACAAAACTTTCCCAAACCGGCATTGGGCAGCCGCACTATGGATCGATGAGCGCATGGCCACGCTGCTCACCTTGGACTGGCTTCTTTCCTGCAATTGTTTTAGCTTTCCAGATACTTTTGATTTCTTTCCCCGCTTCTACGATTTTCTATTCGCGACACAAGGAGCGCCCTTTTCCAACTTGGGCACGACAAGGTACAATCCGGACGAACACCAGCAAGTGGCATGAGCAGTATGTATACAAAATTTGCCAGTTGAAGAGTCATACATTCTCTCTATTTAAAACTCTCTTCTATATACAACAGCAATCAATGAATTGCAAAGACAGGCAAAAAATTACAAAAACAAGAGCATAATAAATAACAAAAACCGGAACCTGAATACAGGCATGCACTCACAGAGGCGCTGTCGGCCAAGGCGTGCACCTTTAACCATACAGGGCTCCAAAGCAAGCACAACAATGTAACTCAAAAAGAGAGGAACCAAGCTCACCATATAATCAAGCATGCGCCAACTGGACAACTCTGCTCACTCTTTGCCAATGTGCAATGCAAGCACTCCATCTGGTTTGATCCGTGTGATCGGATCCTCAGGAAATGGCAACCAATGGCAAAACCAAAACAAAATCAAGCAGAACAAGGAACTAAAGAAAAGTTGGTCCTCGGTGGTCATCTTCTACTGGCAAATGAAGCCAGCGCGCTTGCATGAGCTGGTGGAAGGGCACTCAGTATTGGCTGCATTTGCTGGCCATAGACAGATATCAAGTGAGAAACAGCCTTGCCAATATTTGTTTTGACTTCATCGCTCTCATCTGGGGATACCACCACTTGGGCAAAGACATGTATGACATCAGGCACAAGAGGAAGGATCTGCAACAGAAAAAAAAAAGTTAGGTTTGGCCCATGAATATAGACCGATAATGGACATCTGGTTCAAGAATCACCTGGGGATGTGATGATAATAATAAACTGCAGATGCAACCATACACAGTCATTGATTCTTCATGATCTTCTTTTAGTGGCAAAGCTTTGATAAAAACTGGAAGAACCTATAAGAATGCAATCAAACGTTTGTTACACACTTAGACTCTTGAGTCTGAAACATGAAACTGTCCAAACAAACTAAATACAATGTTATTCAAACCTGGTTGAGAGGAATTGACTGAGGCTGCACCATTATCATCCTAGCAATAGCACCAGCAGCATTATCTCTTACTGCATCATCTGATTCTGAGTTACCAAACAAATTATGCAGAGAACGAAGTATATCCCCATAGTATCTGCATAGAGATGAACAAGAACTAGTGAGTAACATAATTACAGTATCAGGTGTTACTCTTTATTTTAGTTATGTAATGGAGACATTGAGAAGTAATCCGTCTGCTGACTATAAAATGGAACAGCATCAAGTATGTCTCATGATTCTTAGCTGCCCCATCCAACACTTCAGAATGCTTTTAAATTTAGGAGCAGTGTTCAAGTTTATTAACAAATCTCATGGCAGGCTATTCACTAGAGGAAAAAAATAGTTTGTTTTTTTGGTCATTTTGAGAAGAACTCTGAAAGACCATCAGGTCCAGATGGTCATGGTTACTTCTAGGGTCCAGCAAAAAAAGAGAACTCAAACAGTATGTGGTTTTGAAGTTGAGGATATGGCAATTGAGAAGCACAGAAAAAGAATATGGTTCTAATTAAACTGCTCTCACTTGCTGACATATATTAATCTAATATATCGAATATGGATAAAGTTAGCATAACACATCCTTTGACCTTGTATCTATATAAGAAAAATGTTGCATTTGAGAAATTAAATTAGTAAACGCAAGTCATTATTTCATCAGCTAGCTTTTCTGATTATAAAGAAAACTTCAAAATACAAGCTTTTTTTCTCAAATGACGCAAGAGAAATGTGTGCCATTTCATCAAGAGTAAGCATACAACATTTTTTTATTAGTGCAGCATACATCTTTTTATTGCTATTGTGCATATAAACTGAATACTACTTTCTTGCATCATCAAATATGGTGATTCTAGAAAAAAAAATACATACTTCAGTGCTGAAGCACCCCCATTCTTGCATATCTCGCCAACACAGAAAGCAGCATTTCTCCTATTAGTAGCATCAGATGATGCAAGCTCTTTCAACACCAAAGGCATTATCTTCTGAAGAATCCAAATGAAACAGTATGAAGTTGAAATGATAAAAATCCATAGACATTCAAGAATGCTAGAAACATACATCAACATAAGCAGATATTGGAGCACCCATTTCCTGAGCAACCTCAGCTAAGGTTGCCACAACCATAGTCTTATCTTGGGGGGGATGGGGAGATTTCTGCATTTATTCCAGGAAGTAGTTTCAAAAGCAAAATACAAGACCACCATGTGTCTCAAAAGTATAGAACTTCCATTGAATAAATTAATCAATTGATGTGGAGGAAATGAGACTATGGAATACGTGCATATAGAGAGGGGAAGGGGAGGTAACCTACAGCAAATTTCATCAATGGATCAAATAATTTTGCAAAGATAGGATCAAAATAAGATCCCATCACTTTTGCAAAAGCAGGCAAAAGATCTGAAACTGCATCCATGAGGACTTCATCATGGTCAATGTCACCATCATCCTCACCATCTGACTCTACTTGCTGACAGCTTGATTCTTGACGTAAAAGAACCAGTGTTACCTCAGCAAGCCTTAGCATGTCTGAAAGAAAGCACAGAAGGGTTAGTCTTTAACAACACAACCTAGTATTTTTTCAGGCCAACCAGCACTGGATAGGCACAGCTTACAAGGCTCAATTGCAGCAAAACCACATTCCTTCACAATGTCTGCTACACTCATGCAAGCTTGTGCAACTACCTCTTTATCATCATCCTCTGTCATAGTCTTGATGTAAATGTTCAGAACAGTATCTGAAAAAATAAATGCAGCATGATTATTTGTTATCAAACAGGCCAAACGAACTTAAAATGCAGTATATCCAGCATTTACCAAGAACATCCTTCTGTTTCTCTAGTACATCCTGCATGGTACAAAAGAAAACATAATTTCATCAAAATTAATCTTTAATCGCCAGAAGGTACGAAGGAAGTAGCATATGAATATTAGCACAACAAAATACTCACAGCATGTGTAGGAGGTATTGCCCTAACAGCAGTTAGAATATCTGCAAGAAGGGTTATCAATGTAACTACTAACAAAGCCATAAAATCACATTTTATGGAACACTATAGAAATAATATACATTACGATATGTTGAAAATATAAACTTACTTATATAGTGATAAATTATGAAATACAGATTTTTCAAATTGATTAACAACATACCATTCTGGATTTTATGCAAAATATTGTTGGAGCAGCACTTTTTTTTTCCCTGTAATTACCATATAAAAATATTTGGCTCCTGCACTACCATTGGGTGAGTTCGTGAGTCTACCTCTACCTAACGTTAAGTTTTGCCATTCCAATATGAAATAAGCTTGCTGGAAACCTCAGTACACAGACAATAGTTATAAAAGTACTTCATTCAAAAGGCCACAAATAACTGGATTATATGCCCCTTTTCATCTTGCATTTCAGTAATTCAGATAGCTAAAGACAACTTCACATAGTGCAGACTGCAGAATATGTTTTAAGAAATTTAATTTCATTCACTAAATATATTTTTTTGTGAGTACTGATTTGATACATTTACAGATTAAGCAATCAACTCTTCTTTTTGTTGAACCATTTAGCCTGACAATGAAATTTCCACAATGCTGACAGTGCATGAACAAGAAGGGAAAGGAATTCCTTGTGAAAATTCATGCATCATCAAAGAGAAATAGGGGGTAAATTACGTTTCAAAGAAATGACTGCCTGCAGCCTGAGATCTTCATGGAAATAACTACTGTGCCTGATCAAAATCTTCAGTGACTCCTCCAGATACCTAGTGTCAGTCAAGGAAGTTTTGAAAGGTGAAACTGTGACTAGAGCAGCTTAGCATTTCTTAAAGGATACGGAGCATAGGCACTCTTTGTGTGTAGTGCGAAAAAACCAATAGCCTGTGTTGCAGCAGCTTTCTCATCTAATACCCCAGTCCTCACACTTATATTTCTAACTCTTGGCTCATCATTAACATCATCATCAGATGAAACACCGCCAAATCCATTTTCAATACTATCGGCATCATCAATGTCCACAGCAGAACCATCATCCAAGTTGCAGGAAGAAAATACGAGAGGGACAACATGAGGAAGATACTGAAATGTGAAACAACATACTTTGGTAAATTTACACATCAATCAGAAATTAAATAAAATTTTAAAGACCCATGTTACCTGTGTAAAACTCTCACCCAAAATTTCAGCAACATTACTAAAAAAACCATGAGTGTACTCTCTGAGTTCACTGTAATCCAATCCAAAACCCTGCAAGTATGAAGAACAAAAAGGTTGCACTCAACGCTGTAAAAGTAACTAAAGTTAATGGAACCACAACTTACAGAAATAGCAGCCTCAATAAAAGGAGGCAATATTGCTTCAATTCTTGCTTTGCCAACTGCCATTGCTACTATCCCAACAACCTCAGTAGCCCTAGCACGTGCACACAGATCTTCGTCATTAATAAGCACCATAAAACCTTTCATCATCTCAAGGACTTTTTCGGCGTATGGGGTAAAAGCCTGCTCTGCAGCAGCAGCCACCGAACCAATTGCAGACTGCAGAAAATATCATCATTGTCAAAATAAAAGATGATTATATGTTAAAATGGTTATCATCGTTCCAATACACAATTTATATAATACTATATATTACTACACACCATGCATGTCTCTTGCAAGTTCCGAGGACTGCTCTGCAAAGACATAACCAATCTGCATATCAAGGGCTCTAGATATGGTAGGATATCTTCACCCATGTCCTCACAGAATGCTGCAAGAGCATAATATGACTTCTCCTGCAAGAACAAATGAATTAATTGATTATATTGCCAAGTTTACCATCCAACCTAAACAATTATGGAAAAGGTTGTTGGCTTGCTGCCCATTTATAGAATCGAAAACATCATCAGCATTTGATGGCTATACCTTAACTTCATCTGATGGGTCTTCAAGAGCATTTAGAATACATGGAAGTACACTCGCATAATGAGATAAAATTTCTGGTTGCAGGTGTTCAGCAAACTGGCCAAGAGCAAAAGATGCAGCACCTCTAACCATTTGTTCTTGGTCCTTTAAAGCTTCCAAAACAATTTTTAGACAATCCTCCAACTTATCTTTCAAATGCTCACAACAACCCTCTGAGATAACACCCAGTGATGTCACGGCAGCCTCACGATACTTCGGATTAATGTGATGAAAGCTCACAGAAGCAAACTCAAGAACTGGTGCAAGAACGTGCCTTGGTAAGTTGATAGCCATTGTATCAATGACTTCGGCAGCAGAACGATCTGCTGCTAAATCAGAATCTTCATCTTCATTAGCTGTTTCCGTAAGCAATGGGCACATAACTTGCAGGATAGGTACAACCAGCTTGTGCTTTTTCAAGAAAGATGCTTTAAATTTTACCAGCCATGAAATTATCTGGATAGCCTGAAACGATCATTTGAAACATCTTAGTAATCTGTAAATAAGTTGGGAGATATATTAGAGGATGTTGAGGCCTGATCAAACCTGCTGCCTTATATTTATTTCCAAATCCTGGTTTGCAGAAACTTCCAGCGAGAATTGCACAATTGACCTCACAGAGTCTCCAAGAAGTGGTGCAGGAGATTCAATTAGTTCGTCAAAAATTTCAAACGCAATGGAAGCAACATCTTCTTCTCCATTAGCAAGACACTGCCTTGATACATTCAAGATACTGGGAACAAAATCCCGAAACATTTTTACCTACAAAATGTACACACATAAGGTTACAAGTTCAAAACATTAGCCAGTGGCAATGTGTCAAACGGTATATCCTGCAAGAACAATCATCAAACATGAAAGTAAATTGCAATTGCAAGAAGATAGTGGAGGATGCAGACAACATTTATACACTAAAAACAAGTGCTCAGAACTCTAGGAAAATTGTATCCACACAGTCAGCAAGGTGAATTGCGTGTAGAAGAACATATTTCATATTTCTGCACTGATTTGGAAAGAATATCATGTGCATACATCATAATAATTAGATACAATTATTTAATGCAATTTGTCCCCAAGCACCAAGAAAATACAAATTAGATAGTGCCCAAAAAAAAACTCAGCTACAATAAGTACTTAAATATGTAGTTCCCCTTTCTCCGGCCGTATAATGATAAATAACTCAATGGGAACTGTACTTATCTCAAGAACGACTTTCATTTCGCATATATGTTCATTTGGATAAGAGATTAGCAATGAGTCAGAGAGTACTGCATACCACCTACATTTCAAATTGTAAGTCATTTTACTTTTGTCCTAAGTCAAACTTGTCTAACATTGAGCAAGTTTATAGAAAATATATTAACATCTACAATATGAAATAAATGCACTATCAAAATATATTTCATGTGGCTGTAAATAAAATAATAATAATCCAAGTAGTAGGGCCATAATTATCATAGAACTACTGCATTCTCAACTCTAATCAACTTTAAAGAAACAAAAAAATTAGAAAAACACAGCTGACAAAAGCAAAACTTACAATGTCACCTCCATCATTGACATATTCTATGAATGATCCAACGGCCCTGTTGCACAGAGAAAAGTAGTTCATTCAGAGAAAAGTTTGGCCAGATAATTTGTTTGCAATGAGCTTTTGGACAAAAGTTAACCATACTTTAGGGCGGCAATTCTGACTCGAGAGCTTGTTTCGTCTTGCAGACATTTCAGTAAAATAGGTTGCAAATTGTTCAGATGAGACTGAAAAGTAGCTCCAATAGTTTCAGTAAGGGAGCTGAAAAGAATCAAAGCCACCTGCAGAAAAAAAAATAATGGCAGCAGAACTTTGAGACACTCAGAATTAGCTTTTTGTTTGCGCAGATAAAGCAGCTGCTGCTTCCTGTACAATCAACCTTTCTTGCAAAACTGTACAAGAAAAACTTTTGATATTAAAATGTTCCCACCAAACAAAATTACAATAGAATACAGGGTTCTAAAATGTTTGCCGCATGCCAGTACAACATGCAATGCTCGGATGAATAATTGATATTAACAAATGCATTATCTGAATGTTAGATCAATTTATTGATGCTAATAACCCAGTTACCCACTGACACAAACATGGAGAAAGGGAAGTGAACAGCAAGTAAAAACTTCACTGAGTACGAACATTGAAGAATGGTATAATGACAAATTAGGTTTCACCTATGCATCAACAGTGTGACTTCCAACTTTTTGTTTGTGTTCCTGACCAGCAGGAAAAAGAATAAAAATGTGTGTTTAAAGGAAACAGATAGGGTTTTACACAGACACAAAATGAGTCAGACCATTTAGCCCTTAACTTCAAGTGATTAGCTGTATCCACATATTTAAGACTTCATAATAGACTAATGTAGTAACGTGCACAACAAGCAATAGTGAAGCCGATATGTTGCTGATATGATGTCAAAATACCAAAAGATACAAATTAATTTTAGCTATTGATGTGGTAAAAATTCAGAAACTCACTACATATAGAAGAAAATGACATGGCAAGTACAACTTTGTTATGTTTAACATCTACTCCTATAATTCATCTAATAGGAAACCACAATGTCATTCTCCTTCAGTATGAATAGTGTGTCTATATTCATCCGCTTGGCAGGAATAAACCCTTCATCAAGATAAACTTACTTCTCTGTGATCTTCTTGTGGACTTTGGCTGCATTGGAAAAGGAAAGGTAACAGCTCTGGCCACTCTCCTGCAGGGATAGCATACTTAGCTATAATGCTCACGACATTTGCACTAGCTCGCCTTACAGGATGACTGCATAAAATGGAAATAGAGACTCTAAGCTCAACAGAAGTACATGTGAACAGAAGTTGTAAGGCAGATCAAAAATAGATGAACAGCACAAAGTTTTATCTGCAACATTTGCACCAACAGATGAGATGTTTTGTGCTGTAACTTGTAACCATGATCTTCATGAAAACTATGTTCTATGGACCTCAGCAGGTACTGATTAGTTTCAAGTTTCAACTGTACTAGGGATGTGCATCTCTTGATTTCAACCTACCAGATTCAGTCATTGGTGGTAAATTAATGCTCGACTCGGATCAATACTCATGCCATGCAAATTTAGAAGTGTGATTTAACAAATTACATGTAAATGTCAAGATGTAACAAAAAGCTTAGTTTTGGAGAAGACATGCTACAGTATTTTTAGAAATTTTGGGTTGAAAAATTGTAATAAGCCATAGGATGTGGGTTTTTTCTTACCATTCTGTATTGGCTCAACGGGACATTTAAATGTGTAGGATGAAATAGAGAACCACACAAGGATTCAATGCCATTGAGTGATGTATGAAGAGTGTTTGTAGAAGCAAAAGTATTCACAATAAAAGATCACAAGACCTTTGTCCTTTGCTTCCACATGGCAACTATTCCATGTTTTAACTCTTTACAAAGGAATTTCTGCAAGAGCTTAAGCTGTGGGCTGTGACCGAAGATGTGCCATGAACAAGAACTGAGCAGATTTAGGTCTAGACCCCAAGTAACCAGAAATGGTAGGTCATAGAATATCCGTATCAGTTACCATAATTCGACCACAGTGCATTATCATGTAACCAATTAAAAAAAGCACGGCCTGGATCAATCAGCTCTAGAGCAACCATGATTAATTTAGCTCAGCAGAAAGTATATTATCATGAGAAGTTGGAATTAATCATCAGCCATGTTATAACATGGATGAGAACATATTGTGCAAATAATCTTTGCAGTACTCATCCAAAATTGGGTGAAGCACAAGCTGAATTTCTCCCCAATTGGAATATAATATATGAGCAATTGCGGTCACAACAGAAGCATCAAAATTCTATGCTGTTTGGGGCCCAAACAGGAAGCTTTACTAAAGCTGGACCTCGACGTCTAAGGGTGAGGGATAGGATGATGTGGGAGGAGTAAAGAAACCTAGTAAAAAGCTCAATTCAATTCTATGATCGGCGCAAACTAATAAGTTGAGAACACACTCAAAGTGTCCTTTAGGCAGCACAAATGCACAATTTAAGTGAATTGAAAGCGCGCAAATTCAGAGGCAGACATGCGCAGAAGGGTTGGTGATAGTTATCTAGCAAAGAACCTGTGGTCGAGTGTGATTGAGTCGATGAGGGCTTGCTTAAGTGATGCCTTGGAGTCCGGGTGAAGCTTGGGCCAGTGGGAGGTGATCTTTTTGCGGAGTAGCACGGCGGCGAGCTGGCGGACGTTTGGGGTCTTGGCCGTGCGGAGATGGTGGACGAGCGCGGGGACCACTTGCGGGTCGCGGGCCAGCCGCCGGATCTGCTCCTCCGCCTGCCGACGCGCGTCGTTGTCCGGCATCAGGAACTGGATCAGCAGCAGCTCCAGCGACTGCGCCATTCCTCCCGCCTGATGCTGATTCTGGCCGCCGCCTGAAGACCTCCTTTTACTGCGATCGGCCGCGCTGGCGGAGGCGGAGGCGGCGGCGGCGGGCTAGGGGGCAGCAAAAACCCTATCGATTTGGAGGCGTGGTGGCTCTGGCTCTGGTGGTGGCGGCGCACGTTGGGGCGCGGCGTCAGGGGTTTAGTAGTAGGAGTAGCATAATTGGGAAATTGCTGTCTTTTCGTGTTTGTTTTTTTATAATATATTTTCCTTTTCGTTATACGAAAATGCTTTTCTTTTTCTTGATCGGTTAAAAATGCTTTTCTGGCCGGAAGGGGAGCAGCTGCACGTCTTTTTTTTTTCTGGCAAAGAGTGCAAAGCCCTGCCAGTCTGCCTCGAGTGGTTGGAATGGGTCTAGCCCAATTGTTTTTTGTTTTTGTTTTTTAGGGGAGGTCTAGCCCAATTGTACCCGTGTCCGTGTGATCGTGGGGACTAGACTCCAGCCCAAATGTTGCCCCCTTCTAAAGGAAGAGAATGTGGGCCTAAACTAAATCCAAGTTGTACTATTGTCTGCATTTCTGAAGAATTTCGTAAACTTTTCTGGTCTATACCTATCTATAAAGAGCTAAAATTTCAATCCAACCAAATCTGTTCGCCCCTTCCGTGAATTACCGATTACTATAAGACTAGGAAAGATAATAGAAAGAAATACAGGGTTCCAGATGTAAAGATATAATAGAGAAAAAAGAAGTTGGAGGACCTTAATAATTTTTAAAATAAATTAGAGATTTTAATGCAAAATGTCTAAATTCAAGTTGGCTTCTTTTTTTACTCAGGCCTTCATTGGGCTGGACCAAGCCCATACAAATATTTTTATTTTTTTTCATTTTTCTCTTTTTTTATAAAAAATAGAGATTTTACAAATTTCACAAAAAATCAAAAAAACATAAAAATTCTAAACCAGTTTTGTTATATTTATAAAGATATGATTTATCCATATATGTTATGAATCTTATTAGATTGTGCTTTAACTATAGATGTATTAAATCATCCTTGCATATGTTGTAAGCATATAGGTTTAGCGATGACCGAGAACTTGTCAGAGGTAGACCCGGAATATGCGGAGGTGGCTAGGAGTACGAGGAGGATGTCCTCGTTGTTGGTGTTTCTAAAGGCTTCACTAACTCTCCGTTGTCTAGTTCTTGCCTAAGGCACGCCCCGGTGGATAACCCCTATTTTTCAACACTTGCTATGTTGTTTGTGCATTGAGTTATGGAGGTTGATATGATGCATCAAAAAGCTACAAAGGTCAATATTGAGTCATAGAAACACATGGGTAGTATAAAAAATGCAAAGTTAGAATATATTTATATCTAAATAATTATGTGTTTTGCAATGGAAGAAAAAATATATTAAGATATATTTTTATTCAATACAGGTTTAATAGGATATTTGTTATTTATTGTCGGCATTAACTTACATTATGAATGTGACTGTCATCATGAAATAATGAAATAAAATAAAAAGCAAAAAATATAAAATACATATGTACCATTCATGCTATCGTTTTGTGTGACTATTTAGTAGTTTTTTCTCCCATTGCGACGCACGGGCATATATTGCTAGTCACCGATAAAAGACGAAAAAAGAATGGGTGAGCCTTACTGAGTTTGGAAAAATATCTACTACTTTTGTGAACATCAACGCTACCATAATAATACGGATTTTTTTCTAATAATGCCTTGTTTGGATTCTAATTCACCTCAATTCTTGTGTGTTAGGATGGATTAAGATAAAGTTTAGTTTAGATTGATGATAATCCAACTATATCTAAATAAATCCTTATTATTTCTTGACTTTCCATTAGAACCCTGTTTTTTTTTCATTTTTGGCAAGATTTTTTTTGAAAGCAAGATTTTTACTTTATTAATTTTGGGGATGTTTGTTTACACCACGAACTTCTAAAGTTATTATAAAACTTTGGGAAGGGATCGATCGATCCAGCCTATTCGCTTGGCTGAAAAGTCAAGGTTGAAAGTATTGTTCGCTAATTTATTGCGAAAGAAAAACACTGTTGAATGTCTTGACAGATTCGGCAAATTAGTTCAAACGATCAAGAGCCATGTGCACCTCTATTACAAGATCGTGGTACATGGACAATGTCAGCCCGAGTAAAATCCATAGATATAAGGAACTTGGCTTCTCTAAACAGAACATCATTAGCTGAAAAATCATAAGAACAAGATTGAAGAGCCTCTACTAGAATTGATGAATTGGTCTCCAAAAGGATCTAGGATATATCATTGGTCTATTACTCATGAAAAGCTGCAAGGCATGCTTGGGCCTCAGCACTGAAAGCATCATACACCACGTTGCTGCACCAGCCATTACAACAATCTCTCTGTGATCTCTCGCAATGAAACCTCATTTACCTTTCTTTTCTCCTTGAGAGTAAGCTCTATCAAAGTTAATCTTCAAGATATGTGGAGACCAAAAAAAATTCCACTTCGTTTCATATTTATTGTCTCGTGTGTATGAATATTATCAAAATATTTTCATACCCTGTACCTTGTACACTATCTCCTCGGTGTGGACATAATTTTGTCTCCAACATTTGCTTTGTTTCATGCATCCCACTAAACCTACAGAAAATCAATTACTAATAATTTTTTTATCCTCTTCTAGAGAAAGATTTTTTATGGCAACCGGTTTTGTAGAGATAAGGTCAATTAGAGACAGGTGAAGCTGCTTCAAGTTCAAAGTCCTCCAACATTTCTTGATAAATTTGCATTTCACGAAACAATGCCCACTGTCTTCATATAGCTGCCAACATACAAGGCATTGTGTACCAATGTCCATGCCTCGGCAAAGAATATTCATGCGTAGAGGAAGATTGTTATGTGATAATCCTAAAAAAAAAGTTTCACCTTTCATTGGCATTGAAACTCCCAAAATTTCTTACAATTAATGTTATAAGTGTGGTCTGACATAGCACTAGCTTCACCTACTTGCCTCCTTTGTGAGAGATCATTTTTGTCTTTCAAAACGTGGTATGCAGATCTGACCAAGAATTATCTTTTTGAATCAAAATGCCAGACCACATAATCCCCCATTCCACTTTTCAACATAATAGATAGAATGTATTTTGCATCTTCTTCCCAAAGAACTTCATATATTAAGCTTCTATCCCAATCACCATACATCGGGTCAATAAGATCAGGGACCCTGTTTAAACATGGTGTCGCCCTCATCTATTGACCCAATGTATAAGTGTGGGATCCTGTTTAAACACGGTGTCGCCCTATTTATGTGTGGGATCTTAGGGATCCTACCATATATTAATCTGAGTGTCATCTCTGATCCTCCCGACTATCTTTCAATGCTTGCCACCCCCCCTCGAACAATACAAATTTCAGGCTTCTCTTGTACTGAGAGAAGGTCACCATTAGAAAAATATTTAGCTCTTAGAAGCTGAGCGAGCACATAGGGAATCTGGATTTACAAGAAGACGCCACCCCTATCTTGGAAGCATCGCTAAATTGAAAATATATAGACCTTATATCCCAAGCCACCATTTTCCTTTCTGTAGCATAGTAACTCCCAGAATAACCAATGCATCTTAATTTTCTTGTCTTGCTAAGCCCGGTGGAATCTACTTATCATGCTATCGATCTCATTGCACATCTTATTTTCCTTGTCTTGTTGAGCCCACCAGAACCTACTTATCATGCCACTAATGTCATCACAAAGAGTTTTTGTGAGATCAAAACATGACATTACATAGCTTGGGATGACTTGTGCACAGCCTTAACAAGAACACCCCTACCAGTTTTCCATAATAACTTCTCCTTGCACCCTTATATTCCTTTCAAACTCTTTTCTTCAAATAAAGTTATTCTTTTTAATCTCCCCGTATAAACTATAAGTCCCAAATACTTTTCATTTTCGTGCCTCTGAAGTGATACTCAAATGTACCATCAATTGATTTTTCTCTAAACTTTCGAATTCCATTTAAACATGATTGATGACTTATCCTTATCGATAGTTTGGCCCAAGCAATCTTCTTACAAAGAAAGATTTGCAGATGATGTGCACTCTATTCATCAGTTTTCAGGAGTATCAGAGAATCATCTGCATATAAGAGATGATTTATACTCGAGCATTTTGGCACACTTTAACACTGTCAACTCCCCTCTACCTTCAGCTTCATGTAACAGGCATGAGAAAGCTTCAGCACACAGTAAGAAAAAGGTAGGGAGACATGGGATCACTTGTCTGAGACCACGACGGAAAAGGATTTCCTCTGTCAAAGAAGATTATAGGATGGGAGTTACTGAAAAGGAACGCACGAACCACTGAGACCCTCTTGCATAATAGTTATGACTTGGCTCCTCTATTGTTGGCAGATCTTTTTACGTAACCTGCAAGGCAGTTGAATTGAATCTGCAAATTGTACCACTCCTTCCTTTATGAATCATCATGTGTAGATCGTCGGTACAAATCTAGTGCCAATGGTGAGCTCATCGCGTCGTTAACTACCATTCGGTGCGCCTGGCAGCTTCCAGTATTGAATTCCAAGCTTTCTCACCGCGCGAGCACGGACTTTCCGTATGGTTTCTGAGTTTGTCCATTATTATTGATGCTGGCCTCCTGCTGCTGCTGTAGTGTTGTTGTCTCACCAGTCACCACAGTACGATGGAGGCGCCGCGGGCCGTAGTACTCCCTCTGTCCGCGAACGAATAAATTCCTAAAATCCGTATCAGTCAAACTTTTTTAAATTTGACTAACTTTATAGAAAAGAGTAGCAACATCTATGATATAAAATGTGCATCATATGAAAATACATTCTATGATGAATCTAGTGATACTAATTTGATACTATAAATCTTAGCATTTTTTTCTAAAAAATTGGTCAAAGTTCAAAAAGTTTGACTTAGGACAACTCTAGAAATTGACTCTTTCGTGGACGGAGGGAGTAAGCCCACCCGGACGCCGGACCCAGCCAGCCTACGCTACGTTCCGTGTCCTTCTTCCTTCGAATAGTGGAGGAATCCGCGACGAGTTCCGCGGCAGGTAGCTGTGTCCGACTGACCGGGTAGGAAAGGCTCGTCCAGCCGCAAAACTCACGTGAAAAACTGGCCTGCTCGGCCGCGTCGGCCACCCGCCGGCCGCCGTGGCAGACGAGACGACGCCCCAGCCGCGTGCGCCGCTGCACGACCGCGCCCGGCCCCGCCGAGCGGGAGGCCCTTTTAAAGTTCCAGGCTTCCAGTCCCAGCCCCGCAACCGCTAGTAGTCTAGTAGTACTGCTAGTGCTAGCGTAGTTTACTCCCGATCGCTCGTCTCGTGGATCGACTCCTCGTCCGGTCGTCCCCGCCCCGCCGGCCTGACATCGCGTCGCGTGCCAAAGCCGACGCGCACAAAAGCAACGAAAGCGAAAGCAAAGCGGCCACCACCTTCCCCCCTCCCTCTCCTCCTTCCTCCGCGGCTCCACCCGTCAGAACAACAGACCGAACCGAAGCCCGAGCGAGCGAGCGCGAGCGGCCGGCCATCTCTCTCGTCTCGTCTTCTCGTCCGGTCGTCCCCTAAAAATGAGAAACCTAGTACTGCTGCTATAGAAGTCAAGTCACTCGGCTCGCCCGCGTGCCCAACCACCCACCCGGCCGCGCTCCAGAGGCGCCTACGGAGACGGAGCCTATGCCACCGGGCGCCGCGGCCGTCGCCGCCACCGCCTCGCAACAGGCCGACTGCTGCGGC
>Ga0182004_10001878_pt1 | contig 15922 bp, 22 predicted proteins | sample Sormic07211540_1_FD_120479 | JGI IMG/M metagenome (GOLD analysis project Ga0182004, IMG submission 120479) | Endophyte microbial communities from Sorghum bicolor roots, Mead, Nebraska, USA - 072115-40_1 MetaG | ecosystem: Host-associated > Plants > Roots > Unclassified | place: USA: Nebraska...
AACTTCAGAATAGGCTCAAATGAGAATACTCTTTATGCAGCACCAGCATGACGAGGTTGCCCTCTTCTTACCAAATAATATATCGTTCACTATGTTGCTAAAAGCCAATAGCTATATTTGGCTAAATCTAAATAACCTGCAAGGAGGGTGATTTTCTAGGATAAAGCACAATTAGCATAAAAATATTTCGTTTGTTGAATATGTCTCATGGTTCGCCAACTAGCAAGTTGGGATGCTCCTATTAGTTGGAATGCCCAGTTTCTGGTGTCTTTGGAATGTAGGAATTTAAAACAAAACACAATTCCTATTGAAAATATGCAAAATTCCCACGTAATAATGGAACCTTACAGTTTCAAATGCCGTGAATATAATGAAAACTTAACTGTTCATAAGATGACCATTGATGATTAACACCAGCTATGTTTTGTCACATTCGTTACTTAACCAAATACACAACTGTGTCTACTTGTTTGTTTGGCAACACAGCTGATTCTGTTATCAGTCATTGAGATGACACTCTTCTTCCGTTCAAAAATGCACCGTGATTCTGTGGCAAATGGAGGCATATACATGGGTGCACTCTTCTTCACAACACTCGTGATCATATTCAATGGCTTCTCGGAGCTTACCCTCACCATTTTGAAGCTACCCATTTTTTTCAAGCAAAGAGATCTCCACTTCTATCCTGCTTGGACTTACACTGTACCATCATGGATTCTCAAGATCCCCATCACATTTCTTGAAGTTGGCGGGTTTGTTTTCATAACTTATTATGCCATTGGGTTTGATCCAGATGTAGTCAGGTGGGTTTTATTAATCATGTCCTATTTTTACCCTATGTATTTAATCACTTGCATATGCTATTCTTACTCTTTTTTATGACAGACTGACAGAGTTTCATTATCCTTAGGCTTTTCAAGCAGTATCTGCTTTTCTTAGCAGCTAATCAGATGGCAGCTTCCCTCTTCCGGTTCATCGCAGGAGCAGCAAGAAACATGATTGTTGCATACGTCTTTGGATCATTTGCAGTTTTAGTTGTTATGCTTTTAGGTGGATTTGTTCTTTCTAGAGGTAAAAATCTGTCATCCTATTCCATGATTTTGAACTCATTTTGCAGCTTTTGCTGCTAACTTGCCCCTTCCTTTCATGACTTCCAGAAGACATGAACAAATTGTGGATTTGGGGATACTGGACCTCTCCGATGATGTATGCGCAAAATGCTATCTCAGTGAACGAGTTCTTGGGACAAAGTTGGCAGAAGGTCCTTCCAGGCTCGACTGAACCCCTTGGTGTGCTTATCCTCAAATCCCATGGAATTTTTCCAGAAGCCAAGTGGTACTGGATTGGCTTTGGTGCATTGCTTGGATTCACACTTCTCTTCAACTCTCTCTTCACGCTCTGCCTTGCATACCTCAAGTGTGAGTGCACACCTTCATTTACTAACTAGTACCTTTCTAGCAGGGCTGTTAAGTGATCAAAACTCGATACATTACCATGATCTACACTATTTGCAGTTACAGTATGAATTGAAACAAGGAACTGCAATGCCTTGAATCCACCAAATAGCTTGACAACTTTGCTAAGAGGTATGTATGTCCTGTTTGGTTTTACAGCATATGGGCACTCGTATCCGTCAGTATCAGAAGAGACACTAAAGGAGAAACATGCAAATTTGACTGGTATGACTATAGATGTGTCATTACATAAAGAGAAGGAATTTGGATGTAGTTGCCAGTCATATGAAAGTGCTTGTCAGGACATAGGCAACTACAATGAAACAAGTTTGGCAAGTACTGATACCAATTATATGTCTGCACGAAGGGGGATGATTTTCCCATTTGCTCCACTCTCACTAACTTTTGATGGTATCAGATACTCTGTCGATGTCCCACAGGTGAGTTTTATATAGGACTGAGCAAATAATTGTAAGTCTTTAACTATCAATTTTCTCTTTTTCCTGAACTATAAGTGTATAAGAAAAAATGTCAATGGAAAACTTCAGGAAATGAAAACACAAGTTCTAGAAGATAAATTGGAGATCCTAAAGGGCGTTAGTGGATCTTTTAGGCCAGGAGTACTGACTGCCCTGATGGGCATTAGTGGCGCTGGCAAGACAACTCTGATGGATGTTCTGGCAGGAAGAAAGACCAATGGATACATCAAGGGGAGTATCAGCATTTCTGGATATCCAAAGAAACAAGAAACATTTGCACGCGTATCAGGATACTGTGAACAAGATGATATCCACTCCCCACATGTTACAGTGCATGAGTCACTGCTGTTTTCAGCATGGCTTCGACTGCCAGGGGACGTGAGTTGGAGGACAAGAAAGGTCAGCTGAATATGTTAAGCACTCGCTTTTAGTTTATTATTTTCTGAACATCTGTGGTTTGAGGGTGCAGATGTTCATTGAGGAGGTGATGGAGCTTGTGGAGCTCACACCGGTAAGAGAAGCTCTGGTTGGATTGCCTAGAGTTAATGGCCTGTCGATCGAGCAGCGGAAGAGGTTGACAATTGCTGTAGAGCTTGTTGCGAACCCTTCAATAATTTTCATGGATGAACCAACATCAGGACTCGATGCTCGTGCAGCAGCAATTGTGATGAGGACAGTGAGGAACACTGTTGATACTGGTCGAACAGTCGTCTGCACAATTCATCAACCAAGCATTGACATATTTGAAGCTTTTGATGAGGTACATGAACTATTGCCTTAAAGCATTATGAAATTTTGTTTTTCAACAGACCTCATTTCCTCTATAAGTCTGTATTCTTCTTAGGTAGTACTCATGGGAACAGGTGAGCCTTGGCCAAATGGCATGTTCTATATTTTAGGAATTGAGTTTTAAGTGATTTTTCTTTAATTGTAAAGATGCCTAGTTCCTGTGACGTATTATAAATTTATTTTATTTTTGAAAGAATAATAGTCCCATAGCAATACCAACCAAGCAAACCATACAAATTTACAGGAGAAAATGGTGAGGGACTGATGGGGAACATTGAATATAGCGGTTACTACAACAACATGCCAACTAGTTGGGTGGGAGGTGTGGTCATGCACCCAACCACCCACGTTCAAGTCCTCTCTCTGCTTAAATTTGGGTGTCTATTCTCTTCTTAATGAAAAAACGCCTAGTTTCTCCTAGGTTGTATCTCTTTTTTCTGCTTGAAGAGATCAAACTATGGCGATTAGCAATAGCATTTGTGACTTTTGATTGTCTGAATAATGATGCAAAGAATCCTGAATTCATGATTCCATTCACGCAGCTCTTACTGTTGAAGCAAGGTGGAGAAGAGATATATTTTGGTCCACTAGGCCGTCATTCCTCAGAAATGATCGAGTATTTTGAGGTAAATACTGCTTAAAAGAATTCAATGTTTCTACACTACAATCTCGAAATCTCATAGTCTTTCATTTTGTTCAGGGAATTGAAGGAATCGGAAAAATCGAAGATGGCTATAATCCAGCGACCTGGATGCTGGAAGTGACAACAGTTACACAAGAATTTGTGCTAGGAGTTGATTTTAGTGACATATACAAGAATTCTGAACTATGCCAGTCAGTAACCTACTGCCCTACTAGTATATGTGTACGAATGCTTTGTAGTTTTGGTTTTTAATATGTGAATTGTTTGTATTTTATTTTTCTAGCTGGTTGCTATTATGACTGGCAACTAAAGGAATTTCTTGTTGTAAGCTGTAGCGACACCAGTAATGTCTAATTTTTTTATTATACAGGAGGAACAAGGTCTTGATACATGAACTGAGTACTCCACCAGCAGGTTCGAGCGATCTCCACTTCTCCACCACGCACTCACGGTCTTTCTTCACACAATGTCTGGCTTGCCTCTGGAAGCAAAACCTGTCCTACTGGAGGAACCCGCAGTACAATGCTGTCCGGTTTTTCTTCACCGCCGTTATAGCTCTACTCTTCGGCACCATCTTCTGGGGCATTGGCACCAAAAGGTTGAGCCCTATACATTGTAGAGCATCAGTACATAGGAAAAATGATGAGATCTTGGTGTCACCTATGAAAGTGGCCACTTATTACCCTTTGCCTCTTAATCCAGGGAGAAACCACAAGATGTGTTCAATGCCATGGGGTCCATGTATGCTGCTGTTCTAACCATGGGTGTGCTGAACGCAGCAACAGTTCAGCCAGTGGTGTCTGTCGAGCGAACGGCCTTCTACAGGGAAAGAGCTGCCGGCATGTACTCAGCTTTCCCATATGCGTTTGGACAGGTAAAAATTCTGCACACTTTGTTTCCTTTGATGGGTTGAGAGGACATGTAGTGCCTGGAAGTGGAAGCTCGCGTCACACCAGTCAGTGTTTCTCCTACAGGTTGTAATTGAGCTCCCCTACACATTGGTTCAGACTTGCATATATAGTGTCATAGTGTATGCCATGATGGGGTTCAAGTGGACATTTGCTAAATTCTTCTGGAACCTCTTCTTCATGTACTTCACGCTGTTGTATTTCACATTCTGTGGTATGATGGCGATCGGGTTGACACAGAACCACCACATAGCATCCATTGTATCCGCAGCGTTCCACGCCACATGGAACCTCTTCTCTGGTTTTCTTATCCCTCAAACTGTAAGTTAGCTGTACATTCATATTGCATTTTTTTTTTGAATTACTTGACTAAATATTGAACCTTCAGGTTTAATGTCTATCTCAATCTGTGCTGTTTCAACACTACATTCAGAAAATTCCTATCTGGTGGAGATGGTATTACTGGCTCTGCCCTGTCGCATGGAGCTTGTACGGGATGGTAGTGTCGCAGTATGGTGATGACGTCGATACTCCGCTCTTTGACGGTGTTACCAACACCACCGTGGCAAATTTTGTCAGGGACTACCTCGGCTTCGACCACAGCTTCCTTGGGGTGGTCGCCATGGTGGTTGTGGCATTTGGGCTCCTCTTTGCGCTGTTGTTCGGCGTTGCCATAATGAAGCTGAATTTCCAAAGGAAATGATGAATGGTACATAGGTACCGATGATTTGAAATTTGATTGGATTGTTAGTAGATTCTGGTCTTCTTTCTTCAAATTACTTGGGTCTCCCAGATACAAATGCTTCAATTTGAACGCTAGAAGACCACCTTTTTATGTTAGAAGACATTGGTGTTACATGAACATATATCTTGCATTCGTTCCAGGGAAATAATATAAGATTTGAGTTGTATCAGTTGATTGTTCAACCTGGTTTTATTTTCTCGAGCTGGTTGCTTCACACCCTTGTTCCAATATTCAGAGGGGTTACTGGAACCGGTAGACAACAGGTTGTGGCAGCCATACTGTGAAACCAGTACTGTAAAAGACTCCAGTTCTCCACCTCTCCAAAAACATTGCTATTTGCTAACTGTAACGGCAGCTTTGATACTCGACTTACACTTGCACATGACCACATGAGTAACAAGGGCACAAGGCCCTTTTTCAACAGACTGAACAGAGTAGTCGACCTACACTACACGGGGGACTAGTGCTGAAAGGGAAAATGAAACAGCGACGTAATGCTGCCAGTTATTATGAACCATCAGTACAGCGGCACGATGTGAAGGTTAAGATTAGCAGTATCAGCATCAAAACTGTGGACCTATTTATTTATTATTAGTACCAAAGGCTATAAATATTTGATCAAAAGAATAACAACAAAATGTTACGAGCCTACGCTTCATTATTTCGTTACAGATGCCTTATGCTATTCGCAGCCCAGCAACTTATCTGTGATTCTACTGTCATCCTATTCAATGCCCTCAATGACCTAGTTACAACAACTGTATGCAAGAATCAACCTGCTTTACTGTACATGTGAAGCTACATGACCTCCGAATCCCTTTCACGACCTTGGAGTCATTGACTCAATGCTTGTCGGGGGAAAAAATGCAACAACCAAGCTTTTGGCTGTGGTTCACAGGAAATAATAAATAGTCTCCCTGACCAGATCCAATGCTTCAATGATCTTTAAACAGTTTTGCTGGAAAACGACTGTCAACATGCCGTCTCCTAGGGCCATGTGACTCCTGTCTTCAGGAGCAAGGTTAATCGTCACATCCATTTCGAGTAGAAGGTTTCAGCACATCTTTTCCATGGTCCAGTAACACACAAGCATTTAATATGTCTCACCTTGGAAGGCTTGTCTATCCCAATGGTGATCATGTGGTTGGTCTGGTCATTGTTGAAAAACCCCGGCCTCCCATGGGAGCCATGCCATGAAGATCCATATCAGGCTCCTCATCTGTTCCAATAAAAAGTGGATAAAATTAATTCATAAAAGTAATGACGTAATACCAACTAAAAGACAAGCCCAAAGAACTCCATTCCAGGTTGGTCCTCAATTGATAGGCCTTGGCCTGCTTCTACAATTTCATGTGAAAAGGTCCTACCCCTCATGTTAGCAACTAATGATATAAAATGGCATGCATATAATGGAGTGCTGTACTGGTTTTGCTCAAGTGATATACACACGGGACATGAATCCTTACAAGTTACAACACACCCACAAATAACACCGTTTTCATGTGATAAATATATATAGTTTGATATGTAATAGTAACCATTTATTTTAAGTTTATTAAGCCCAGTCCATGAAATAATATTTAAAGATTAACTTAGCATGAGTAGCTTATTACCATTTGTATCTTCACCAGATTCAGCGCCAGCAATCCCAATGCAAGCAAACAAAGAAGAATCGTCAACTTTCAGATGCTCATATGCAAGATACAGATCCTCAATTGTGGCACTTTCATATAACGTCGTCAATTCCTTGATGCATGATACATCCTGCATTTGTTTGGAGCACATGAATGATATTGGGACAATAAATTAAGGAAAAATTGAGGTATTAAAGAGGATAATGTGCAGAAGATCTCCATCCACTATAATATAAAGTTTAGAAACCACAAGAGCAACCACCTGATTTAAACAATCTGAATGGGAAGCTGACAGGTGCCCAAAATTCCAACAGAAAAGGTTACCAACTACCTAACATCATCCACATGATAGGCTTGCAACTGTGCCAGGTCAGTTGGCCAACAATATTGTTTCTGTTTTCCTTCCGCTAGTTGCAGGGAAAACATTAGCATGAATCTAAATATATGCAGTCCAAGGGGATCCTAAAAAAGGCCCTAGAATTTTTATCCACATGCATAAAAACTAAGCAGTCAAATTTTGTTTTTGGGCCAGTAGATAGCTTTAGATTCATTTTCTCTCAGTAAGGGTTGTTATCACTTTCCCAGTTTTTTAAAAAACTTCTGTACATTCTTTATATCTCAAACATGAGCTCTCCTGCACATTCTTGATAAATAATCTTGTGATTTATTTTATAGAGAAATTATATTTTGTCACAGCATGACCCAGAGATGGTATCAGGTCTGCAGGATTCCAAAGTTATATGAAGAAACTATTCAAAATTACCAGCAATTTAGCAAGATTAGCCAGTACATGAGTTCACAAATCACAAAATTTTCTATCATGAGTTCATGACATGGTTAAAAAAATGCAGCACAAAGTTTGGTCCTTGATTCTTGCGAATATGAGATGATAAACAATAAAGATTCTCACCTTTCTTGGTACAGACGAAGACTGTAGATGGGCTAGCAAACCAAGCCAGTAGGCATTTGTCTTCGTCTCAGCCTCATGTTTCATCAACAGCGTCCTCTTTGCCTGAAAATTATGAATTTCAGATGGTATAGATGCATTCTAAGTTCAATACACAGCTAAAATGTTGTATCTTAATCTATGAGATGCATGACTTAATTTTTAAGATGTGTATTCAACCAAAAAGGTACTAAAGCAATTACACAAAAAATTAATGTGCCCAAATGTAATATTATTAATACTGACAACATAGATCCATAAGCACACCAATCCTACATGTACTAGTTCTGTGATATGAACTACAGAGTGAAAAGGACAAGCAAAGTTCGACTAACCCGGTCAAGCTCCCTTTCCACAATTCGGCTACTATGTAATCCTCTCAGAACACCTTTGCAAGCATCAACAGCTTTATGGACCTGGAATTATAGATGGTTAGATGTATTGCTCGGTAAAAAAAGAAAGTCAGATGTAGGAAGCACACTGAATACTTGGATTCAGTAGGACCAAAATACCTTGCTCGGAGTTGAAGTGACCGCGATCACATACCAACCAAGATCCAATTTGTCAAAAAGGTTTAATTCAAAAGAAACATCATATGTTAATCCCATGGAATCTCGAACTGTAGTAAATAACCTGGCAATAAAACAGTGCAGCATATTATGTTAGGCCTGCCAGCTAAATACCCAACAAAACTATCCATCACCACACACACTATTTATAATGTGATCTTCTAGTCAAGAATGTTGTGGCTGGCATATCCATCACCACGCACACTACCTATAATGTGATCTAATCAAGAATGGCGTGGCTGGCATATTAAACAGTATGTGTGCATTCAATTTATATGAGCAAATTCAGGTTTAGTAAGTACCAAACCACAGCTTGATATACCACTATGCTCATCTATCCAAGGTACATAGATGATACATAAATTCTGGCCTTTGTCATGTTTGAAGAAGCTTTGTATTAATCTATAGAAGAATCATATAGAAATGTTTTTACCTAGAATTGATAATTTCAGCAAGCAGACTCAAAGTGATGCCAAAGAAAAGAGGGTGGCTGCGAACATCGATGCGTCTCTTCCCTGTTAGATCCAAGTTTACTGGTTCGGATATTTCTGCTGCAATAGCACGAAAAATATCAACCAACATAGAAAGAAATATTTATGCAAGTCGCTAACATAAGTAGGAAGTTCCTCAAAGAGAAGCATAAACCAGGCCTAATTTGTAAGATATTTTGAATCAACTACATGACAAATTACAAGCCTAGCACATATCAAATTGGAATTACCATCAGCATCAGATCTCTGAATAACATTAAATAGGTCATTTCCTTCAGTAGCAAATCCCCAACGGTTAGGAGCAGGGCCTGCAATATATGCACAGGCTCTCTCATCTGTGTCCTTTATGTATACCTGGTGAAGAAGCAGCACAATCAACAAACATGTCTTCAAAGCACAAGCATCATAAATGGAAGACAGCAAAATGATACAAGAACTATGGTTCAAAATTATAACTAGAAGAAAATCAAAATCCTTAAGCATGTATTTTTCCCCATGCCTCACCAACGCTTCAATTAATGAGTACTGTAACGATGATTTAATGACACATTAATGCCTCAACTAACATCAGTATTGTAATGACAATGTAACGATCTCTTATATTGATAAATTATTATTGTGGAACTAGAAATACTTATGCTAAATTGGAAAAATTGATAATGGATGCCACAGGAGACTCCATACTTGCTGGAAATGAACATCTGATGGAAACGGTCGGAAGGAAATCTTTTCAATACGCTCCTCTGTGCTTGGAGAACTTGCAGCCCTCACAGTCCCAAGATAATCAAGAACACAAGATTCTACTTCTTCCTCAGTGAAATCACCAACAATGCTGACCTGAAAAAAATGATGCAAAATCAAATAAACATGGAAAATTATTAATTAAGCATATGAGCAAGGTACCTGAAGAGAAAAGAGAAATGCAAGAAGGAAAAAGCAATTGACAAACCTCCATGTTGCCACCCACAAACTGGTTCATGACAGCATCTTTAACTGACTGAAGAGTCAACTTTTGCAACGAATGTGGTGACGGCTCTACAAACCTTTCATCATGGTTTAGCATGGCTAACATAAGCTTATGAGCTGTAGAACGTTCCAAACTTTTGGGGATAGAGCGATAGTAAGACAGATATAACTGAGTTGCTCTATCGAATGCATCCTCCAGCCACACATTATGCTGTAATACAAAAGGAGAAATGTTATAAATGTTAGACCTCCTTTATTTCCAGAAAACTAGTTCTCTACAATGTGGCAGGTGAGTATTACGTATAGTAAAATAAAAAGGCATACCTCAAGGACCATATGAAGGAGTTGGAAAGCAGCACGCATGCCATTGTCTCTTAAAGCAAATCTAAATTCCATAAATATGAATTCCTCATTCGATTCCAGTGAGCAGTTGATAAGATTATTCACACAGAAAAGTTCAACCTGAAATCAATATCCATGAACTTCTATGAAGTACGAAAACAGCCAACCAATAATAAGTACTATTGAACAAATATTAGGATGCAAATTCAGAAGATGAAAGGTAACCAAAACATCTCTTTCTTTCTGTCTGGAGGGGGTTCTTGTGCTTGTATGGAGATATAATAGATGTAATGATGAAGTACAGACTAAGCTATCATGATAGAAGTTAGATCCCATAAGTAGAATATACCTGTTCCCTAGAAAAGTTACCAACACAGCCACCTTCACTCAGGGTACGAACACCAACAATGACCGATCCCTTTGATTCAGAATCTTCTGTTGCTCTCCCTCCACCTACTATGAGCCGCATGACACCAACCCTTGCTTCATTTTGCGTGATCTGTGATATCATAAACCAACTTTTTAGAAAGGCTGTAAGGGACATGAGAACAGGCTTTAAATACATGCAAATAGGAACATGAATGTGAAAAGGATTCTTCTATCCACTGAATAACAAGATGCAAATGATTGAGGAATTACCTTGTAGTTGACGGAAATTCCATTAGAAAGACGGCGTTGTGCTATACCAGTTTCACTGTCAAACACTTTCACCACATTCTCCTCTTTTGTTAAAGGAACAAATGACGGTTTGTGTTGCAATTTCAGTTCATCGAGCTCTGATTGGGTGATCAATTCCTTTGGCACCTCAAGCTGCAATAGAGATAAAAGTAGTCAATCAGCAGCCTCAGAAAACCATATTTTGCTTCGAAGTATCCTGTTTTCAGTTCACAGAGGTTCCAAAGGAAATTCAAAACCAAGACAAATGGAAACTAACCAACATACCTCAGGCTCTGGGTAAATAGGTTCCTCAAGACCTGCCTTGATGGCCTCTGTGATTTCTTCTGGATATATCTCAAATTCAGTTTCACCTACGCCATCAACATGCACCATTCTGGGGACACATGCCACAATGGCAGCAGGAAGGGGTGCATTGGGTTTTCCAAAATCCGAAATGAATTCCAGTACTTCTGCGCCAACAGTGTTAACCTACGTTTTTGGTAAACACATATTATGTAATATCATAAATAGTTCCTTTGTAGGGGTAGTTGGAGTGATGCCATCATTCTTACAGCAGTTTGTACATACAAAAAAAGAATGATAGTACCTCTTCAAGGGTGACAGTTTCAGCAACTGCAAGCAAACTTTCATGTCCCTGTAATTGATCCATGACAGTGTGGCCAAGTGCATCACTCTCCATGATGAAGTCCAAGTTGTCAACTGAGGGAACACTGTCAATCATCATAGCCAACTGCTCACTATCTTTTATTAGTGCGTCCATGTAACGGGTCATTTCTCCCATTGTAACACCAAATTCTTTCAGTCTTCGCACCTGAAATAGCACAAAAAAATGTTGCTAAAAAGGACAAAACACTTATGAAGTTGTCGCTAGTGAAAATATAGATCAAGCCATTATGCAGAATACATCTTATTTCTGTTGCATATAAAATTGAATGTAAAACCAATTCAACTTTAGTGCCGTAATGATAGAGCTAGATGGTGGTCATTACCTCATTACAAAGTAATAACCATACATCAACTGAAGTCCCTTGCATACAGAATATTACTTGAGGAAAGCAAAGCATGGTTTAGGAGTGGATTTGACCTGGTTCATCTTCAAACATGATTTAGATGTTCTTGGTTCCAACTCAGGTTTGGGCTAGGTTCATCATCAGTTGCTCATGTGCCAAGATAGAAGGTTTGGGATGGTTGAGCCCCAGATTGGGATGGTATCATGCCACAGTATTAGGCTAATTTGCAATTGGGCTTGCATTACATCCAGCATTAGGATGAAATAGTGAGCTTCAAGCTGGACATAGGTTCAAGGACTGGCTGGAGTCGGGTATGGCTCATGCTGGCATAATCTTGGTTAAAATCGTCCATTTTCATTCCTTGTTATGTGTTCGCTCTCAAAAGTCGTAGTTCCTAAATCGATTTACTTGTGCAGAAAGAAGCAGGAACCATACATGCACTATGACCAAACAAAATGGTAAAAATTGCAAAGATTTTCATCATATAATCAGAATAAATAGGTTTATTCTAGTACCAAACTAGATCAAAGCTTATATCACTAAAGCATTTTTGCAATCAAAGACTCTGTATATACATTTCACCTAAAATACAATGACCTATAACGAGATTTGGAAAACAAACCTCGTGAACAGCAACTTTGATTGCACTTCTCCAATTTTGGGGTTCAGCAGTTACTGTAAGAGTAGTGACCGTGCAACCTTCCCTTCCAGAGTCACTGTGGTCTAGCTCAACTGACGTAAAAGGAGGGTTTGAGCTCTGCATAGGGTCCAAACAGGAAACAATTCATTCAGTTGTAACCAAAAAAAAAAAACAGATGCAACTGGCAACAATCAAGATTATGAATAATCACAAACCTTGTATCTTGTATTGATTCGAAAATGTAGGGCAGACAAAAATATCCTTTTCATGAGTACACTACGCAGGTCCTTGTAGGTCTGAACTTTGCTAACAGGTATCTGTCCAAATGAAAAACATTAGGGATATGCAATCATTGCATTCCTCAGAAAGTACCATATTTGAATATTATAAACATGAACATTTTCACCAAGCACCGTTGTTTACATAAAGGATGATACAGCTAATGAAGATGCAAAAGACATCAAAACTTGCAGGCATTAGTCCAAAGGCTGATTGATTTATTAATCCAAAAAAAAAGTAACAGGAACTACTAACGAAACATATGGTGTTACACTTTACCCACAAAAGTATCACTTAAGACTAGAAGAACTTGAGCATACCTTACAGAACATGTTGATAGAGAAACTCTGAATCAACTCGTGCTGAAAAATTGCTGGGGGTTTGGCATCCTGAGCAACTCCAGGAAGGGACCACTTATGCTCTACAGGTGGTCTAACTGCTTGTCTTTCCCTTTTCATAGGCTTTATTTTATCTGTAGCAGGTGATTTTTCACCAGATAGGTTTGCAGCAAAGCCACTTGGGAGCTTTGGTGCAAAAAGGCTTGCCATAGCACCAAATGGACTAGAGCTCGGTACAAGGTTTCCTTCATTTTCTGAAAGTGTGTGTTCAAATACAGCCTGCATTGTAACAAGTCAAACCATCAACCTGCTATGTGATCCTAGAGGCTGCCAAAATTATCAAAAACACTTTAGTGTATTTTCTCATTACCTCTATTTCCCGCACAGCTCTAGGAATATCATCAATTTCCCCGACAAGATATAAAGTGGCATTAGCAGGATAGTACCAGCGCTCGTGAAATCTGCGGATCTTATCAGGGTCCCATTTATGTATTTGCTCTTCAAGTCCAATAGGAAACCTGTTGCTCAGTTTGTTTTCTGAGTGCAGATGTTGCAACAACTGCAGCAAACAAATTATAATTAGCATACCAATATGGTGCCCTCATACATAGATTTAGCACGAGTTTCAGGAGCAATAAGGATATAGCCCTTCTAAAATGAAGTCCCATATGGTAAAACAAAGGACACTAGGTTGGTGTGAACAGTTCACTTGCCTGGCAATCAACGCGATACTCTATTGTGTTCATCATCTGGAGCTCAGAAAGAATTGCTCTTCTCTCCTTCTCAACACGAGACGAAGAAAACTTTGGATGAAAAGCTATCTGGAAAAATAGAACGGCAGACTTGTCATATTCTATCTATGTTAAAATAGAAAGAATTTGTTATAAACATTTCCAAACACCTCTGGCAACATTGACCTAAAAATTCAGGTATTCATTGGACATGCAGAATTTCAAATATTCATAAAATGACAAAAATTGACATTTTCCACATGATCACTCCAAAAAGGAATGCTATTTAGTAACATTTTACCTCATTCAATGCATCCAACACAGAAGGGAGTAAGTCTTCACCATATTCCTGCAAATTGAGGACAAACTAAGATGTAAATATTAAATACTACAAGGGAACACATCTAACTGGGGTCATAAGTTCTAAAGATTATAACTTCACAGTCAACAAATACATCATTCAGTCCATTTATGCGTGACTTTTGTCCAAGGACAACTAACAAGAAAACAAAATTGGGCTCCAACAAATACAAATTATCATAAGTTTATTTCCAATTTCAAATGGCAGTAATAAGTTCCACAAAGAACTGAATAAACGATAGAAAAGTAAAGACCTTTGTTTTAGTTGGAGAGTGGATATGAAACACCGTATGGTGGAAGTCTGTATATGCATTAGACCTCGCACCGGTCCCCAAAAGCTTTTCACGTTTTTTACTGCCAAGAAACGCGACATGTTCAATCATATGTGCAATTCCCTGCTCGTCCTCCTCCTCATCAATTGATCCAACATGAACTTCCATGTGAGCCTCAAACCTGCAAAATAGCTAGTTGAAACCATAATACACATTCTCCACAGATATCATAGAAATGTTTGGTTGCTTCATAGTTAGCATGAAATGGGCATCAGGGTAATATTTGTTGCTTGATTTATTTACTATTACACAATTCTGATGTTCAACAAATCAAATAAACACTTCACATTAGTTCAGAATTTCAGATGTTCAAGACTCCACCCATAATTGTCAACTTTCAAGTATCTCCAAAATTCAAATTAAAAAATACAGAAAACCATGAAAGTTCCAACCATTATATGCAAATTAAGGGTGGAATTGTACAAAGTCCTTTGCCATAAAAATTAATAGATACAAACAAGAAAAAAGTTTCCTAACCTGTTTGCTGGAACTTTATTTGGCAAAATAAGATACCGAAGGCCATTCTTCAATTGGCCACGAATTAGTTTTGGATGCTCAGGAAGCGGAGTGTTGAGAACATCTTCAAGCTCCTCCTTACTAATAGCATGATCCATGTCAGGTGTATCAAGGGAAGTATCAGACCATGTTGGACTTGCAACATGTGGTTCATCAGGTCCAGCGGCATGCAATATATGGCTAGGCCTGACCTGAAAATTATCAAGGAATTGATTCAGCAAAAGGCTGTCCACATCCTACATGACCTTTAAAAGGACACAAAGATGGCATGGACATGAGATCATATTATACTTTGCGACGCAATGTAACCTTGGGGTTTCCTTCTTTTCTAACTAAAACACTCATCTTTCTAATAAATAGTATGGGAGTATCATCGGAATAAACATATGACAGCCCAGAAACAAAATAACGCTACCAATACAGCAAAGCAAACATGATTGAGCTGCAGCATCAAGATAGATGCGATATGGAAAACTATCCTGGCAAAATGATGCTTGTTACAATGATACTCAGTACTACTGGACAAGACCTCTCACTAGGTTCAAACTTTGAAGTTAATTCAACAATTAGCCTACCACATATTCAAAAACAACTGTGATTGCTCCTTTGATAAAAATCCAGAGATGTGGAACCTTAATTTTTTCTAAGACAAGAAAGAAGCCCGGTGGTACTACTTAATGTAGTACTGACGAGGACATATTAAAAAAGGTTGAATTTCCAATCCGTGCATTTATTGTTCTGAGCTGATGATACGCCCACACACAGTTATTAGCAAGCAAGCGAAGAAAAGCTAGCCAGCCATGGAAGTAAGGTACTAAAGCACTTTCTTATCGCACTCAATCCATCCCGATTCCTAATAATATGATGGTAATTCACTCGAGCCGTCGATCCAAAGCATAGATAGATGAGAACGAACCTTGGACCCGCTCAACCGGCTGCGAAACGATACTCCCGAGGCGTGCGGGAGCGCGCACGGCGCGAGCCTCGCGAGCCCCGACCTGCCCCGCCTACTCCTGGGGAAGCACGAGAGGCACCCGCCCTTCTCCTCGCCGACGGGCCCCCAGGCCGACGC
>Ga0182004_10001879_pt1 | contig 15917 bp, 11 predicted proteins | sample Sormic07211540_1_FD_120479 | JGI IMG/M metagenome (GOLD analysis project Ga0182004, IMG submission 120479) | Endophyte microbial communities from Sorghum bicolor roots, Mead, Nebraska, USA - 072115-40_1 MetaG | ecosystem: Host-associated > Plants > Roots > Unclassified | place: USA: Nebraska...
AAGCAGCAGCTTCACGTTGATTTCAAATAAATCTCATACATAAATCTCAAATAAATCTGGACAGTAGCATGCAAACCAGTAGCTTCACGTTGATCTCAAATAAATCTGGACAGTAGCATGAACTTAAACTAGGATAAATAAGAGATGACATAAACTAAACTTAATTTTCAGCATGCCTCGCAAAAATCTTGTTCTGCATAATCTCAATCCAGTCACGCTGCATCGGGTTGAGGGTAGTCGTGTCCGCTAACATAATTTCTTTTGCTTCTTTCATCAAGTCGGCTTCAGCTTTTTTTGCCTCATTTTCCACCCGCTTCTTCTCTAGCTCTAGTGTAGCCTTCTCTATCTCTAGTGTAGCCATGAACCTTTCCTCTTTGGCCTTCTCCTTTTCCTTGTCAAATGCCTCCTTCTTTGACCACATCTTTTCCAAAGCGGCCATGCAAGCCTCACCACCTCCTCACCTTAGATTTTCTTTTACCTGTACATGAATTCAAGAATCAATTCTAACCAAATACATAAAGAAATAATATATATATGCTATCATGCACATTAAGTTTGTACCTTCTTTATCCCATCTGACCTCTTCCTTGGTGCTGTTGGTGAAGCATCAACAGCTATGACTTCATCATTATTAATGGCTTCTTCATTCCTTGGCCTTGACACCTTTGCAGCCTTCTTTTTGTTCTTGCTTGCTGCTAGCTTCTCCAACTCTGCAAGTTCTACCATCTTGGCTTTCCACTTGTCCTCTTCCTTCAGTATGGTCCAGCAATGATCAAGAGTAAAAGTTTTTCTCCTTGTCCAAGTCCGTGTGCATCTTTTTTGCTTCATTAAGCTGTACACAGATATTGTCAATGTATATATACATTATCAAAAAAAAGTTCAACTAAAACATTGAATACATATTTCATACCTTGTATTGGATAGTTTTGCCACTTTGATTCCTGCGTAGAATGACCTCATAGCACGAACAAAACTTGTTCACTTGCAACTGGATTGTTAGCCACCTATGCATAATGGAACTCTCTGTACGAGGAACTCCAGATTCATTTTTTTCCTCATAGTAAGCGTGAACTCTTCCCCAAAATGTGGTACGCGATTGATAAGCCCCATTCAGGGGATCCTTGCTAACAGCCAACCATCCCAAGCAAACAACTTCATCCTCCTTCCAATGAAAATTTTTGGACCTCCTTCCTCCCTTCGTACCACTGCGGCTGCCCTGCACTTCCTCAACACGAGTACTGTCTTGAGTGTTTGGAATTTGCATCTCATCCAAACCAGCAACATGAGCCCCATCTACATTGAGAATGTCGGACAAGAAATCTGCATCTTCTCCTTCCATCCTAATTGGAATGACAGAATACTATAAATGACAAGATTATGGTCAAGCAATGAGTACTAGCAGAATACCATGAACAAAGAAATCTAAAATATAATTGCAAAATAATTTACAGAAAAATATAAGTGACAAGAATCCGATCATGACAGGGAACATAGCACTTCCTGAACATGAGTACTATACTTCCATGAACAAGGTTATGGTCAAGCAATTGCAAAAGAATTCCCCGGACATTGATCTGAAACTAACTGAACTTAGCACTGGCAGGATTACGTACAGGCTAAACCAATTGTTCAGTTTCAGTTTCACCCAGCCATTGCCCCCATATCTGTTGGGTAATCCAGCCGACAGGAGATTAATCCCGTCACACGAACAGTATATGACAATCCAGTTGCAAGATTGAGAATAGCATATATATTTATAAAACTGAAGCCGTGCTGTCTGGCGGCGACCTACCCTAGCCCTACGGCGAGTACACGAGCACAAGCCCTATGGCGAGAATACAACAATAATCCAGTTCCATTTCCAAGTTGAACCAGATGACGAGTACGAGCACGTACCCGACGGCTTCATATCGAGGCCCTGGCGGCTTCACGTCGAGGAGAGCTACGACGCCCTGGCGGCTTCACGTCGAGGCGGCTTCAGGTCGAACAGAGCAGCGCCCGAAAGAGAGGTCGCCGATCTAATTTGCAGATGGAAGTGGATCGGTCTTTATCGCGAGGGATAGGAGGGGGAAGAGTTTCGCACGCGCGGGAGAGGACAGCTCGCCCGGGACGGAGCCAGCGACGGAGAATTTTCGCGATAGGAACTCGGCAACGCGCGCGTATACATACGCGTGCGGCTCGGCTGGATGGCAAGTTCCAATAAATAGCAAGTTGATTTACAAAGTTGTTGGAGATGAAATTTTGTGGTTTTGCCAAATCTTTTAGATAGCAAGTTGTTTTACAAAGTTGTTGGAGATGCTCAACACACCTAAGATTTACAAAACATGACCCAACATTGCATACAAGACATTATTAAAACATGAATGTATTAATTCCATGATGCTCAATAATTATGTTTATTATAGCACATAATTAATATTTTAATTATGTATTTACATATGTTACAAGTGTACCTGAGGGGGAGGTTGCATGTTGAAGTCCTCGGCCGGCTCTGGCTGCCTGAGGGGGTTCATTTTGTGCATGAGGGAGAGGTTGGTTGTTGATGTTCGACGCTGGTTCATTGTCTACCTGAGGGAGAGGTTGGTTGTTGATGGTCCGGAGCTGCTCCGACAAGTTCAGGTTGTAGAGGCCGGCTATCTCTTCGGCGCCAAACCCCTGTGCGAAGTAGAACACTATGTTCTCGGGATTAACCCCGTTTTGCAGGAAGAACTGTGTCTGCTCGGTTGTAAGCTTATTGTTGGGCTGCTGCTGGTTCAGGTTCAGTACCTGGTGCTGCTGCTGGTTTTGGGTTCGCGATCGGCGGCTGTTGCTGCTGGATCGGTTGCGGGATCGACAGCGACTGCTGCTCATACTGTCCTGGATCGGCTGCTGCTACTGGTTTGGGTCCTAGATAGACTGCTGCTCGAAGGGATTGGGCGGCTGTGAGCTGGAGCTGCCGGCGTAGGGGTGGTATGGGTATTGGATCGGCTGCTGCTCGAAGGGATTGGGCGGCTGTGAGCTGGAGCTGCCGGCGTAGAGGTAGTATGGGTATTGTCCGACCATGATGAGGAGAGAGACGAGGACGGGTGGATTTTGATTGGTGAGTGTGCCGAGAGAACGATGATGCTTTGTGAGGGAAGTATTGAGGCGAGAGAACGTGGGGCTTCTACTTATAGTGCCGAGAGAACTACTTGTACTTGTAGTGCTGAGAGAACGTGGCTACTATACTATAAATAAAAGTAGTGAGGGAAGTAGTGAGGCGATCAGGTGGTGTGGGAAGCAGGGGAACATGGATCCTCTGTAGGCGGAAGAACACAACGATTTGGTCCACAAATGTCAAGTCACGTGTATTCATGCATACCTTGCAATAGCTCTCTGCCGCACAGGGTGCAGCTGTAAGGCAGCTGCATGGTGTATGTAGTGTGTACACTACTTCTACTTGTAGTGCCGAGAGAACGTGGCTACTATACTATAAATAAAAGTAGTGAGGGAAGTAGTGAGGCGATCCGGTGGTGTGGGAAGTAGGGGAACATGGATCCTTTGCAGGCGGAAGAACACAACGATTTGGTCCACAAATATCAGGCCACATGTATATTCAGGCATGCCTTGCAATAGCCCTCTGCCACACATGGTGCAGCTGTAAGGCAGCTGCATGGTGTATGTAGTGTGTACACTATGTATGAGGGCTGGCCTGTCTCCCTCACAGTCGTTTTAGAGTTTATCAGAAAGATGCTAGCTTAGAACTTGGGACCACCGAAACAAGGATGCAGGGCCTACGGGAAAGAGGCAAGTTTAGACGTGGGACCACCGAAACAAGGATGCAGGGCTGTAGGGCAACTGTATATTTTTTACTTCTTCCGTAGTCTAGCTGCATTCATCCCAGCCCACCAAGAACAATAAGCTTGGCTAATAGCCAAGCCATGTCATAGGTGAACTAGTCTTAAAGCCAATATCTACAGTAAGCTTGGCTCTTAATGGATTCCAAAAATAGTTTTAATTATGTGGAACCCGCCACTACATCCTACCTCCTTCCTCTCATTCGCGGACAGAATAGAACCAGCACATGCAACCTCACATTGATTCTCAGTTGGTCCTACACATGCCTAGGAGCGCGTCTCCCACTAGTCTCTCTCTCCCTCTCTCTCTCTTTCTCCTATTTTCTCTCTCTCCCACATCAGACTTTGCTAAGTTGTCTTGGCTATTAGCCAAGTTGACATGGCTTATTGTACCTACTCTCATTGTTGTATGAGTTGGCTCTTAAGCTAGTCTCAAGATGACATGTCTTGGCTATTAGCCAAGCTTATTGACCATGCTCCAATAAACTTGCCAATAGCCAAGCCATGTCAGATACTCTTGCAGCTAAGTTGTACAACAACTAAACCTCCCACATATTCCAAAAATAGCGTGGGACCTATCACTACCCATCATCTCTCTCCTCCTTCACTCTGTCGTCATGCACAGCAAAAGAAAAGGGTTTGGCAGCCATGAGGACAGCACGAGAGATTCCGGGGCAGCCTTCCATTCGTTTCATGAGGACAGCACGAGAGAGATACTGGCTGGGTGCGCAGTGACGTACCGGTGCACTGCAGTAACCGTCGGACCGCCTGCCCCCCTGGCCGGGCATCCAGAGTGCGGCCGGCTGGCGGTAAGCATCGAGGGGCAGTCGAGGCCTCGAGGGCATTGGCAGAGCCAGTGTGGGTGGCACCAGTATGGCACGACATACCCTAGGCTAGTGCAAGCTAGGAAGTAGCTGCTCCAGGGTCTACTCATTTCGTTTGCTTATAATAATTAATATAAGATCTAGGGCAGGTAGCCAGCGTTGAGCAGTAGAGGTACTACTTCGTTCATCAGGCACAAAAGCTCCAAACACCTATACACTGTACAACATTTCAAAACCAAGCCATCCTTTTATGCTCAAGTCCAATAGCATGATATACCTTCTTTCCGTTTAACTAATACAATTTGTTTATGTACATTAAATTTACGCATTGAGGTAGCGTGTAAAATCAAATAGGTTTTCTTCATATAGTAGTCAAATATTAGGAATTTAGGTACTTTTGATTTATGAATTATTCATATTTATATACTGAATCGTGGGATAACTTTTGTTACTGTATATACCCAATTGCAAAATAGGATTGGCAGAATCACGCGTGAAAATGTTGTCGCGGCATACCCTATGCCAAAATTCTAGCTAGGTCCACCACTGCTCGAGGGGCAGGGGCAGCAGCGCCGCTTCGAGATGCTCACGCTGGCAATGCACCGCCTCATGCAGAGCATCGATCGGGGGTAGCAGCGTTGCTTCAAGATGCTCATGCTGGCAATGCACCGCCTCATGCAGCGGTTGGGACAGGGGCAGGGTGAGATTAGGGTGCACTAATCTATTTTTGCTATAAAAAATCTACTAAATTACTTATATTGTTTGTCCACCAGGGAGATTAGATAGATGCAGTTAAAGACCGAGGAGCGACGACTAGGAGAAAGCCACGCTGGATGTTCCAAATTCAATAATGTTACAACTATTGACTGGGTTGATCTCATCAGAGAACGGGAACTGCTCCCGCACTCGCTCCCGCTCCCGATCCCACTCACCACGTTCTGTCGAACCGTCGGCGCCATGAGCGGTTGCCTGCAAGCACTCCGCCATGGTGTTCGTACGGGTGTATAAATATACATCACTAGATCAATGAAAGACTGTTCATTCACCCATTTACATTCTCATTTACATTCCAACGCAAACACGTTATCAACAATTGCTTGAGTCTATGTGCTCTCGAGAGGGAGTCCAGGAAGAAGAACGCTGGTGAGCAGGCCTGCAAGGAGTTGAAGGCCATTCAAGTTTGCGAAGAAGCCGATCCAAAGGTACCATGCCGCGCTACGTACCTTCAGCGATCCTTGTCGCCGATCTCGTCTTTTTCATCCTCCACCGTGCCCTCAACTTGGGGGTGTCGTTCAACCACCACTACATCCGCGATGAACTGCTCGACATGTTCTGCTTCCTTTCTCGGTGAAAGGCTGGTGAACGCCGGGGAAGGGATAGGGGCCACGGACTCCGGATGCGGGTCGGCGGTCATGGTGGTTGTTGTCGCGTGGGCGATGCGCCTGTGGCCCCTGCGCCGGTTTGCGCCGAGCACGCGCCGGGGCCATGCCCATTGTGGTTGCCGAGGTTCTGCCCCGACCATGGCCACGGCCCCTGCGCCCCTCCTCCTCCAGCGCCGGACGTCGTTGGCCCCTCTAACTGGGCCGGCCCCGCAGCGATGGAGATTGAGCCGGCGCTAAGTGCACCGACTCCGTCCTTCACCGTGGCTGGATTGAGGAGGCACCAGAGCCGTTCTCCTTTGACCATTGCGGCCCGTCAATATGCCCCGGCACGCCGCATCATCACCGACACAGAGCTTGCTGCACCGCGTCCTCCTCCACAGCTTGCTGAAGCGTCCCGTCACCACGTGCATGCCGGACAGGCCGCCAACCGCCACCTGGGGCTCCGTCGGACATGGATTTGCGTTCCCCACGGTGACTCGGCGCGTAGCCTCCCGAACGGCCATGCCGGGCCGAGCGGAAACGGTGGCACACGGTCCTCCTCCGATGAGGATGGGGGTCTTGCTTCCCCGCCATCTTGAGCACACCATGAGGGAGGAGCATGGCTTTGGATGCGAGCGTGGGATGAGAGAGCACTACCTGCTTGCTTCTGCTTACGGCATATGCTGGATGGGCTTGTACAGCACACATGCAAGTGTGCGGTCCATCGTTTGCTTTCTGGTTGGAGAGAGCTAGAAGTGGCCTTTCTTTATGGCTAGGAGTATGCTCGTACAGCACACATGCTGGATGGGCTTGCATCTACTATCTGTTGTTTTACCTTTGTCGATGGATAGCTAGCTTGTTTGTTCCCAATATTTATCTACTTATTTCTGTTATATTTAGTTTGTTAACTATCTTGTTAATTGCTAATTTTGCAGTACTGTTCATCAGTGTGTTAGTCTAAATTGTTTTAATGTTTTTAGACCCCTGATGATGTATCCATGTATATATATATATGTGTGTTTCTTTAAATGCAATATAATATACATGGTTTGTTCATGTTCAAAGTGTTTGCTTCATGCAATTCCCAATAACATGAATATTTTTGTGTTGAGTATATTGTTCACAGTGTTGCCTCCGGCATTCCCAATAACAACATACTCCACAAAATTATTGCAATTTATTTTATGCAATTTATATATTAAGTTTCTAGCTTCCCATACAAGCACTTAATATTTTATGCAAATGCTTTCAGTTGATTTTCTCTCATTTCTGGAATAACACTAAGTTTTCTTAATTTTTTATATTGGCCATACACAAGGTAGTACCCTAGTACTGCTGCGGGATTTATTCCTCAACGTGTATACCCAATATCAAGTTTTGAAACAAATTGGTCTACACTTTTTGGTGACTATCTTTTATTTTCAAATTGGCCATACACAATGTAGTAACATAGTACTACTGCAGGATTTTTATCCTCAACGTGCGTACCCAATTTGATTATAAAACAAGGTCTACACCGAAGTGATTACCATATAATTCTTCTCACATTGGCCATACACATGATAGTACTATAGTACTACTGCGGGATTTTATCCTAACCGTGCATACCCAATGTTGAGAATTAAATTAAACTAAAGTTAACACCATCGGTGATTGACTATGTTATTCCATAAATGGAGAATGTCCCTCTATTTCAAGTTTACCTTGATTAATTGCATTCCGCACTACTTTTCAACATTGTCAAGGATTTTTAACAAATCTATGGCCCTACTCATGTAGGCACAATGGCCACCATAGAGTTTGAGGTACTCGCTCTTGATGGCCACAACTTCACCACATGGGCGATGGATCACAAAGTGAGTCTATCGTTGCGCGGGTTGTATCAGGCAATTGCACCACCCCAACAGGGAGTTGATGCATTGACTGATCCTCACAAGTACAATGCCTTATTCATCATAAGGAACCACATCCACCAGGATCTCAAAGCTGAGTACATATTGGAAGAAGACCCACGCGCTCTATGGCTTGCTCTTCAAACACGATATGAACAACAAAAGGCAATCATCCTACGAGAAGCTCTAAATGAGTGGAACCATCTCCGCATACAAGATTTTAAATCTGTGGGAGTGTTCAACCATGTTGTTCATAAACTCAGTGCTAAACTAAAATTTTGCAAAAAGGAACCATCTGATGTAGAGAAAATTGAGAAGACTCTATCTACCTTACTTCCTGCTCAGATGATCCTTCAGCAACAATACTGTGAAAGAGGTTTCACTGTTTATTCTGAGTTAATTAAGACATTACTTCAGGAAGAAGAGCATGGTGAGGTCCTTATGTGGAACTCCAACCTACGTCCTGTGGGAACCAAGCCTCTGCCAGAAGTACATACTAACACTCAGACAAAACAGCAAAGGAATACCACTAACTCTAGTGATCCTGGAAACTTCAAAGGAAAGAACATGCATAAGAGACAGAGACAGCGTAAGTCTCGGGGTGCTAACAAGGGAAAGGATGTTCCAAGTTAGACAAAAAGAAGCCTACAAGTCTAGCACTTGTGACAAATGTGGCTATTATAGCCATCCGACTCAGAAATGCCGCACTCCCAAGCAACTTGTGGAATTGTACTTGAAATCCGTGGGATGAGGACGCTCTGATCAAGGACGTTCCAATCAAGGTGGACAATTTGAAGCACACTTCAACTTTCAAGCCGGTGTCAACATGGAACAAGCATTCCAGCTTGACCTACCGATGCTAGATGCCCCTGGGTGCTCCAACACCGCTCCTGCGGGACCGAGCAACACCAAGGCCCTGCCACCACCTGATGGAGAAACGACGCTGATACGGAGAACATGATCATGGAGTACACCTCTGGCGACATCTTTGGAGACTTCAACTAGGCTCCTGCACTTCGAGATACCTTGCTACCTTATATAGTATTTGTGGATGATGTTGTTAAATTGTGGATGGATGTAATAAGTTAGTCCTTGAACTATACTTGTTTAAGCACATTGGGTATTGTAATTGTATTATGCACAATTAGTACCTATATATATAGTATGTATTCTATACATATTGGTTGAGAATTACATGTTTCAAATTTCTCCATTTGTATAGATTGTACGGGAGTCAATCAAGATGGAAGAGGAAATGTGCTTAGTGGACAGTGGTACCACTAACTCTATACTCAGGGAGATAAAATATTTCCAAACTCTCACGAAGAATAAAGAAAATGTTTTAACAATCGCTGGACGTGATGTAGTAATAGTTGGCACCAGTAGAGCCACTATTATGCTCCCTATGGGTACATCGCTAACAATTGAGGATGCATTATTGTATCCTGATTCAATGCGTACCCTATTGAGTTATAAAGATATCCATAAGAATGGTTTCCATGTTGAAACTCACATGGACAATAAAGAGGAATTTCTTCTCATTACCAAAGATAACGGATATGGCAAAGAGACACTTGAAAAAGTTCCCTCACTCCAGTCTGGATTGTACTACACATACATAAAACCCGTACTATATGTTGCTTATAAAATTATTTTCCAGAATGTTAACACATTCCAAACTTGGCATGAACGCCTTGGCCATCCTGGCATTGGGATGATGCGGAAAATTATAAGCAATTCTGTTGGTCACACTTTAAGTGATGCAAAATTTCCTCAATCATCAGATTTTGTGTGCACTGCGTGTGCCACGGGGAAATTAATTTTGAGACCCTCTTATCTCAAAATTCATGCCGAACCTTTAAAGTTCCTTGAACGCATTCAAGGAGACATATGTGGTCCCATTCAACCGTCGTTTGGGCCATTCAGGTATTTCATGGTTCTCATAGATGCATCTACACTATGGTCTAATGTGAGTCTCCTCTCCACAAGGAACCATGCATTTGCTAAAATCATTGCCAAAGTTATTAAACTTAAGGCACAACATCCTGAACATCAAATCCAATCCATCCAAATGGATAATGCTGCTGAATTTTCTTCACATGCCTTCAATGACTATTGCATGGCTTTAGGAATTCACGTTCACCACTCGGTCCCATATATCCATACTCAAAATGGGTTGGCAGAATCTCTCATCAAGAGAGTGGAACTTATTGCTTGTTCTAAGATTTGCACCTTTGAGATTGTTGACAGCCTTGATGGAATGTAAAATAAAATAGAAGAGTAATTTCTACGTGTGTGATATTTTAATTCCTAAATAATGGAAACAAAAACAAAATAGTAGGGATGAAAAATAAAGTGGAAGAGTAATTTGTGTGTGCGGATATTAGATGATGTGAAAAGAAGGCAGATAGCTCACACTGTTTAGGAGGGGGACAGGTTCGAACCCCATATGCGAAGAAGAAAAAAAGTTCAGAACGCCTAAAACGTAACTATCAAATAATGGACCTAGTGGTGAGGCCAGTCTTAGTGGGAGTTTCATCTTGAGTTTTATTCACACTAAATAGGCTGTCACATAGGCATTTTGGATGATATGACACTGTATTTAAGAAGAGAGAGAAGAAATGGGTTTCATCTAGATAAAACTCTCTTGACACAATTACCAACTCTCTATGAGTCTTAAAATTAAATGTCTATGAAACCGTAGAATGGAACTCTCTATTGAGAGTGGGTGTTTCATCCAAGTTTTATTTCATTTCACATGACATGGCAACCTTGAAAACAATGATATGAAACTCTCCATTGAGACTGGCCTTAGCTCGTTTACTTGTTGGCAATTGGTCCCATGTTTAAAACCCTTGTTTTCCCCTCCATCAGACTCCTGAGAACAAAAGAAAGCCACAATGCTCAAACAAGCACAGGCAAACGTTGGTCCATTTGGTTTGCTCTTTTAGTTCCAACGGAAGGTCATGGGTTCAAAGCCTTGCCACGGCAAACATTTGAGTAATCACGCTGATAAATATTTCTAAAAATATTTTTTGACACCCAATCTATGTCAATTTTTTTTGATATTTATAAATTAGGTCTCATGACATAGTGAATATTTTTATAGTATGAAATTAGAATAGTTCTATGACATTTATTATGACATCCAGCTTTTTTATGTCACTAGGTCAAAATACTTATTACAAAATGTCATAATCTAGATGATATAATGACATCACGGTCTATTGTCATACTAAATATGTCAAAAAATCATGCATTTCTTATAGTGCCGTTAGCATCAAGAGGGAAAGAGACGTCCACAATCCACACACGAAGTGGAATGCATGCGAATTATTTAAACTCGCTACGACCAGCACCTTATTACGTCATTACTAACATCAAGAAAACGTCAATACTAGCATCAAGAAGCGATCACATGAACATCCAAATGGGGTTGGCCGGCAATGAATATTATTCATGGACCGGCTCTTTGCTTTGCTTTGCGGGCCCACAAGTAAGGCCATACTCGATGCAGATTTCATAGCTCAGTTTTGCTGAAACGACCAATATTTGAGCCCGGACAGTTTGCCCCGCTAGCAAGCGTCAATTCGTCATTGGGGCCCAGTTAGTCACTAACATTCAAGCCTATGGGGCCCAACCATGTCAATTTGCGAATTAGCTGTCCCGCCGGTACCGATTCATGTAAATCAATAAACAAACCACCGATGTGAAGTCTTTTGGATTTGGTTTTGGCTAAATATTGAGTTAGTGACTAACTATTGGCATGAGTTGAGTCGTGCGACATGTCTCTTGGTTTGTGGTGTGTAGGTGTGGAGTTCGGAGACGGTGGTCGACGGCGAGGAGAAGGTCAAGTAGAGACATGCCGTGTCGATGGATCTGGAGCGGTGAAGGACGGATGTGAGGCTTGGACTGACGGACCAGAAGGCTGGATGACTAGCCGCAGTGGGTTTCACGGATTTGGACCTCAGAACCCGGGCGGAGGTTTCGAGGAACGGACACCACGTGGTGGCATTAAGGAGTTGGCGTCAAGGCTAAGTTACCTCATGAAAGGCGCCGTGGCCGTCAGATCTAGGTTATGTCGAGTTAGACTAGAATGTCCCTGTGGCTAATTAGATCGCTTAAAAATATCTATAGACAATTAGAAAATATGTAATATGTCTGATAAATAAGAAGGGGGAGTCCCTTGTCTCCCCCACCTCTCTCCCCACTCTTATTTCCCCTTTCTCTACCTAGGGTTAGTTTCCTGTTCATGAGAGAGGTCATGTGAACTAAAAATTCATGGTGTATTTTGTGTGATTTCAATTAGGAATGGACTTCCAAATTCTAAATGTCCTCGGGGATTCCAATTTTGAGCCTGTGATTTTCGTTCTGCACTTGTGGTGTGTTTTTCGTTCTTGGCTGTGATCTGAATTTCTTAGAGTTTGGGTCAATTCCAGGCAATGATTTTTGGCGAATAGCTTCGTTGCTAGGTGAATTTGGTCCGTGCAAATTTTAGGAGCGTTTCTTGAAATTTTGAGTCGAATTTTACCGAGATTTTCTTAACCGCCTCTCGCTTTCTGTGTTCATCGAGTTCGTCGGGTTCGTCAAGTTCCTGTGCTTCTGGGGTCTAGTCGTGCGTGCTTTTTCAGCGGCAGTGCGCTGCCAACACCGAGCGCTTAGGTGCTGTGTCTGCTCAATCGAGCGGCGCTCGCCCCGCCAGGCCCTCGAGCTGCTCACTTTTGCTCTGCCACTGATCGAGTCTCTCTTTCGGCTCCATCGCAGGCAAAGTCAGGGAGGTCCAGTGCCGTACCGAGCACCGAACGGGCGCTCGAGAGGCTTCTTGGCCATCCGCACCGTTCCAGCAGGAAGGGGACACGCCCAAGTAGTGTTGGTGCCCAGCGTCTCTCTCTGTAGTATCTCTGCGTGCTCAAACAGCACCCCCCTGCATGCTCAGCTCAAAGAGCAGCAATAGCGGTTCACGTGAATTGTTATCTCAACCTTTGGAAGCTGTCTCAGTGCAGCAATAGTGTTTGGATTTTTTTAATTCTTTCTCAGAGATAATCCTTGCTTGAGTTTGTGCTCTCGGTAGCTCTACCATGTTCTTTTGTAGCTACACCATGAAGAGCAGACCCTTCATCGGCTTCTTTTTCTTTTCTAGCTCCGATTTATTATTTTGCTCGTAGCTTGATCGTTTGAGCTTCGTTTTGTGATCCGTTTGTTATGCTGTTTTTCTATCGTTGTAAGTAATCGATCTAGGTACTTTCGATACCAGTTGGCTTGGGTATTTTAAATTCGATAATTTACTTGTGCTCGGGAGTGATTTTGGGACTGTGGCCAAATATTTTGAAAGAAATTTGAGGCCATTCACCCTCCCTCTGGTCGCCGTTTTTGGTCTTTCAACATGGCCTGCCAAGGTTAAAATACTAGTGGAGAATAGACTTTCCATTTGGATTGAAATTTGTTTTTAGTTTTGGCCATTTTTAGCCCAAGACTAAAGAGAGTATTATTCTTAGGTGGAGTAACCAACCGGGACTTAAGTCTCCTGCCCAATGGCTAGAACCACAAACTTTTGCAGGAGAGCACCTCTTTTGCAGGAGAGCACCTCTAGTCTCAGCTAGTGATTCAAATCGGGACTAAAGGTCAAACTCTAGCCATAGTTGGAACTACTAGCCATGACTAAACCTTTAATACCGGTTGGAATCTCCAACTAGGACAATAAGTAGTCTGTGTTTAAACCACAATCTAGGACTATAGGTTCTGGGCTTTGTACTTTCTCTGTCTTTCTTCCCAAGCCCAAGCCATTTGAAGCCCTCTGCTCTTGCTCGTGTCCATCTCCTTCTTGCTCGTCTCTAGTCATTTCAAGATTTCATTTGATTCCTTCATCCAATCTTCGGTTCTGAAGGTTACCAACTTTGTCCTCTTATGTTTTATCACTAGGCTCATTTGTGGTCTAGAAATAGAAAAAAATGTGGTTTATTCTATTTAGAATAATGGTGGATTTTTGTGATTTATACACCACTTAAACTCAAAATCACTTGATAGCTAGTTTGCATATTTAGATGAAGAAAGCTGAAAGTAGTTCATCAAAACTAGTATCCACCTTTCATTGCTAGTATACATTGCTCATTTCATGGTTTAGAAATATAGAAATATAAGGTTTTTTATATAGATCATTTTAATTTCAAAGTTTAGAAAATAATAAATTTGTAGTAGTCAATGGTAGTAAGTAAAATACTATAGATGCATGTAGAGTCTATGAGTCGGTAGTATGCTAACTACTGCAGATGCATTTTATAAACATCGTCTACTATAGACGCTTGTACAGTACATGTGTGTGAACTATGGTTCTTCACACAAAAGCGCCATAATCTTATCGTGGACGCGTGTTCGCAACATGCGTCACCAATAAGAGCTTACTCCAGATGTGTGTAAATACTCACCAATCTTTGTTAAGGGTTTATTATAGACGTGTGTTTGTCTTGATCGTAGTCTCGTGTTGTTAACACACGTATGTAGTATCCACTTATTACAGACATGTGTTTTACTATTACAGACGCATTACGGCAGACGCGTGCAGACGCATCTGTGTGCCTAAATGTGCCTATGTGATGTGTGTTTTTTTAAATAGTTGTATGAAGCAAACTAATCCACTCCATGGTATATTTACAATCCAATGTTTAAAACATGCCTACGCTGCCTTCTTTAGCGGCACGTGCACAAGGACAGCCCAAACCAGCCAACCTGTTTTTCGAACAGGCCTCTGTTTTTTCTTTATTTTCAGTCAATCTAGCTCAAATTGTCTGAATTTTTTTTTGCTCGTATTTAATTCCACAATATTCAAGTGCACCTTTTGTTCTGCCAAGAATTAGCAAATCCGGTTTTTTCCTTTCCACAATATGCATTATCAGCAAAGATAATAACCCGTGCCCTCATCACTAGATGTACGTTAAATTGCACGAAAAGAGTCACGTTGTTCTAGCGCCATCACGCTTTTCCTTCAACTAGCTGCGATGGTTACTTCCCATACTGCATTCTCTGGAAACCTCCACAGTGATAATCTCACCAATGATTGATTGTAGCAAATTAAAGGCTTCACCGAAACTAGCAACGTTAATTGCAATTCAGGCGCATCCGATCCGTGATATGCCTAAACGTGTGTCTGTGATATACTTTTTTTATATACGGCTTTGTTTAGTTCACCCTAAAAACTAAAAAGTTTTCAAGATTTCCCGTCACATCGAGTCTTGCGACATATGCATGAAGCACTAAATATAGATGAAAATAAAAACTAATTGAACAGTTTGTCTGCAAATCGCGAGACGAATCTTTTGACTCTAATTAGTCCATGATTAGACAATATTTGCCACAAACAAAGGAAAATGCTATATTGTCAAAATCCAAAAAAAATTCACAACTAAACAAGGCCTTAATACTACAATGCATGGTACTCCCGTTGTCTACAAATAAATGCACATCTCGTTTTTCAAGGAGTTAAACTTTTTTAAGTTTGACTAGAAATATATCAAAGAAAATCAATATTTGTATCTGCGAATAAGTATATTATGAAAGTATATTCATGCTCATTCTAATGATACATGTTACATATAATAAATATTGATATATTTTTATATATATTTGGTTAAATTTAAAAAGGTTTGACTCCTCCAAATCGAGACGTACATTTATTTGTAGACAGAGGGAGTGCAATGACAATCCAGTGGTTAAAACTTGCCTACGCTGCCTTCTTTAGCACATGCACAAGGACAGCCCAAACCAGCCAACCTGTTTTTCGAACAGGCCTTGGTCTGTTTTTTTAAATATTTTCAGTCAATCTAGTTCAAATTGTCTCATTTTTTTGCTATTATTTAATTCCACAATATTCAAGTGCACCTTTTGTACTGCCAACTTTAGCTAATCCCTTTTTTTTCCTTTCCACAATATGCATTATCAGCAATACACTGCACGTGCTAACGCTATGATAACGTTGGAGTCTATGCAAATTAAAATTAAAATATATGCAAGCTAAAATAACCTTCCCTAAGA
>Ga0182004_10001880_pt1 | contig 15917 bp, 12 predicted proteins | sample Sormic07211540_1_FD_120479 | JGI IMG/M metagenome (GOLD analysis project Ga0182004, IMG submission 120479) | Endophyte microbial communities from Sorghum bicolor roots, Mead, Nebraska, USA - 072115-40_1 MetaG | ecosystem: Host-associated > Plants > Roots > Unclassified | place: USA: Nebraska...
ATGATTGATAATGAGTTTATGTATAAGTTTGCAAAGCGCTTAGCTCTTGACGCGAGGGAGTTAGGTGATAGATCACATGTGAGCGTGGTGCTTAGATGTTATTTATCTGCAAATGTATCCTATAGGCCGGGTCGTGTGGTAGTTCGCGATAGTGACAACTTCGTTGATTCTTATATAGTCCACCCTCCGTTGATAGGACAGGCAGAACTTGTATTGCGGAGTAAGTCTTGCGATGCTCTGATTTACTTTAGCAATGTTCCTTATACTTGAATGAAGAGTCTTTTATGCTATATATGATCTTGTAGATAACTAGAGTAGATTATAACTTAGTAGATAGTAGATAACTTAGAATCCATTCTCTAGCTAATCATGTTCTTGCAAGTTTATCTCTAGTCTATGCCTTGATAGATTTAATCATTATTTTAATTTTACCTTTTGTTCTCTTAAGCAAAATTATAAATAACGATATCTGGAATACTTATCCTGGTGAAATGCTACAATGAGGTGTTTTATCTGTGCGCTTGCGGATAGAATAGATTATTTTCTAAATAGCCTTTACATTTATAAATACCTTTGTACACTCTGGCACCATGCTGGGGATGACAACCTAGTATCTAAGTGGTGTTAGCTAGTGTCAACACATCCTTAGTCTTTTTAGCCAAACCAAGATTAGAAGATGAAGCTAGATTCTTCATAGAAGAAGAAGCTAACCCTTCTGATGAACCTTTAGATGAGTTTGTAGTTCCACCTAAACCTCCTATTAAGCTTAATTCTTTACCAACCGGTCTTAGATATGCTTTTCTAGGTGATGATCCAGAGTCTCCTGTCATTATAAGTGATAAACTCACTCAGGAGCAGACTTTTCATCTGATGGCAGTCCTAGAAAAACATCAATCAGCCATTGGCTATTCACTCCAGGACCTCAAGGGAATTAGTCCTGCTCTTTGCACCCATCGCATTCCTACAGATCCTAATATTCCACCATCTAGAGAACCCCAATGTAGACTCAACAATGCGATGAGAGAGGTTGTAAAGAAGGAAGTTTTAAAACTACTGCATGTAGGAATCATTTATGTTTTGCCACATAGTGAGTGGGTAAGCCCTGTTCAAGTTGTACCTAAAAAGGAAGGTATGACTGTTGTCCAAAATGAGAAGAGTGAACTAATCCCACAATGCACTGTCATAGGATGGCGGATGTTAATAGACTATAGAAATCTTAATAAGGCAGCTAAGAAAGATCACTTTCCATTGCCTTTCATTGATGAGATGCTAGAGCGGTTAGCCAACCATTCCTTCTTTTGTTTCTTAGATGGATATTCAGGGTATCACCAGATCCCTTTCCATCATGATGACCAAAGCAAAACCACCTTTACATGTTCCTATGGAACCTGTGTCTATCATAGAATGTCTTTTGGGTTATGTAATGCATCTACTTCTTTTCAAAGATGTATGATGTCTATATCTTCTGATATGATTGGAAAGACTATGGAAGTTTTCATGGATGATTTCTTTGTTTACGGAATGCCTAGAAGACTTAGATACGGTTTTGCAAAGGTGTGAAGAAAAGCACATAGTCCTTAATTGGAAAAAATGTCATTTTATGGTTAGAGAAGCAATAGTGCTAGGACACTTAGTGTCTAAAAGAGGCATTGAGGTAGATAAAGCTAAAATAGAAGTAATTGAACGTTTACCTCCGCTTGTTAACATAAAAGGAATTAGGAGTTTCCTTGGCCATGCTAGTTTCTATCATAGGTTCATTAAAGACTTTTCATTTATTGCTAGACCTCTTACTCGCTTATTGTCTAAGGATGTTCCTTTTGAATTTGATGATGCATGTTTACAAGCTTTTGAAATTATAAAGAGAGCACTCATCTCAGCACCAATCATTCAACCCCCTGATTGGTCTTTACCTTTTGAAATTATGTGTGATGCTAGTGATTATGCTATGGGGACAGTATTAGGACAAACTAAAGATAAAAAGCATCATGCAATAGCTTATGCTAGCAAAACTCTGACAAGACCTCAACTTAATTATGCTTCTACTGAAAAAGAGCTCCTAGCTATTGTTTTGCCATTGATAAGTTTAGATCTCACTTAGTGGGAGATAAAGTAATTATTTATTCTAATCATGCTGCTTTAAAATACTTGGTCACGAAGAAAGATGCTAAACCCCATTTGATAAGATGGATTTTATTACTCTAAGAATTTGAAATAGAAATGAAAGATAAAAAGGGAGTAGAAAGTTCTGTTGGCGATCATTTGTCTAGAATACAATTTGAGAATCCACAGGAACTACACATCAACGACTCACTCTCGAACGACATGCTCTACAGAATCAATAGATCTGACCCCTGGTATGGAGATATTGTTAATTTTATGGTTATGGGTTATGTACCGCCAGGAGGCAACAAAAGGAAGCTAGTCTAGGAGAGCCATTCTCACATATGGGATGAACCATATCTCTTCCGAGTATGCTCTGATGGCTTACTCAGAAGTTGTTTGCCAGCTGAAGATGGAATCAAAATCATTGAAAGTTGTCATTCATCACCATATGGAGGTCATTATAGGGCATTTCAAGCACACGCCAAGATATGGCAGTGTAGATTATTCTTGCCAACAATGTACGAAGACACAAAAGAATTCATTTAGAGATGTGGCCCATGTCAAAGACATGGTAATATCAATTCAAGGGATGCCATGCCACTCATCAGCAATCTCTAGATAGAGCTCTTTGATGATTGGGGAATTGATTACATGGGGCCATTCCCACCGTCAAAGAACTATGAGTATATCATAGTGGCAGTGGATTATGTCTCGAAATGGGTTGAAGCCATGCCATGCAAGAATGCTGATAGTATGCATTCAAAGAAGATTTGGAGTTCCAAGGATAGTGATAAGTAACAGAGGTTCTCACTTCATCGACAACCGCTTTGAGCAGTACCTGTCGAAGCATGGGATATGTCACAACGTCGCTACTCCTTGCATCCCCAGACAAGTGGTTAGGCCGAGACATCAAACAAGCAAATCAATAATATTTTACAGAAGACAGTAAATGAGATGGGGACAGCTTAGAACGACAAGCTCCATGATGCATTCTGGGCATACCGAACAACATACAAGACACCCATCGGGATGTCACCCTATTAACTTGTCTATGGAAAAACTTGCCACTTACCAGTAAAGCTAGAATTCAAAGCTCACTGGGCTATCAAAAGATTGCATTCATCACCATACAGTGGTCATTATGGGGCATTTCGAACACACGCCAAGATATGGCAGTGTGGATTCTTCTAGCCAACAATGTATGAAGACAAAAAATAATTCATTCAGAGCTGTGGCCCATGTCAAAGACATGGTAACATCAATTCAAAGGATGCCATGCCACTCATCAGCAATCTCCAGATAGATCTCTTTGATGTCTGGGGAATTGACTACATGGGGCCATTTTTCCACCATCAAAGAAGTATGAGTATATTCTAGTGACAGTGGATTATGTCTCTAAATGTGTTGAAGCCATGCCATGCAGGAATGCTGACAGTACGCATTCATAAATAATGTTCGAAGAGATAATATTTCCAAGATTTGGAGTTCCAAGGATAGTGATAATTGACGGAGGTTCTCACTTCATCGACAAGCGCTTTGAGCAGTACCTGTCCAAGCATGGGATACGTCACAATGTCGCTACTCCTTACCATCCTCAGACAAGTGGTCAGGCCGAGACATCAAACAAGCAAATCAAGAATATTTTATAGAAGACACTAAAAGAGATGGGGACAGCTTGGAAGGACAAGCTTCATGATACACTCTGGGCATACCGGAAAACATACAAGACACCCATTGGGATGTCACCCTATCAACTTGTATATGGAAAAACTTTTCACTTACCAGTAGAGCTGGAATTCAAAGCTCACTTGGCTATAAAAATATGGAACATGGACTTGGAAGCAGATGGAGACAAGAGGAAGATGCAACTCCCTGAGCTAGAAGAGTGGAGAGAAAAGGCATATCACAATGCCAAGATTTATAAAGACAGTAAAAAGATGGCATGACAAAAGGATCAAGAAGAAAGTGTTTACCCTAGGCGATAAGGTATTACTTTTTAATTCCAGGGTGAAGCTCTTTGGGCATGGAAAACTTCGAAGCAAGTGAGAAGGACCGTTTAAGGTGGTGAGCTCATCATTGCATAGAGCAGTCACACTTCGCAGCAACGAAGGTATGTTATTCAAGGTAAATAGTCAATGCCTTAAATAATTTTTAGAGCCCAACAATGAATGAGAAAGTAGACGTAATTACTTTCTTTCTCAATTAAATTATTTAGGCCCGACATTTTTATTTTTGAATTATCGGAGAAAATCAACTTTCTCCGAATAAGAATATAATTGTTAAAGTACACAAAAAAGTTGAGGTAGAGTAGGCTCGAGGGTCGGGCGGCCGCTCAAAACCCTAGGGCGCCCCCGCTCCCCTGAGGTCATTCGCCGCAGCCTTTCTCCTTTTACATCCTGAGACCTTCCTAGTTTATAGAAAGTGTATCTTTGGAAATTTTCCCATCTTTCATCATTTCGCCTTCCAAAAATACTTTTCTAGACCCCTATATAAGCAAACCATGCCCATGGTCTCATCTCATGCAATCATAGCTCTTCTATATTCTTGCTGAAGAGCTAGCAACACATTTTTACTCAGCAATGGCTAAGAAAAATTTAGAGAGGAGAATGATCCCCTTTGGGATTGATCTCTACACTATCCCGAGGGAGGATCCTGAGTGCAAGGCCATCATTCTCATAGAGGAGCCTGTCCCGCTAGCCATCATACCACCGCAACCACGCTCCTATGGACAATCATATTTTCCTTAGCCCATTCGCACCAAGCCTCTCCTCTTGGAAGGAGCTCCTTCGAAGGGCCCCAGCGTTGCTCTACCGTTAGGGACCAACCTCCTACTGCCCAAGCGCAATGAGAAGCTATTGGGAGTGAAGACCAATAAGAAGGGCGAGGTCATCTGCGCCAAATACATCACTGGTGAACGTACCTACTTTGAGGGGGTTCATGCGCATCCATCGAAGATCAAGTTCATCCCCCCAAAGGAAGCTCCGAAGTCCACCATGGCCATAGCTGAGACTCCGTGGAAGCGCCACAAGACGGTGGCCGACTTGGAGAAGGAACTAGCTGAGCAATGCACCATTATAGCCTCGCTTGAAGCCTGTCAACGTGTTCAAAGTAGAGGCATCACTTATGGTGACACTAGAACGGTGAGGCTAAAGCATGATTCCACCGGTCTTAAGGAGAGGGTGGAGGCTTTAGAGAACCCTAAGAAGTAGGATCTATTTATCTTAGTATTCGATAAGGCGAGTTTTTAGTTTTATTATCAGTGCGTTTATTTTTCAAAGTTTGCAGGTATAATACTAAGCCCTGCGGGAAGATGAATAAATATTATTATATGTCTTGTCTCTCTGTTGTCTCTTTTTTGTCTCCACCATGTTGTGAATGAAGGATAACAGGAAACTAGTGTGGGGGAGGCACCCGACGATTGAAACAAACGAATTCTCGCAAAAAGTTAACAAAATTGGAGAAGACATGACACGAAGACCACGCTCGATGAAGCTGACCCCAAAGGGCCACTGGCTAGGGGGGCCGCCCCTATCATCCTTGCATGCCCGCCTAGAGGGAGAAACCCCCTGATCTCCGCTTCAAACCATGGTCAGGTATGATTTCTCTGAGTTACAAATTGTTGTTTTTGCTACTATTTCGATTCAGAATAAAATATCATTAGTTAAATCACCCTATGCATAAACATTTAAAATATGTTTTATTCATGACCACAAGATTGACTTATACCATGATAATTCCTAGAAATTCCTGTTGTTGTTGGGTACTTTAATATATGGACCCCATATTACTTAAGTTGTTGTGGAAAGTAAGATAGTAAGAATATGAGAACTTGAGTTCTGAAGCCTAGTCATTTGGAGAATTTTAGTTTTCAAATCTTAAAATAATTAGCTATACTTCTCCTCTATAGCAAGAATTAATGTCCCACTAGAGCCACCCATGATAGATATAAACTAGCTCATAGGCTACTTGCATTGTATTGAGTTTTGTCAAAACCTTATTGACCTATGTTGAGAGGATTATCATGCTCCTAAGATCAAGATCATGTACACCCACATATATCTGCCATTCCTACATTGGGAATGCGCACAAACATGCCTTTCCATCCATTAATGTTTTACTCCTACACTGGGAGAAAACACAAAAAGAGTCTTGGTAGGAATAATTGCTCTAAGTTCTTTAAAAAGTCTATCTCAATATTTTTTGGTTACAGAAGGAGGTACGAGGCTATGTAAAATAAAAGTATTAAAAAAAGTGTGAACAGAAAGAAGTGAAAAAAGAACAAGTGTCCTAGAAAGAAGGAAGAATAAAAGATAGCCCATACCATCCTGTGCAAAGACCATCAGTGATTCAGAGAAAGAAAGACATTTTTCAAAATAGCAATGTAGAATTAGGATTAGCCACTATATATTCCACACACATGCACTTCTTGATCTAAGAGTATGCTATTCCCCTCCATGGTAAGTATGCTATTTCCTTGAACTACCTTTAGCTCCATATAAGCTTGTATAGTGTAGGCTATGTTTATTTGGTTTTCTACATTGGTGAGTTCCACAAATACCACATATAATGAGTGACTCAAGTGCGCTACATGATGGAGAAGGGTAGGCTATGTTTTTCTTTGCAAAAATGTTATAAAACTCCAAGTGACAAGGCTAAAGGTAAAGAGAACTCTATTCTATACTGTTCCATCTTCAACCTCTCAGACTTTTATGGTAGACACGTTGAATTCCGCAGTACAGGTATGACTTGGAATAAATCTAATAATGTCTTGGTTCGAGGTTATGACAATCTATCTATCATTTTTCCTCGAGGACGAGTAAAAGATCAGTGTGGGGGAGTTTGTTGGTGGTAGATAACTCCCAATTTTAACCGTCTACTTAACATGAAAAAGAATCTATTTGCAAGCACTCAGTAGAAACAGGGTTATCACTAACAAAATTCCAAGAGTTTTGGTGATTGTCTATTTCTGCAGGGGTTATCGAAGTAATAACAAAAGAAGGTCCACATGTCAGATTTACATAGAGAGAAGACTGAAACGTCAACTCAAGAAGACTCTAGAAGATTCCAAGTGCCACCACCTGAAACCTTGGGCTACTTGGCAGCAGGCTAGGGGCGGGCGCCCCTGCCACGTGGGGCGGCCGCCCGAGGGTAGGAACCAATAGGGTTCCCCTTCATGGATCCTGCCTCCACCGACTTTGAGGATTAATCTTAAGCGCACGTTTAAGTCAGTTTGATCCAATGGCTATGGTGATTGCTAGGAGGCTATAAATAAAGCGGTAGCCCCCTGAGATGTAAACTCTAAAACCCTAATTCATATTTTCCAAAGTGAGTTAGATAGAGAGGGGTCCGCAAATGGATCTGTCTCTTTAGGGTGATAGCAACAAGAGAGATTGAGAGAGTATAGGGTGAAGATAGGAGTTGAGGAAGCCCGGCCTGTTGGTGCCTTCTTCTTCATATCTTTGAGATTATGTCTCCTAACCCAAGGCTTGGTTCTAGAATCGTTCGGCAATTCAACTTCTGATACTAGTAAGTTATTGTTCTTATTGTTCTTTGGTATACGAGTTTACTTTATTCGCTTCGCGTAGGGAATGGAGTAATTATTCGTAGCATAAGCGTGGTGCTTGGGCTCAGAATACTCGTAGATACTCCCTGCTTGGACGGATTTGTGGTAGCCTTTTGGGGGAAGTGACAATCCTCTTGGGTCTCAGTAATCTACGTCCCGTCAGGAGGTAAGGTAGGGTATATAGTACTAGGGTTAAGCACTCTCTGAGGTATCTCTTTTCCCTAGTTACTCCCCTTAGAACAATATCTACATAAATTACCATAGGTTAGAGGAAGACTGAAGAAAGAGTTCTCTCTATATCGCTTAATTCTTACTATCTTGTCTTGCAACCTGTGGGTAGTAGGTAGGATAAAAGGTTAGTCTTTTGCACGCTTTCTCTTAGTGGTAAAAAAATAAATACGATACACTGAACTTATCTCCTAGGTGAAGTGCTCACCGATATCCGTGCGCTTGCAGATTATTTCTCTTTGATCCTTTCATGTGCGTAACTAATACAACAGGCGGCCGCCCTGCTCCCCAGCCAGTTCGGGCTCTGGTTTGGTCTGGAGCCTCCTAAAACCTTCTAGATTACAGGCAAGTAGATGTTTCTGGCAGTCCCTCTATGGAAACCTGACTTGTGAACCATCTTTGGTTAGTTTTAGCTGACACCCTACAAAAACAGACATTCACCAAAACTTGTGAAATTATATTAGTGATAACCCTATATCTACTAGGTATTTGCTAATAGATCCATTTTCATGTCTAGCTGACGGTTAAAATTAAGAGTTATCTACCGTCAACAATTAGCTCTCCCAATCTTTTCACTCCACATCTGAGAAAATAGTCTCTAAGCTTTGACTTAACCACTCTCTCTCTCTCTTTGCTCCTAGGTTTCAATCCTTAAAAGATTCGAGCTATAGAAGTGATATTTGAGAGTTGGGAGCTTCGATCCGCAACTTGAGCACTTGGTTTCTTCGTCTTGGCGGTTGGTTTGCAATTGTTACTCTTGGTTTCATGGAACCCTAGCTGGCTAGGCGTTCTTTGTAGTTGACCATGTTGATTCATTTGTGGGGGCACCCCGAAGTGTTTCTATCACTCTTTGATTCTTAGTGGAAATCTCGAGCAAACCTTTGTGGTTGCTTGGGGAGGAGACCTAAGTGGTCAGACATTCGTGGTCACCTGAACAACAAGGATGTAGGAACTCCTTTGTGGGGATTACTGAACCTTAGAAAAAATATATTGTCTTGCTGGGGAGGTAGCATCGACTACACTTGTTCTTGTGTTCTTCATGTTCTTCCTCTCCTCCCCCTTTCAAAGGCGAACAAGGGTCGATCTGCGTTTTGGATAAGAACTGAGCCAAGGAAACTTCAACATCATCCTCTACTACATCTAAGAGAGTGGGGTAACTCTTAGATCTAAAATCAAAACTCAATATACTCTGATTTTGCAGCTCTCTTAGGGCGTTGGTAGTACCAGTAGTTTGCGTCGGTAGTACTAGCTATCTTACACTAGTAGTAATGGCCCAAACTGTCGGTGGTACCGACAAGCATTTAACTGCTGCAACTTAAGTTTTTGAGTTCTAGGTTTTTAAGATATGCCTATTCACCCCCTCTAGGCCAATTAGATCCTTTCAATTGGTATCAGAGTAAGGTTCCTCGTACAAATGCTTCACTACGGTGATGAGCAATATTGGCCAAGATGGATCCAACAACACAAAAGCAAATTATTGATCAAATCATAGCACAGATCACTGCATCCTTGCAGCAGCAGCAGTAGTAAGAGCAAATGTAGAAGATGCAAGCTGAGCTTGACAAGATGAGAGAGCTCCTAAGCAAGAAGAATCATGAATCAAGCAACGAATATTAGGATGAAGATGCAAGCAAGACATGAAAGAACTACAACAAAACCAGTTTTGACTATGGCGGTTCAAGCAAGAATCCATCCTTGTCGATGATCAATCTTGGAATACCACTTCCATTGGATTTACACCAACTGGGCTCATAGGATGAAGCTACATCTCAGAGATGCAAGATGTTGGGAAGTTGTGGACATTGGAGTAAATCCACTGCAAAATCCAAATGAGTGGACACTCGAAGATGAGATAGACTTTCACCTTAATGCAACGACATCGACATTGATCTTGCAATGCCTCACTCCAAAGGACAACAACAAAGTAAATAGTATCGTGAATGCAAAGCAAATTTGGGACACTTTGAAGGTGTCATTTGAAGAAGACAAGAGTGTAACAGTTGGAAACAATGAGCTCATACAAAGCAAGACTGCAAACTTTTGCATGTTCGAGGGAGAAATGACAAAAGCTATGTTTGATAGATTCATGCCCTTGATCAACCAAATTACAGCGCTCGGAGCAAAAACTTGGGATGACAACTCTGGTTCAAGAAAAATATGTAGAGTGTATGTCGCACCCAGTTTTGATAAACAAAACCAAGCACTCAAATATGTGCACCCAGGATGTCCAAACACACATATTATCACAAATTGTAAATATATCAAAGTAAAGTACTTTATTACATCGCAAATTCATCATAGTAAACTCATATAGTCTTGCTCAGTGGCAACATTATTACACAAAGTGGAAGGCTAAGCCCTTGTTGCCATAGGGACTCCAACTTGTGAACTTCAGCATCTGGGATTTTCATTGAATATAAACAAGTATAAGCGCACCATGCTTAGCAAGTATAACCAAGGGGTATATGAGGGCTCAAACATTGGACACGACTTAACTGCGGTTAGCACTTTTAGTTGGTCATATTTTATTATCTGTATATTTCTACTTTTAATCATAAACCAACCCTGGTTGCATTAGTATTAATCAAAATTAACATCTTTCCCGAAAGGACCAAGTAACTGCTAATCAAGAAGGATCCATGCCGCTTGGGACTGTGAGCCTGGCTGTTATAATAGGATTTAGATTTCTGCAGAAATTGTACAACTTTACCCCCTGATGCGACACGTTGTCCCGATCTTCACGACGTAGGATGAACACCGATAACTAGCCGAAGAACAGTCGGATAACTTGCTGCAAGCAGCGATAACTAGTGCAACCTGTCAAATAAAAACTCGAAGCCAACCAGCGTCTTTAACCGGCAACCTGAATCAAGGATTCGTCCAACCACACTCTCAAAGAACCAACCAACACAACCTACAATCAATCAAGGAATACCTTGAAGGGATTATAAGCACCAATTGAGGGCGGATGAAGCCACTGCCTATGTAATCCCACGAGGAAATCACAAGAGCAAAGGCTAGAGATCATTCTCTGAATTTGTTAGCACGCAGCTGAACAAAGGGGTTCTGTATTTCAATTATCAAAAGTCTGAGATTACAAAGAGTCTTAGGGGGTATTTATACTAGCAATAGCCCTACTAGATAGGTAAGAAAATGAAATAGAGTTTCTGAGAGAAGGCAATGTGAAAGGTCCCCTCGAAATGGATTCCCGAAGTGGCTTCGCGTGACTATAGCCTCCAGAGCAGTTTCGAATAAACTGACCATAACTTTTTGTGGGAACTCAAAATGATGAACCGTTTCTTGGGTGTCAAATTAGACTCAAAGATCTTTCTAGCAATATATTTCAATGAGCACGAAACATTGTAGATTGGTACAGTTTTACTTGGCAAGTTGTGCCAACATTCTGTCACGACAGACTGTTGACCTTCTGAGCAGTCTGTACTAATTGTGGTCTGCAGGCAATATGGTGTATCCAAACTGGTCTCCACTAGATTAATTGGAAAGTAAACTCGACAAGCTTTCCAACAAGTACTCATGGAGCTTCATAGCTTTTGTGAGTAAAAAGTTATGAAGATTTCTTTGCACTGGTCCATTATTGACTTCCACAGGTCTGTTTTTCACTTCTTCTGGGACTTGCACTGGTCCGTTCTTCACGGTCTGATTCAACCTTCTCTTCCTCTATATACCTAAGTACAATCAACGTACAACACTTAGGTAGTATATAATTCTCACTAGTGTTAAAATGAATCTCATAAAGTAGCGCGTGGACCTCTTGTTGTAGCTTACTTGCACGACTATGTGTAATCGGTCCATTGATGGCTTGGGCTTGTATCGGTGTAGGTGAAACTGAAGTGGGTGTAGCTTGACTTGGAGGTTGTGACATCTTGCTTGGTGCATGGTCATATCATCCTCCCCCCTTGAAAAGGAGTCGTCCTCGACTCTGAACTATCTTCCCTTGTGAGTGGTGTGAGATCAGCAATATTGAAGGAGTTGCTCACGCCATAACTTGTAGGAAGATCAATCTTGTATGCATTGTCACTGATCTTCTCAAGAACACAAAATGGACCATCTCCTCGTGGCAGCAATTTTGATTTGCACTACTAAAGGAAGCGATCCTTGCGCAAGTGTATCCACACCAATTCTCCGCGTTCAAATAACACCATCTTCCTATGTTTGTTTATACTTATAGCCTTGCATTCTGCCTTGAGTTCAATTGCTTCCTTAGTCTTCTCATGTACATGACTTACATTCATTGGAGTTGGCCAATCCTTGATGTATTTCACCATGCTTTCATCCACATCTATGCCTTTTCCTTTGTATCTTATTTGTTTCTTCTGGATTGGTTTTGTATGGTGGTCGATTAGGTAGTGCAGCCCCTAGAATTAGATCAATTTGATGCTAATCCCACGAATTGGAGGTAGTCCCACCGGTGTTTCTTCTAGATAGACATCTCCATAGTACTACAAAAGATGAGACACAACACTAGGGAGAGAGGTCATGTCATTAGCTGAAATTAAAATGTCTTTATACACAAGTACAAAGAGCACTTGTTCAGGACTGTTCCTCACTTCTCTCATTTCAGATTTTGTGGCTATCATGACTAAATACTCTCCCTCTCCTTTCTTTTCTCACTCAAATTTGGCTTGTGGCACTCACTCACCGAATTATGGACGGCACTCGATTTCTTTTGCTCTCCTTCTTCTCTACTCATTGGAATAATTTTAGATTTCTTTTGTAAGTGTTCAGCCATGATTTGTTGAGGTGTCATAGGCTTGAGAACAAACTTATTCCCTTTCACATTGATAGTGAGCTAATTTGTTCTCACACAATGTTGGCTATATCGATCATATTACCATGATCTTCCAAGCAACAAGTGACACACTGACATAGGTGCCACATCACACTCTACTATGTCAACATATTCACCAATCATGAATGGAATGTTTACTTTATATCCAATCTTTATATCTCCCGAATCATTCAGCCACTATACATGATATGGATGAGGGTGTTGTAGCAGCTTCAAGCCAAGTTTATCAACCATCTCACGACTAGCAAGATTATGGCAGCTCCCTCCATCAATAATCACCTTCACCACTTTATCATGCACCTTTGCTCTTGTTTGAAATAAATTATGTCGCTGCCCATTTTCAGCTTCTTTCATTTGAATACTCAAGATTTGAGTCACTACAAGAGCAGCACCATGCTCAAATTCACACATTCCTCATAATTACGGGCCTCATCAACATGTTCTTCCTAAGCTTCCTCTTCACTAGCTGATTCAAATTTTCCACTATCATTCACAATGATCACATGATTATTTGGACACTCTCTTGATACATGTCCATGGCCTCCACACTTGAAACACTGAATTCCACTACTCTTGGAAGTGGAACCCACTGAAGAGTGTTTGATGTTGCTGGTTTTGAACTTGGGACAGCTGTGTTCTTTCCACTAAAAGTACCCTGAAAATTAGACCGTGAGCCTCCACTTGAGCCTTTCACCATGGATGGTTCAGCAGCAAACTTTGTGATGGATTTGCTTCGTCCAGAGAAATTCCTTGTACCAAAGGACAAGGACTTGCTGCTCTTAACATCTTGCTGCAATTGACGTTCAGCCTTGGTTGCTTGATGTACCAAATCAATAAGATGACGGTATGGCTGAAACTCAACAATGCGCTGAATGTTGCGATGCAGCCTAGCCATGAAACGTTCAATAGTTTGCTCTTCATCTTCAGACACATCGACTCTAATCATAGCTTTCTCCATCTCCTTATAATACTCTTCAACAGAGAGACTTCCTTACTTCAAATTCTGCAATTTATCAAAAAGATCACGCCGATAGTGCTTCGGCACAAAACGAATTCTCATTTATCTCTTAATTTCATCCCAAGTTGCAATAGCATGTCTTCCATATTGTTCATGATCACTGAGGAGCTGCTCCCACCATATCAAAGCATATCCTTCAAACTCCAGATATGCCATTGCCAGCTTCTTCTCTTCTGAATAATTATGCAAGAGAAAGATTTTATCCACTTTCAGCTACCATGTGAAATAAGCTTTAGGATCAGACCCACCATCAAACTTTGGCATGGTAAACTTCAGTTTTCCTAGCCTCTCCTCATGATTGCCTCCTCTATGATGTCGGCGACCATATCGATATTGGGAATGATTATCTTCATCCTCATTTTCAAATTCTTCATCATCATGATTTCTTTGACCTTGACCTCTTCCCCTACCTTGGATCCTCCTTTGTTCTCTTGAGCTTCTACTAGCAGCACTTCTATCACTCATATCTCCATCTTCACCATGGTTGCTTGCACCATCATAAGGTTGGCGACGCCTTCTGATTTCAGTCATAAGATTCTGAAGATCTTGTGTCAACCTATCTTGCTTTTCTTCCATGCTTTGTTGGAGTTCATTAAATTGTGCCATAGTGACACAATCCTATATTCCATCACCCATCTTGTTATAAGGTTAGCTGAATATAAATAATTTGTATTTGTGGAATATGAAAATTTGGTGGCTCTCACAACTCACCTCTCTAACTCACCTCTGCTGCGGATTACACAGAAAACAAATGTGCGGTGGCAACTAAAAGTGATGGCGAGGCAAATACAAGAATAAAGAGTACCGATTCGATGATTTTTATGTGGAGCTCACTAGTGGAAAAGAGTACAACGCCGATGCCTCTTTTTTATACTATAGGCGGTTGTAGTTATTACGCGCCTGTGGTGTAAAAAGGGCGGTGTCAGAACTACGAACCGTCTGTGAAGATGCATTTTTACAGGCGGCTTTCCTAACTAAACCGCCTGTAGAAATCATGCATTTCTACAGGCGGTTGTCCTGAGGAACCGCCTGTAAAAATCATATTTCTACAGGCGGTTTTCCAAATTAAACTGCCTGTATAAATCATGTATTTCTACAGGCGGTTCTCCTAAGAAACCGCCTGTAAAAATCATATTTCTACAGGCGATTTCCTAAGAAAGCCGTCTGTAGACATAATTTGAAATTAAATTTTTTGAGTTTTTCAAATGACTTTGTTTGAAAAAACTGTCAAAATGAAAGTTGTAGATCTCGAAAAGTTATGAAACTTTGTAGTTGATAATTTTTTGATTTGACATCATCTTGTCGTCGAAAACTACGTTTGAATTTCATATATTTGAAATTCAAATTTTGTAAATGACCTCGGATGGAAAAAACTTCCAATATAAAAGTTGTAGATCTTAAAAAGTTATAAAACTTTGTAGTTGACAACTTTTCCATTGGAATTCGTTTAGGGCCTCAACTAATCAATATATGCTCGGTTTGGGATAATATGTGGGGAACTAAACTCTAATATAGACACAAGTGAGTGATAGGTGGAGTGGTAGAGGAGGCTACGCGCAAGAGCTAGGTCTCAGGTTCGAATCCCACCGGCCGCGAAGCACGCGATTTTACGCGAAAAAAAGAGCGACTTGCGACTTCGACGAAGACGGGCAGGCAAATAGCCAATGGGCCTTTCCTATAATTAATTTTTTTTCTGTTTTTAAAAGTCAATTTTGTATTTTCTATAAAAACATTACTACAGTTGGTTCACATAACTGAACCGCCTACAGGCGGTTCTTAGTTACCGCCTGTAGAATTGGCCCATTTCTAGTGGCCTCCAGCGCAGGCGGTGCTGAGAGAAACGCCAGTAGAAATAGGTTTCCAGCCGCCTGTACAGTATGCTTCTGTACTAGTGGCTTGGTGGGGACTAATACACAAGGAATACAATCTGAATTCTACTTGTTATGAAGTTAAGTAACGATCCAGACTAGAAGTTCTCTGCCTAGTGCTGACCACAAGATACGAAAGAAGTAAATGATCACACACACGCGCAAAGAAAATTCAGATTTGATGCAAACAAGGAGTATGATTGGAATGCAAGTGTTGCAATCAGACCCAACCAAAATATTGCACCAAACAAAGATAGCAAACTGGTTGTTCAACTCAATACAAAAACTTTCAGCAATGATGCACTTGACATAACCTGATCTTGCAAC
>Ga0182004_10001881_pt1 | contig 15916 bp, 20 predicted proteins | sample Sormic07211540_1_FD_120479 | JGI IMG/M metagenome (GOLD analysis project Ga0182004, IMG submission 120479) | Endophyte microbial communities from Sorghum bicolor roots, Mead, Nebraska, USA - 072115-40_1 MetaG | ecosystem: Host-associated > Plants > Roots > Unclassified | place: USA: Nebraska...
ATGATAGAAAATTACGCGGCACTTTAATATCTCTATGTAAACCCGACGTGTGGGCCTTTCCTTCTGTATTTCCTGATAACCCCCTGCAGAAATAGACAAACACCAAAACTCGTGGAATTCTTACAGATAAAACCCTAAGTCTGGGTGTTGGTTGCATTTGGATCCTTTTCTTTATTTATTTGATGATTATATTTGGTACTTAAGGACCGTCAACATTATGCATAGTCTATTACAAATTCAGTGTTCATTCTCTCAGAAGCTGATTAATGGTATCTATGGCTTCGGCTTTGATTCGACTGACATTATCCAGCACCTTTTGATCTTCATCTTCAGAACCTTGGATGCTGGCAAGCCTTGATTTGAGTTGTTGATCCTCCTTTATGACAGACACTATCTTTACTGTAGCTACTACTATAGAATTCGACAGATCAGCTATTTTGTCTTTGTGGGACTGAATTCTGGCATTTAATTGAGCTAATTGGGCTTCTAGCTTGGATTTTTCCTCTTCCATGCTTTTAAGATTACGATTTAGAGTTGACAGAGAATGTTTGGCGCTTTGGATCTGGGAGTGCAGATCTTTGGCCTCTCGTTTCTTTAGAGATCTATCAGTTGTGCAGAATGGCCGTGGAAGATATATTTTTGCTTGCCCTTCTTACCATGGCAAAGTGATTATCAAGCTGGGCTATAGATTCTAGAGGAGCTTTGATAGCAGGAGGAATGTCTTGATCGATAAGCTCAAGGAGATCTCTTATTTGGTCATCTTCTTGGACCAGGATGTTAATGTCCCTATCTAGCAAAGCAGCTATGTCCTTCAACCAAGCTTGGTTGCCCACTGACAAGGTTTGTTTGGATAAAACTTCTTCACTCTTTTCATTGATGTAGTCCTCAACAGCAAAGGAGTAACTGGTAGTTGGCTTGATGATATTCTTTTATGAAAAAGAGGAATATGTTAACCGATAAGGGAAGATTTGTCAAAGATAGTTTAGAGTAGGGTGTTACCTGTTGTGCTGAAGGATCCTCAGGTTGGGTTGTATCTTGGTCAGGCTAGGAGCTTAGTTGGATGACTAGCCATAGTGGATCTAGAGCTTGGTCAGATGAAGATTCTTCTGCTAGTTTATCCAAAATTTCATCTGTTTCTAGTAGGACGGATGACAGAATATGAGTATAGTGGGTTAGACATACTAAAAAAAGAAAGAGTGGTTATCCGAATGATATTACCGATGTGTTCACTGGTTTCATTGATTTCTATGTCTTCAGTAGATGCTCGAGGGGAAGTGTCTATAGTTGGAGGAATAGAACTTGATCCGAAGAGGTCATATGTGGCTATAGTAAGAATGACGAGATGAAAGAGTCAAAGTTATTGCCGAATAGAGGTGTTACTGACTAAAGATGGAAGAAACATACCTATGGGGTCGGTTTGGCTTTCTTGGACCTTTTCCTCCTAGCTACACTGATGTCTCCAAGTGTTTTTCTTTTACCTTCCCTCCCTAGGGCTGCTGTGAATGGAGCTACAGGGATGTTCATAAAAACTGATAGAGTTGGAGCATCAAATCCTAAGACAGGTTTAGGCCCAGCTTTATAATATTGGACTTCCTTAGAAGGAGGAGTAGGTTCAATGTCCTGTGCATAACAAAATATAAAAATGAATGAAGAAAGGTTCAAAACACAATAAAATGATAGAATGTAATCAGATTACATCACTGTCAGGGGCAATTTGAGGTTCTACATCTTGGCATAGAGGGTGCACTGGTACATTGAAGATGTGAGTATGCCATTCTGGCCACCATGAAGAAAAGAGACAGAGAGCAGCCTCTATTATCCCAAATGGAGAGGGTTCATATGTTGACGTAGTACATTCAAGCTCGAAGACTTTGTTAGCTTCTACCCCATCCTTAATCACCTCTCTAAACTTTATAATTGTGGAAAATAAAAGCTTTGGGGGGAGCTAACCACATCCTAGTTGTCTGGCTGCTATGTTTGGATTATAGAATTCATAAGTAGGCTGTACTAGCCTCCCATGATGGAACTCTGATGGCAAGATACAGGGTTTGATAAAGGAGTTGAAGACCTCTGTAGATACCTCATCTAAACAGCCAAGTTCATAACTGAATTTGCAAGGAAGGGTTAAATCTTCATTTTGTCTATAGGGAAGCCAGAGTACATTGTCAAAACCCTTGAAGAATAGCTTGAAGAGGTGACCAATGCTTATGTTAATATAAATGTAGGATGCAGCTTCTCCATAAGTTTGGCAAGCTTTGGTCTTGGTTGTGCTACCTTTGGCATAATTAACTGAAGGGAAGCTCAAGCTATGGAGGTCTACAGAGATTATCTGGTGCATGTATAATTGAAACCACATTTGAACTAGCCACCAAGGGCCACTCACACAAGATATTTCTACTCCTTCATGCATCTGAGCAGTGATCTGATGCATCATATGATAGGCAGATCCTAGGAGATATTTGCCTAATGGGATTAAGGTACCTGCAGCTAAATCTTCATCCATCACTATGTGGTTCAGAGTTGGTTCATTGGATTTTCCACAGAAGATAAATTTGCATAGCCACATGTTCATGAAGGCCTTGTATTCTTTATAAGTGACCGTACCAGATGAAGCCATATAGTTTTGGATGTATTTGGCCCATCCAACCCCAGACTTAACAACTTTTTGGCTACTGTTACCCTCATAAGTAAAGGGGTATACTGGTTTTGTTACGTTTAGACCTGTCATCATAAATACATCGGCTAAAGTGAGAGTCATCATACCATGGCCGAAGACGAAGGCATTGATGGTGTCAGACCAGAAGTGGGCAGCTGCTATTAGGAGGGAATCGTTTCTGGGCATTTTTGACAGGGACAACTCCAAGCAATGCTGAATATCCTGAGCTTCCCAGTGACTGTAGCTTTTCTCTTGCATCCTCTGATACCAGCTTCGCCATCCAGTGATTGGAGGAAACGGCCAATTCTTGAAAGTGTTTGGCTATCGGTTCGGCGATGTAACTCTAGATTTATAAGGGAATTCTTAGGGTTTTTTCTCAATAAACTCAGTTGGGTCAGGATCTCCCATTGGACCGAGAAGATAAGAATTGGGGTTGGCAGCATAGGGGATTAAAATCTCATTCTTGTATTCCTTCAAGGAGTGATAAAATTAAGGGGTAGGTTAATTGGAGGGAAAACAAGAACACAGATTGAGAAGTTGCCGAATGCATGAGGGAAGGATGTGATTTACCTCCGGGATCTCATTTTGGGTCGCCATTAGAAAGTCGAGGTGGATTTGGAACTATGTTAGGGGTCTGGATCTTTGAGCTGCGGCTACAGTGTTGAACAGTATTGACCTAGGAAGAAGGAGGAACTTATGGTCAATTTCAGAATAAAACCACTTTTATCCCAAAATTGAGGGGGCATGTGTTAGCACTGGATTTTTGCACATTTAAGAAGATGACAGGTGGGCCAGTACACGGTGATTTCGCGGAGAGGCCGGTATTTTGAGTGTTTCGGCAAATGTCCATGCGGTCGTCTAATTCCTGAAGATTCGGCAAGCGTTTGTGTAATCAGTTGTCCTGGGAAAGGCAGTTTTGTCTAGGAACGGCAGAGACGGCAAATGAAGACCGATCCGACAAGGAGAAGATCACGATAATTAAGGCAATGAAGATTCTGAGGAAGATTGAGGCTAAAGGCTTCACGTTTTAAAATTTCCTTTATTGTTTAGTCATAGTCTTGTAGGATTCATGTTGCAACCAGGGTATAAATATGAGCCTTTTGGTTGTTGTAAAGACTGTTCACAACCAAATCAATTCAACCGGCCTCGTGCCAATTTCGAGTCTTTGTCGTGTCGTCGAGTTCTTCGAGAGGGGTTATCGATCTGTCGACCTCCGTAAGTTCCGACAACCCTGTTATCATGTCTAGTATCATGCGGTGGATTTAGATGTTGATGCAAGTAGTCTTGTTTGTCTCGACTGAATGGCCGTGTGGCAGGCGTTTGCTTGGCAATCAAGAAATCTTTGCCTATGCTTTATTTATGACAAGTAGATACCGTGCGGCAGACGTTTACTTGATATGCTTAGTAAGGCTTGATAGTTATCGATTCTATTAGATTCGGCAAAGTCTAATGGATTCAACAAATTATCATGCGTTACATGTTTTAAACACTTTACGTATTTGTAATACTCTTTTGCCCAATCTAGATCGGTAAGATTTGGGTTCATACTTTCATAAATCTATATGTATTATAATATTGCCTTGGTTTCATGCTATTAATGTGAATAGATTATGCGCTTGCAGTAGCCGAACTAAATCAATCTAGGTTGCCATGTGTTGCGGGTTCATGAATGTTTGATACGTTTAAATTTCGATAAGGCTAAGTGTCGTACGACAGACATAGTTCTTTGATTAATTTAATCATGTTTACTTGCATGTTCCTTCTTCATGTCCCAATTCGGTTAGATCACCCAACTTGGTTGTTTTTATATCATAATTTATTATAACTCACTCAAGCATATTCTTGTACACACATGCATTCGGTATTTGATATATATTACTCTCATTTTAACCGAATGAATTATAAATCCGTTGGCAGATAGCTTTATAGCTATATGTCGTTGTAAGTGGCTTCAGGGCCGTATATATGGAACTGTCTGGTCTCAACCGACATGTTCCAGTTTTTGTATCTAACGAATTTTATCCCTTGTCAGTTGCAGGGCAAACTGACTGGCACGTTTCTGGATCTCGAAACACCTGGGCACCCGTTTGAAGTCACATTTTTCGCTTGCTGTGTGTGAGGCACAGTACGTCACATTTTGTGTCACCAGAGACAGAAGCGACAAAGAGAGTGCACTTTGACGTGAGTAGGAATCATGTGCTACATGTGTGCATGCAGCTAGGAGAGGCAGGGAGCCCAGCGCTGCTGCTGTCTTTGTTGTGCCGCTCATTTAAGTACTGTTAGCTGATTTATTATGAGAGAAAAGCACTCTGGCAGATTCGGCTGATAAGCTAGGCTCAAATGATTCATTTCGCAAATTACAAGCAAATCGTGTAGTTGGTTATTATTTTTATTTAGATTTAATGCTCCATATATGGGCCGCAAGATTTGATGTGACAGAGAATCTGGAATTTTTGCAAAAATTTTTTGAGAACTGCCCAAGTTTGAACCTTGTCCGTACGCTTTGAGTACAAAACCCTTCTAGCTGCCCGAACCTATTCGCGACGCGTGTGGACCAACCCTTAATCTTTCTTGATTGATCTTTAATGAGCTAACATTTACTTTGGGTCTTCGAAAGGTTGAATCAAGCTCATTTAAATATATATCCTATAAAAAATAACTAGCTCGTATGTCCCGTTGCAACGTCGGTGGAACCAAATGGCTCTAACACACGATGCAGAACACTAGCACGCCAAAAATTGTTTCTTACAACAAAAGAAGAGGATTTTTTACCTTTGGTCTAATGCCGGTTTTCTCAGACTAATTAGATCTCTCTTATTTGAAATGATTCAAACATCAAATCCACAAAATATTCCACAATAACATTCTTATATATATTAACATAAAACAGTTTTGCGAATTATGCATTGTAAAAGGACATGGTTTGAGAATGCTCAAAGTATAAACGGTTTTAAGTAGCTGACATGATCCACAGTTTGACAAAGCTACCATAATAGGTATACCCGAACAAATTGTTTCTGAAAGTGGTATACAAAAGATCTAGCCATGTACATGAACATATCTCACAATTTCAACAATAGTTCGACCATCTTCTGTGCAGCCGAATTCTCTGCATCCTTCACTCTTGACATAGGATCACCAATGGTTACAAAGGTGCCAGTTTTGGTATCTACCTGAACAGAACACACAAAGTTCCTTTCATGTGCAGGGCCACCTTCTTTTTCTAACCTGAAAAAAATATGATAGTTACCAGCTCACTAACATGTAGATGACAATCACACAAAAATAATATATGAAAGCAGGAAGGATTGGGAATCCATACAAACATGTAGATGATAACCATATAAAATAATATATGAAAGCAGAAAGGATTGTGTATAACAAATATAAATACATGGATGCATCTTATTGAACTCTCGGACAGTATAAACACAAGATTACAATATCCCTAACTACCAAATATAATCTAACATCCCCTACAGTTGTAGTGGGAGCATGGACAATGGCTCAGCGGGTGGATGCACTAGCAGAAAATGGGAAGAGTAATGTCACCGATTCATGGCTAAAGGACGAGGGCCCAGTGAGGCCCAGGGCCGCCCGACTCCCTCCCCTACCGAGGGGTCTGGATCCAACAAGGATTAGGAAAAGGAACAGGACTAAAATAAAATCAGTTTAGGAAAATTGAGTTTGTTAGGAGAGGGAGATTCCAAATCTATAATGACTCACAAATAGATTTCTTGGGAGAATATAGAAGCCATGTACTCATCAGAATGAACAAGAAAATAGAGGATTTATCCTCCTATTCTCTCTGCCTCCCAGCCCCTGGCGCCTCCCTTTCTCCCTGCCACAAGCCCCTGCGCCCCTGCTGTCACCGCTGCCCTGCAGACGGCCTCCATAGCAGCAGCAACCAAGGGCCGCCGTCATCCTCACCCTCCAGCCTCCTTCCCATACAACCCATGCTTCCAACCACCAACAATCTAAGCCAATCACATATACATAAGCACGTTGTGGCGACCCCAACACCAGGACAAGTAGCACACGTCGTCACCTAGGTGACACCACATACACCATGAATCATAGTGATTTGTCACTCAAATCCACATGAGGCATTTGCATGATCCCATAAAAATGATGGTTTGTTCAAGGTTGTATAAAGAAAATACCACAAACATTAAAAATTTTGCAAGCTCATCAGAAAGCATAGCTAGAAGCTTTGGAAAAAAATAATTAGGCATAGCTCTAGATGATGTAATGATATCATACACGTCAAATTTTAAGTTTAAATTCAGTCACTTCAATACATACAAAAATGACAAATTTCATGTTTGTATGCAATCCTCCATTGCATAGCACATGAAATTTGTCATTTTTTCATCTATTTAACTAGATCAACTTTGAAATTTAAATTCTGCATAGATTTATAACAGTCTCACCTATGGGTGTGCCAAATTTCAAACCAAATCAAAACATCTAGGTACTATTTTTTTAATTAAGTCACAAGATTTCCAATTGTGGTGTTTCCACCTGAGATGCATGTGCATGGTATGACCATGTTTGGTTAGAAAGGTACTACGGCAAAATTTGAATACAAGGATCAGAATAAAGTGATCAAATAATTATCAAGACTGATAAGACTAGAATCTTTATAATCTGCTACAATATTTAATCTGCAATCTAATATCATTTGAGTCTGGAAAATGCACATGCATATCATGCACTCACCAAACATAATAAACTCATGAAGCTCTTATTCTTGACCTAACGGGAGGGTTCTTACTTCTTGATCTAATGAGAGATAAGATAGGTGGAGATCTTGTGAAGCCAGCTGTAACTCGCTTTGCTACTTTCATTTCTCACATTGGCAAGCATGCATAAGCATAGGAATGGATTGAGGAATTTAATTGCTAGTGATGAATGGCATCCTAGCAGCATGTACCTTTCAAGAAGGCCGACAAGTTGAGAACATTGTCTTTTTAGTGCCATTTTGGAATAAATTGGAATATTGCCTAAGAGCTTCACAGCCACTTCTTGTTGCTCTAAGGATAGCAGATGGAGATGAGACACCAGCAGCTCCTGGGATTATGGCAGCCATTGATGCTGCAAAGACCACAATCAAGGATTCTTTGAAAGACAAAACAAGTTTACTTAAAGAGGTACTAAAATACTGACAAGAAATGAGAAAACCAAATAGAGCAAAAGCTGTATGGGGCAGCCCTATTCTTGAATCCAAGCAAGTACTTTGCCATAAGGGAAAAAGATAGGAGACAAGCAACAAGGCTGAGAATCATGTCTAATGAAGTTATGTGGAAGATGGTGAGAGATGATGGGGGACAGAACAAGATAAGCAAGCCAATGACTATGAGAGGGCTGAAGGCGAATCCTTCTCAAAGCAAGGAAAAATAAGAGATAGAGATAGAAAAAAATCCTAGTAAGTTCTGTATAACTATTTCCTTCCCTTTTTCTCAAAGCAATGAACTAATAATGGAATTGTATGTTTGGATTGCAAATTACAGTTCTTTGGTGGGGTGCATATGGTGGCCAGACATCTGAGCTCCAATGTTTAGCGAAAAAGAATCGTTAGCCTTTCTTGCGCTGCATCTGGATGCGAGCGTAATTGGAGTGGATTTTCTCATGTAAGTACTACTGCTAAGTAATTGGAGTTTGGTAGCAATATTCCTTGCATGGTACGGGATTCTACATTGTATTTTGTGTAGGTCCATACAAAAAAAAGAAATCCGTTAGCACCAAAGGTTAAATAAGGGTATATTGTCAACTACAACCAGAAGATGGAAAACAGATTTTTTTGTAAAAAAAAAAAAAAAATGGGAGCTGGGTTCAAATGCAATCCACTCTTGCTTGAAGAATTCATTGGGAAAATGAATAGGTTGATGAAAATTGTGAACCAGTTCATGAAGATGGTGGTAATGCTATGACTTGGGCTAATGTGGATAATGCCATTGGTGCAACTCAGGGTCTATAAGGACACAACTTGCCTAGGGCTGCTGCTGCTGCTCGTGCTGCTGTTGCTGCCCCTGCGAGGCATACTTATGCTAGGAACAGGAAGCATCCAAGGAAGACTGGCTCAAGATATTGATGAAGATGATGATGAAGACCAAGATCAGCTTGGAGAATCTGATTCAGCAACAGCAATGGAGGATGATTCAGAATCTATTCATAATACTGCTGATGGATCTGCACCAACTGCAACTGGAGATGGACATGGATGTTAGAATAGGCGCCCTATGGGCTGCCGGGCTGGCCATGGGCCTGGCACCCAAGCCTATTTGGCTTGGCTGCTCAATATTATACTCCCTCCGTTCCAAATTATAAGTCATTCCAAGAATCTTGGAAAGTCAAAGCATTTTCAAGTTTAACCAAAAATATAAAGAGAAATATAAAGATATATGTCATAAAATAGGTACACTATGAAAATATAACCAACAAAGAATCTAATGATACTTGGTTGGTACTAAAAATGTTATTATTTTGCTATATAAATTTGGTAAACTTGAAAAACTTTGACTCTCCAAGATTTTTGGAATGACTTATAATTTGGGACGGAGGGAGTAGTAAATAGGAATAGTACCACATTATCTACCCACATGGGGTGTTAGTCCTATTTATCCTATATAATCAGCCTATGTGGCCCGATGCAATACATCAATCAATCCTGAGACCTATTCACTCTCATGGTATCAGCCGCCTTTTGATCCTTTTTCTACGCTGCCCTACCCGCGCTGCCAGCCCAGCCATGGCATCCACTCCACCAACCTCTCAGTCGGATGTCGCCGATGCCTTCTCTGCTGGGGCTGCTGTCCAGGCTGATGCAGTTGCCCAGCGCCTCGCCCAGGAGAAGGCCAACGCGGCCGCCGCCGCTGCTCAGCATGCCAATGCCGCCAGGAGGCTCGCGATGCTGCTCTGGCACGCGCTGCCGAAGACGAAGCCAAGGCCACAGCCGCGAAGCGTGACGCCGCTGCACAGCGCGCCAGCGATGCCCTGGCACGGGCTGCCAAGGAGCGCGCGGCTGCTGCTGTCGCCATCGCGCCGGAGTCTTCTGGTGCGCCATCTGGAGGTGCGCCGGTGCCTGATCTGCGCGCAGCCATGCTTCACCACGAAGCTGTGGCTCTCCTCCAACTCCACTCTCAGGCCGTTGCGCCAGCAACATCCGGAACCACATCACCACCATCCTCGACATCGATTCCAGTAATTTCAGCCGTTGGTGCGATCAATTTCTGCTCATCCTCGACAAGTTTTTGCTTCAGGACCATGTCCGCGAGGATCCCCCGGACCCGATCTCTCCTGATTGGGCTCAGATGGACTGCGTTGTCAAGTCCTGGATCATCGCCACGCTCACCGATGATCTAGGCGAGATCATCTCCGCCCGGGGCTCCACTGCCCGGCACGCCTGGCTCGCCGTCGAGTCGCAGTTCCTCGGCAATCGGGAGGCCCGCTCCATTCAGCTGGAGACACGGTTTTGCAACTTCGTCCAGGGTGACCTCTCCATCACCGCATACTGCCACAAGCTGAAGAAGATGGCCGATGATCTCACGGCCCTCGGCGAGGTCATCTCCGACCACACCCTCGTCCTCAACGTCATCCACGGCCTCAACGAGCGCTTCAGCCACGTCGGGACGCTCCTTCGTCGGGCCAAACCCTTCCCCACCTTCTCGGAGGCGCGTGAGGATCTCGTCTTCGAGGAACTCACCATGGAGAATCGCAAGGAAGCTCCAGCCGCTGCACTCGCCGCCTCCGCCACCACCACCCTGGCCCCTGCGTCCTCTGGTCCAGGCTCCGGGGGCGCTGGTGGGAGCTCCAAGGCTCCCAACAACCGTAATAGCAAGCGTGGCGGTGGCGACAAAGGCCACGGCAACAACAGCTCTTCAGGACAGGGCTCCAAACCTCCTGGTGGCACGACGCAGCAATAGCAGGCTACTGGACAGCAGCAGCAGACTGTCGGAGGGCGCCCTTGGCCCAGCTTCTACAATCCTTAGTCCGGCACCATCCAGATGTGCTCCCACTGGTGCTGGACCATGGGTCGCTCTGGGGTTTTACAACCCTATGACCGGCCTCCCCTCCTGAGATCCGACAGAGCTCGCCGCGGCATTCAGCACGACCTCACTGTCCCCTCCTTCGAGCAACGAGTGGTACTTCGACACAGGTGCTACTTCACATATGACATCTCAGCCTTCTTCACTTTCACATGTTCTATTCCCACGGTACCCTAACCCTTCATCTATTGTTGTCGGTAATGGCTCACTTATTCCTGTTACTGTCACTGGCTCCACAGAGTTATCACCTACTTTACATCTTAATAATGTCCTAGTGTCACCACAAATTATTAAGAATCTTATCTCTCTTCGCCAATTTACTACTGATAATAATTGCTCTTGTTGAGTTTGACCCCGCTGGTTGTTCTGTGAAGGTTCTTCCAACTCGGAAAGAGATCGTCAGGTGTAATAGCTCCGGGCCGCTATATCCTCTTTGCCTTCCACCAACACTCTCCTTCGCCGCTCAGGGCTCCTCTCCACTGTGGCATCGGCTTCTTGGGCACCCCGGTCATGAGACCATGTCAAAGCTCGCGTCTAGTGTTTCATTTCCTATTCAGGACTATTCAGATTTGTCACGCTTGTCAACTAGGGCGCCATGTTCGTTTGCCCCTTCATGTGTCCACCTCTCGTGCATCTAGCAAGTTTGATCTCATTCATTGTGATTTATGGACATCTCCGGTTGTTAGCATTAAAGGTTATAAATACTATTTGGTCATACTTGATGATTGCACTCATTATTTGTGAACCTTTCCATTACGAGTTAAATCTGACACTTTCAGCAAGCTTGCTCACTTCATCGCCCACGCCTCCACTCAATTTGGCGCCCGCATCAAAGCTGTCCAGTGCGACAATGGGAGAGAGTTTGACAACTCTAGCACCCGGCAATTCTTCCTTACCCAGGGCATTCACCTTCGCATATCCTGCCCTTACACCTCGCCTCAAAACGGTAAAGCTGAACGCATTATTCGCTCTATCAATAATGTTGTTCGCTCCCTGCTCTTTCAAGCATCCATGCCTCCCTCCTACTAGGTGGAGGCCCTTTCCACGGCGACTGTTCTTCTCAACATATTTTCTTCTCAACATATTGCCCACCAAGACTCTAGAGTTCTCCACGCCTCACCTTGCCCTGTTCGACAAGCCACCCACATATGATCATCTATGAGTCTTCGGTTGCAAATGTTATCCCAACACGTCCGCCATTGCTCCTCATAAACTTGCCCCCAGGTCTGTCCAATGCGTTTTTCTAGGCTATTCCGCTCACCACAAAGGGTACCGCTGCCTTGACCTATCATCTAGAGTCATCATCATCTCCCGGCACGTCATCTTTGATGAAATGGCCTTACCTTTTGCTGAGCACCGTGGTCCTAGTACTCCTGCAGACCTCGAGTTCCTTGCTGATGACACTATGATGTCGTACCCGCTCCTATTGGACCGTTGCACAAGTTTTTGCCTGCAGGAACTCCATCCAGTGCCTCCGACACCACCAGTGCCCCTGTCAGTCCCTCTGCGGCCGTGCCTGGGGCGCCCCTGGAGCTTCCAGAAGATGCTGATGATCCTCCAATGCCCGCGCTCTACATCCCCCTGCGTTGCGACCATCGGGGACTCCCACGCGCCACGCGCGGCCACAGAGCTGACTGGCGCACACAGCGACGCCTCTCCACGCCTGCCGTACGTCCCGCCGCGTCGCGCGCCGGCTCGCCTTCCTCTGCGCCATCCACGGGCTCCCCCACGTCTCCTCAGGCGCCCCGCAGGCCTCCATCGGGGTTTCCACCTCTTCGCCCGGCTCGCGACTTCACGTACCACTACTCGCGTCGACCGCGACCACCACCGGCTGCTCCTGCACCGGCCGCCCCGACTGCTCCTGCACTAGCCGTCCCCGCTGCTCCTTCACCGGCTCCTACGGAAGCCGCTCCGCTGCCCAAGGGCGTGGTTCCTGTTCCACCGGTGGCCAACCAGCACTCCATGGGCAGTTCAAAGAGCGGCTTCTGAATGCCCGCCGCCTACCATGTTGTGCCTCTCTCCGGTGCCGAAGACCTTCCGAAGCGCTCTTGCTGACCCTATTTGGCAAGCAGCTATGGAAGAACACAGTGCTCTCCTCCAGAACCACACCTAGGATCTTGTGCCCCGTCCGCCTCGGCCCAATGTTGTCACAGGGAAGTGGATCTTCAAGCACAACCTAGTCTGATGGCTCCCTCGAGCGGTACAAGGCACGTTGGGTCCTCCGTGGTTTCACCCAGTGACCTGGTGTGGACTTTGATGAGACCTTCAGTCCGGTGGTGAAGCCCGCTACTATCCGCACGGTGCTCTCCTTGGCGCTCTCTCGCCGCTGGCCTATTCATCAACTTAACGTGAAGAACGCCTTTCTTCATGGCAATCTCAGTGAGACGGTGTATTGCCAACAGCCATCCGGGTTCAAAGATCCAGCTCATCCGGATTTCGTCTGCCTCTTGAAGAAATCGCTCTATGGCCTGAAGTAGGCTCCTCTTGCTTGGTACAGCCGGATGGCCAGTTACTTGCTATCTATTGGGTTTGTTGAAGCCAAGTCAGACACCTCGCTCTTTGTCTACCAGCGTGGATCAAACATAGCCTATCTGTTGCTATATGTTGATGACATTGTCCTCACAGCTTCATCGACCGATCTTCTCCGGCGGATCATCTCAGCACTACAGCGAGAATTCGCCATGAAAGACCTTGGTGAACTACATCACTTCCTCGGCATGCATGTTTAGCAAAGTGGTGATGGACTTCTACTCTCATAGCGACAGTACATGCTGGATAGTTTAGATTGCGCTGGAATGGCTAAGTGCAAGCCATGCTCTACTCCAGTTGACACCAATCCTAAGGTTGCTGCAGCAGTGCAGCTGAGGGGGCCCCTGTGTCTGATGCTACAGACTTCCGCAGTCTTGCTGGAGCTCTTCAGTACTTGACCTTCACCCGCCCAAACATTGTGTATGTTGTTCAGCAAGTCTGCCTTCATATGCACGATCCTCGGGAGCCTCACCTTGCTGCCCTGAAGCGGATTCTTCGCTATGTTCGAGGCACTCTTCACCTTGGTCTCATGCTTCGACCATCTACTTCGACAGATCTTGTCGTCTACAACGATGCTGATTGGGCTGGTTGTCCAGACACTCACAAGTCCACCTCGGGCTATGTCGTGTTCCTTGGCAACAATCTTGTCTCCTGGTCCTCCAAGCGCCAGAACACGGTATCAAGATCTAGTGCTGAAGCCGAGTATCGCGCGGTGGCCAATGGAGTTGCAGAGGCTACCTGGCTGCGCCAGCTTCTTCTCGAGTTGCATGCCCCTCTCCGGCACGCCACACTGGTGTATTGTGACAACATTAGTGTTGTCTACATGACCTCCAACCCAATTCAGCATCAGTGAACCAAGCACATTGAGATCGATCTTCACTTGGTTCGGGAGCGAGTCGCCATTGGTGATCTTCGTGTTCTGCATGTCCACACCTCTTCACAATATGCGGATATCTTCACCAAAGGGCTGCCTTCTTCAGTATTCACGGAGTTAGGTCCAGTCTAAACGTGCAGAGTGGCTGACGATTTGACTGTGGGGGCATGTTAGAATAGGCGCCCTATGGGCTGGCCATGGGCCTGGCACCCAAGCCTATTTGGCTTGGCTGCTCAATGTTATAGTAAATAGGAATAGTACCACATTGTCCACCCACATGGGGTGTTAAGTCCTATGTATCCTATATAATCAGCCTATGAGGCCCAATGCAATACATCAATCAATCCTGAGACCTATTCGCTCTCAATGGAGGCTTCCGTTTGAATGATGATTTGCTTAATTAGATGGCTAGTTGCCTACTTGTGTTGGACTACTGAATGTCAATGTTTGTGTCACTTGAACTTATTTAGGTGGCTAGCAGGCTGCTTATCAGCCTATGTAGTATGTACTGAAGTACTGAACTAGTTTGATTATGTAATATGCTGGCTGTGTGGCTGTTATGGTCTGTTAAATGCTAGTTATTTGCTAATGCTGCAGTGCTGCTCTTGAGCTGCTCCACTTCAATACTACAGCAGTGTTGCTAATTATGGTCTTCTTTGGTATTCCAGCAGCAAGTCAGCAAAGAAATGGAGTTTGGGACAGGAATATGGAGTTCTGGACAGTGCAAAAAACAACTCTCACAAGTCAGTCACCAGCTAAACAATAATGTAGTCTGAATGCTTGCTTTACTATGTAATATTTATATAGTATATATAGGTATTTATATAGTATATATAGATATATATATAGTATAGGTATATATCCTGATATATAGGACGACTAGGATCGACTAATAGGCCTGGTCCACGACTAATCGTGGCTAATCGTCTGGTCAGTCCCATGGCGACTAGGTTTCACTATATGATTTTTAAACATTGGGTGTTTCCATCTGAGATGTATGTGCATGATATGACCATTTTGTTTTAGAGGTACTATGGCAAAATTTGAATACAAGGTTCAGAATAAAGAAATCAAATAATTAACAAGACTGATAAGACTAGAATCTTTATAATCTGCTACAATATTTAATCTGCTGTTATGGTGGGCCGGCAGTACCACCATCGGGAACGCACCAGTGGCTAGGGGATGATCACCACGGCTCTAGGAGCCGGTCTTAGTCTGTTGAGTTAGCTTTATCTATTCCTGTGAGTTATTAGATGGGTAAGAGTGATTTTAGGAGTTTGTTACATTTGTTGAGATTTGCCTATAAGGCCCAAACATTCCTTAATGAAAAAGGTTTAGCCTGGGACTGAGATCACATCTCCCCTAGGCGCCCAGGCACCCTATTCCTCGTCACGGTAGCAAATGGTGACCTCCCTATTCCTTGTCACGTGGTCATGGACCGAGCACTTGCACACCTCCAGGCTTTTCTCGACATACTGCGCGGCCACCACAGCTTTCGCCCTATTCCTCCCGCTGATGTTGCTGCTCAAGGAGGGGTGCAAGTGGACCGAGGCGGCCACCGCGGCTTTCGCGGCGCTGAAGGCTGTGATGGATAAGTCTCTATGTTGGCTGGTGGTTGTGGGCTGCAGTACGCAGCACATGGTCCTTGTGTCACAGCATCCTTGACTGCTTTTAGGACAGCAGTTAGCATCTGTAGGACAGCATCCTTGACTGCTTTTAGGACAGCAGTTAGCATCTGTAGGACAGCATCTTAGACTAGCATCTTGGCATATGCTGGCTGGTTAGCAGCCCTATAAATATGTATCC
>Ga0182004_10001882_pt1 | contig 15914 bp, 8 predicted proteins | sample Sormic07211540_1_FD_120479 | JGI IMG/M metagenome (GOLD analysis project Ga0182004, IMG submission 120479) | Endophyte microbial communities from Sorghum bicolor roots, Mead, Nebraska, USA - 072115-40_1 MetaG | ecosystem: Host-associated > Plants > Roots > Unclassified | place: USA: Nebraska...
ATATATATATATATATATATATGAAATAAGTGACGCGTGTATATATAACACACGAAGAATAAAGTTCTAAAAAAAATTATGTGTGCTGAGGGAAAATGTTATGACCGGTGCCCATTACACTAGACGCAGGCCCATTAGTGGCCCAAGGTGCCATTTTTTAGGGGGCATGCAGCCCAGGCGTGGGATTAATTACCTAAGATTTTCTATTTATAGTTATTTCCTAAGAATAGGATATTAGTTCTCAAATAGAAATTAGAAGGTATCGGTGTTTGTGGAAAATTAAGCAGAAAACAACTTATTTGTTGTCAGCTAATCGCCTTCTCCTTCTTCCTCCTTGCGCCGCGATCATGGCGCCAACTCGCCACTCTCGCTACCTCGCCTACCAATCTCTAATCCTTAGAGCTTACATAGCAAGCCTGGTACGATCCGTGATCCTATAAGAAAATTTCTCCCGCGTGTTTGAATTTCATTTTTTTTATGATATAGCATCAGTATATCTTTAATTGATCGAAAAGAATACGGCATAATTGAATAGAATTATATACTCAGCTCTGAACCTTTAGCAAAATATAATATTCTGAGGTGAGATCATAGGGCCTAACTGATCCAGAAGAGCTCAAGAACATAAATACATGATATACAGAATACAATACAATCTTAAAATTATTATAGTGAAAAAAAATTGGGATACTTCTTTTGAGATCAAAAATAGGGAATGATTTTAGCTGATGAGGGAAGGCCAGTAGTTTAGTTTTAAGACTTTAGACTGGGTTATAGCCATTGGCTGCACAGGAGGATCATGAGTCATGACTGCTGTCTGCTGCTGATGTGGGATGAGCTGATGAACCTTTTCTTCTGACTGCTGCCATCTGATTTGCCGATCCTGATAATATGGCGGTGCCACAGGCTAGTTATATGAGGAGTCACTTGTAGGTGGAGCTTGTCCAGACTTTAGCTGGTTCCTAAAATGGTCCAGGTCTCATGTCCCATCATCAGGGCATCCATTGAATGATACAGTATATCCAGTGCTGTTAGAACTGTATATTTCAATGCTGGAGCCTCTTGCTGATTGCCTTGCATTGGCTGAGGCTGCTTGCTGACGAGTTGCTGAGGTATAACCCTTGGATGGTCATGATTAATGCTAGCTCAGCGCTCCACCCTGCATTAAGAGTTTAAGACTGTATAAGTTCCTATCTGGGACAACAAAATATAGTTTCGGAAGGAATGTGCAGTAAGCCAGTAACAGGTTCATGCAATGTACTCATATAGGATCCAAGAAGTATGGTAGGTAATGCAAGATTACAGAATGCAAGAAATGATCATCAATAGATATTGCAATCAAATGATGACAAATAGGTATTTTTGACAACTGATTATTGATTAGCCACTGAACTTGAGGACCCAAGCCTATCTTTTTCAGAGTCTATACGATGCTAAGGTCAGATTCAGTAGTCCATTGGTTACCCAAAGCCTATCTTTTACAGCCTATACGATGCTAAGGTCAGAATCAGTAGTCCATTGGTTTCCATGTTGCAGCTTTCCTAAATCTCATGTAAGCAGAGAAACAAAACATAATGCAGTTATAAACAGAAAAAGGGAAATAATATTTCTACACCACAATTAAGTATAATTTATTATTGATAATTATAAAGAAGATGACACTATGACAGAATCAAGGTTCTGCTACTAAGAAGGAATTAAACATACCCTGAAATCAAGCTCTTCCAACTTCCCGAAAGTATCTGTGATTCACATCACTCCTTGCAACAATTGCACAGCATGAACTTATAGCAACACAGTACATTGAACCAGGACTAGTACTCTAGTGGACCATAATTGAGATCAAGTAAGCAGGGTCAGGCATTATGGTTTCCGGCTTCAGGTATATCTTTGTACCTTGCATCACAACCTGCCCTCCAATGAATTGCTTTGCTTATCATATTCCTGCCCTCATCTGCAATACAGAAATTGCTGGTTTCTCAAATGATGAATTGAAGCTTACAAAATATAAACATGGAAAATAGTACTATGCCACCAAACTTTTCAACATCTGGTGTTTCTACTGATGTCCTACAACTACAAGAATAATCCAAATGGGAAATATGCATGCAGTCCTGATTACTGTAATTTTTGAACGATGCACCCAAATAGCAAAGCAAAGTTTAAACAGCACCCACATGAAAACCAAAAGGCAATTGTTGTTTCCTGTGAAATTCCTACTGTGCAAACAGGCAGCAATGCTTCAGACCTGTTTGTGCATTGTTTCAAAATAAAACAAACTTCACGTGCATAAATAGTTTGAAGTGAAAAAAAGTTTGATGGAAACTGATAAACAAATATTTCCCCAAAAATATCAATTAAGAAAGACAAACTAGTCTCCTCAGATGTCTCTTCATCTCCACACAATGAACAGCACCTCGCTGCTTTCAGGAATTGGAACGATATAGGAGGTCAATTTCAATCATCACAGGAGTACTCAACCTTAATTAAGCAGAAACAGTGCAGCAAAGAAGAAGCTGGCAAACAAGAGTAGCCCAGACATTAATCTATTGAAAAAAAAGGAACTCGGCTCCTCAGATGTCTCTTCATCTCCACATAGTGTGCAGCATCTCACAGGGGCTGCTTTCAGGAATTGGAACGAAATTGGAAGTAAATTTGGTCATCACTGGAGCATCCAACTTTAAAGAAGTAGATCTGGCACGGCCGTTCTGTGTACCATGTCTTTGCATGAACAAAAACCAGATTATAAAGCCCGAGCTTCAAATAAAACACTCGGATTCTGAACGCGCAAGTGAGAAGATGCTACACATTAAGCCACTAACCGCAAAGCATAAATCACCAAAACCAAGATCCTCGACTGGGCGAAATGCCCAACAAGCTATTAGGCAATGAATCGTTGAAACAGTAACACTGAAGCCATTTAGATTCCAGGTGGGAGCTAGGGTTTGGCCGTTTGGGCATGCAACAAGATAGTTATGGAAGGAGAAGGTTGAAGACGACGTGGTACCATTCATATTTCGGGAGAAGGGGTTGCAGCCGAAACAGGACTACAGGAGCCGAATACGCTGTGGGCGCCTACGCTCACACACTCGGGGCCGCGACAGCCGGTGCACCGTGCACCACCACAACTGCCGCCGCCCGCCGCCGCAAACGAGAAAGGCGAGGGACTTGCGAGGTGAGATCTCGAGGGAGAGGCAACACGGAGACAATACCAAAGGCCGAAGGCGTTGAGCTCTTGGGCTTTAAAGGAGCGAATGGCGACAGATGGGCCTTGCCCTGGCTATGGCCTATGGCCCATGAGCGTGAATAATAAAAGAGTTCATTTTAATAAACTCCCTAAATATTCCCTCAAAAAAACTCCCTAAATAGGGGAAAAATCCATTTTACTCCCAAAATAGCTTTGAAATATCGGTCTATCCTTGTGATATAAGTTTCTTGCTCAAAACTTTTGAAACCAAAAATCTTATACCTTCCTGGCCTGACTTAAAATGATTTTAAAGATAATTTCAACATTTATATAGTCAATATAAAAATCTGATAAATATTTGATAAGATTTTAAATCGTATAAAGATGCATTCGAGTTTGTAAAAAAGTCAATGAAAAATTATGTATCCACTAGTTTGATTTTTTTTCTCTTGGAGGCAAGATCGAAGCCCTCGCAGACTTATAGGTGGTCTTTTGCATGTTTGGAAGCTCATCGTATGATGCCTAATTCAGTCTTGACCTACGAGAATAACAAATGCTTAATGAGATTCTTGACTTGTCACAAGTGCTCGAGACTTTAATATGCTCTCTTTCACTCTTTGACTCGATTTCTCTAAATCAAACGCTAGGATTTAACTTGAATCATATAATCTCACAAAGAGATGACCCCTAAGGAAAGGTTTCACAAGGGCACAAGGCTTAGGATACGTCTAATCTCACTAGGATTCACACCCCTCAAAAGGATAGGTCTAGGGGACATAAATACCATCACCACACCAAAACTACTTGTTATATTTTGAGAATCAAAAGAAAGTAATTTGATTTTGATACCTGCTAGTCATTGGACCATGAACAAGTTTACATGTTCGAAACTTTCAAAGTACAACAAGACGGTGTGGGTCATTGAAAAACACCATAAGTCTTAGTTTTTTTTATTTTATAAAATTGGACACTTTGGAGAGCTGCCAAAATTGGGTGATCAAGTATGCAATACTATAACATTGGTATTGCAATAATCAACTCATGAAGTTAGAAACCCGTGGAGACAACTCCAGATCCCATTTAGATTTTCTCCCTCTCGTACCTGCAACCTTAAGGTTCAAGAGTGAATTGAAATTCAACCACTTGAGTGAGTTTTGTGTCTTCACATATGCCATTTCTTCACTTTTTTTTTCTTTTTGAGGATTGCAATAATTTTTGTCTTAACAAAATGATTTGGGGGCATGTGACTTGAACCGATTCAACATATATCATTTAACTAGTGGTTTCAAGTCACTTCATATGTTTTAGCGATGATTTGATCCTCCGCAAAATATGACTCATTTGTAACTCAATTTGTTCATCAACTGAATGTAACTACTCTCTTATTCACCTTTGTCATGGTACCTCGATCACCAAGTAGTCACTTGCCCTCCACTTTTTGCTTGGTCTTTTGAACACTCTCTTTGCTACTTTCACCCTATCAAGCCCTTATTGTTTTGTTTTCAAATCAATATTAAACATTATTTGCAAAATGATATCAGTATTGATATCTAACTTGATTTGTATCCATTTGCTTTAATAATACTCCATATATACATGTACACCGCACGTTTGCATAAGGTTGTGTCGTTTTTCCTTTTTGTACCTTGGCTCACCATTTCATCATAATCTCAATCATATGGAATATCACATTTGTTCGCCATACAATTGAGTCTTGCTTTACTGTGAGGTCAACGTTTAAAAAAAAGCAACTACTCAACATTTATCAAACTTGTTATTGTTATTCGATTCCCCAAAACCATCAAAGGCCTTAGTGCAGCGACCTACATCACCCACTACGAAGACATGCCTTCGTAGTGGCACGATGCCTTGAGGCATGAGGAGCAACACGAGGCAAGCATGCATGTGGCACAAAGAAAAGCAACACGGCAATGAGCAATGATAATTATGATCTCCACAGGATGTAAGATGGGGGATGAGGTATCATAAGGAGGTGGGGGTCTAGAGAGGAAGGGGCTAGGCGAGAGCCGAGATGAAAAGGGAAAGAGAAAGGAAAAAAGGAAGACGAAGATAAGATAAAAGTAAACTAAGAGAAAAGACACGGTATAATGAGTGAAGCCATAAAAAAGCCGACATTTTAACATCTCCCTTATTTTTTATCAAGCCAAAGAAAACTCCATTTTAACATTTCTCTCATCTTCTCGGCATTATTCCCATGATGATTGCGATGTTATCCAGTAAATTCATATACTGACAGCCAGCATGGTCATTTTATTTCGTATTCGCTAATCTTTAACAAAATTCTGCAATTTTAAACACAAACAAGGTAACAATGACAGGTGGGCCCATACTGTTCCATCCAACGTGTCTTCTCCTTTCCATCCCTAGAACTACCCTCCGCTCGCGCGACGCGGACCATGCATCTCGATTATCTCCCGAGCCGACCAGCGACCAGCGGCGCCAGAACCCAGAAGGTTCGCTCATGGCGCTCACGTCCATGCTCCCGTTCGCGCCCTCGAACACCTCGCTATCCTACTCCTCCCGCGCCTCAACCGCCGCCGCGTTCGCTCCTCGTGGGGCCCACTTCGCCGCGTACGGAAGGAGCGGCGGCGGTGGCGCCCAATCACTGGCGTGCGCCGCGCCTCGCCGCTGCGGACGGGCTCCGCGGCGGCGCCGCGGAGGGGGCCTGGTGGTCTGGGCGTCGGCCGACTACTACGCGACGCTGGGCGTGCCACGCGCCGCGAGTAACAAGGACATCAAGGCCGCGTACCGGAAGCTCGCGCGCCAGGTGCTCGACGCTTGCCCCCTCCCATCCACCCCCACCATTTCTCGTCTCACTGGACAGTTGTGTAGTACTCATCATATTTGTTTGAGATTAATGCCATACTTGGAGTTCGTGCCAACAACAAGTTTGTAGCATAGTAGGTTCAACTCTCATCCAATCTGGAAGGCCTCTTTTTTTCTTCTGAAATCCATAGTATTGTTTTTGAATGATGTATTACGTGCTAGAGGGTTAGGGGGAGGGTACCTGCATGCAGTTTCAGAGATTTGACATTCACCTAGTACTTCACTGCTCTAGTCAGAGATATATGGACACTTCAATGGGTCTGAATTGCCTAGCTAGATGGTACTGATAATTTGGGGTTTCACTATTGCATTGTAAATCCTAGCCTGACCATCACTTGAACAACCAATGTTCTGGTTCATGGGTATTTCATTGCTAATGATCGGTGGCTTAATGTGCTTGCTCATCCAAGGTTTTTTTTTGCTGTTGGAGTGTTTTATGCAATGAATGATATTATGCTCTTAGTTATAGTTTCTGTATGCCTGCAATACCTAAATATTTGAAGCCTGAAGGCCTGATAACATGCTTCCTTGCTAGTTTTTGTGACCACTCAGACACTCACTGTAAAATTTCTACAAGTAAATATAAACCAGTTAAACCAATGAAAGGTTATTTGAATATTTAGGTGAAATGTGACTATCTGCACAGGTCAACAATCATTGTACATTGCCTGTGTCTTTCAGTGTGTGGAGAAAATTGGAACTCATAATTGTAGTTTAGTCCTGTGCTCACAATGTAACATTTTATCAACAGCATCTAGACTTACGCCATTCCACCATAATGTTTACAGTTCGTGTGGGTTTCAACAGTTTAGTCGATATCACAGCTCTTATTTCCCTTCGTTGGATAAGATTCTTTTTGATTGCTTCTAGATACATAAAAGCTCCATTCTGGTCTCTACTGGCATCTGTGTGTCATTCACGATCTGCCAGCGCCTTTGCTGATTGTTGTTAGTCATCACACTTGGAGCCTAGAATCTTACACCACCCTGAGCTACTATTAGGGAAAGACTTACATATGCAATCTTTGTATCACTTATACCTTCTATTTTTGGAATCATCAAAGTTGCATAGGAGGAACTTAAGCGGATTGGACGATAAAATGTGATTTTGCAGAAGCCAGACCTCTGCTATAAATATTCTTGTGCATATTGCCATACCTACCAATGTTCTCTTTTTGTTTGATGTTGTTAAGACTGAAACTAGACGAAATCCTTAGTAGCCCAAAGCGATCCTCTTTTCAACCAGAGTATTTTATCTACTCCATAGATTAGGTTAACCAGAGTATTTTATCTACTCCATAGATTAGGTTATTGGACCTAAAATACCCCACTTAGCAGGCACTCAATCTTTTGATTCGTAGCTGACTGTCTGTTTATCTTTCAATCTACCAACCGAAAAATTTTGCTTTGTCTCTAGTTTTTGGATGCTCTCAGTACATACTATAGATTAAGTTTTTCCTGGGAAATAAATCGTGACATCTTTTTTCTCTGTCTCTAGTACCATCCTGATGTCAATAAGGAGCCTGGAGCAACCGAAAAGTTTAAAGAGATAAGTGCAGCGTATGAGGTATGCAAATTTGTTTAACAAGTATGAGGTATCCAGTATTTTGCTTAACATGTTCTATCTACTATTCTGATTACCAGATATCTTAGATAATAACCTTTTGGCTATTGTGAAAATTGGCTGAAAACCTCCTGATGTAACAGACCCTTGAGGTTTCAGTCGATAGCTGGCTTCCTGACACCGATGATTAAAAAATTAATGCACAGCGTATTAATCGACCAACATACTCCCTCTGTGTAGGATTTAGAAGTCGTTTTGGACAAGGTTTGGGTCAAACATTGAGAATATAAATCATCAATAACTTCTAAATTGTTGAGTTTGCAAATGTGAAAATTATATGAATAGATTTGTCTTGAAAAATACTTTCATAAAAGTATACATGTATCATTTTTTCCTAAATATTTTTATAAAAATAAGAGGTCAAAGTTGTGTTTTGGAGACCGTGTCGCTGTCCTAAACGACTTCTAAATTCTATACGGAGGGAGTACCATTGCTGAGAATATGTGGTACTATTCTGAAAATGGTGAATTTCCCATTCAATAGTTAACTATTTTTAACATAGTAGTCGTAATCTACTTTAAAATTATAAGTTCATATTCTGTTCTCAACTTCTCACTAGTCTGGTGCTACTTTATATGTGGACTCAAATATGCAAAGTATTTGACCACATTTCTGGTGCTTTGCATCTATAAGTATGGTTAGTGCTGTGCTACTGTTCTTATCCAGTCAACCTAATATTCGGTTGGATGGCATTGCCTCTATCAAATGGTTCTATATTTTTGACTCAGGTTATGTACTCTCCATTATTTGATGGATTATTCATTGTTCAATCAGAGATTTAATTCTGGTCTTCTGTTTACTTCCTTCGGTCATTTTGGAGTACTGAATTTCATTGTCATTAGGTGCTGTCAGATGAAAAGAAGAGGGCGTTGTATGACCAATATGGTGAAGCTGGGGTTAAGAGTGCAGTTGGAGGCCCCGGTGGAGCTTACACAGTACTACTTTTCCACACACTCTCTCTCTCTAAAAAAAAGAATCTAAGTGTTCTTTATATATAATTCATTCAAGTTCTTTAGCTTGAGGATACTAGATCCGTGCCAAATGGGGCCTAAGTGTTATCAGATCTTGCGATCTTTTTGGTTAACCAAGATTTCTTTGTTTTCACCGACCTTTTCTTCCATGCAGACTAATCCATTTGATCTGTTTGAGACATTCTTTGGAGCAAGCATGGGTGGCTTTTCTGGCATGGACCAGAGCTCGTTTAGGACAAGCAGGCGAAACACTGCTGTTCAGGGTGAAGACATCAGGTTTGTCGCCACTTGCAAGACATGTTGAAGTGAGATGATACTTAAGATCAATTGTGTTTTTTTTTATAATGTTTGCAAATTTAATTTTTAATTGACTTAGTATCTGTAAAACCATAAATATGCAGTGTTATTTGCCTGAATGTAGTATGCAGCATGCACTGTTTCATTATCTGGTACTGCCATACTGGCATAAGCAAAATGCTTGGATCCCCAGAATGATAAGCTGCTTGGTAAAAGTATGCTAAAATCAAGTTGTATCCTTTGTTCCATCCTTGTGATAAAATTTTGAGATATTTGTCTGTTGCCTGTTGGTTTTCGAATTCTGGTAGCCATGCGATTGCAACCTGTTTTCCTATACACTCGGAGTCTCAGATTTCTACAGCTTTTATCTGCAAGGTTGCAAAACAACACATCTCATCAAATACTTCTAGAATTCTAGAATAATGCAAATATAGCAAACCCGATACTTTCAATTATGTGGACCAAAACCAGTAACTGGGTGAAGTAGGGTGGGTAGGTTGGGGAGCAGTCTGTTCTTGCGTGCCTTTTCTAACACTGTTTGGTTCGTTTGTCCGCCTGTATCTTTCTTTCTTTTTTGTATTATTTGCAACCCTATAAATATATCAAATACTGCATTTTGTGCCAGTTCTGCTACATTGTTTGTTTTGAGCTCTAGAACAGACCTTTTACAGGACCAGTGTAATTCCTAAACTGACACAAATTTATTTGATCAGATATGATGTGATTCTGGGGTTCACAGAGGCGATATTTGGAACAGAGAAAGATATTATATTATCTCATTTGGAAACATGCGATACATGTGGTGGTTCTGGATCAAAGGCTGGTTCCAAGATGAGAATATGTTCCACATGTGGTGGGCGAGGGCAAGTAATGCGAACTGAACAAACACCATTTGGTCTGTTCTCTCAGGTAATCATGGAGCATTCCTATATAGACTGTTTAACTTAATAATATTATTTGTGAGATTTACAGTGAAGACATGGTTGCAATAATATGATAGCTTTCATGCCGCTTGTTTGTGCGGAGTGTCCTAGCATGAGCATTTAAATTATGTTTCGTACATGACTGTGGAGCCTCAAGGTCTCCTTTTCTTGAACGCGCAGGAAAGCTATGTATCATTTGATTGAAGAGGAAAAAAAGGTACAGAGAAGAAACACCGAAACACAACACACTCACACCACAATAACAATTAACAACGTGCGCGCGCGCACACACACACACACACACACTCATTCTTCGAACTTAAAACAACTGTGCTACGGACAACAAAAGGACGACCACAGCACACAGTGCTAATTACCAGGGAAGAGGGGGGGGGGGGAGATAGAATAGCCCAGTGACCCAGTTCCTGCGATTCCCAACCCTGGCAGCACATTAATCACTGTTCTGACCACCATAATTAGAGTGGCATTGCTAAAATCACAGTCATTATGATGTTTCCACAGTTCCCAACCAGCAAGGGGGTATTAAGGTGTTCCTGCGTGTTCGAGAAAAAAAAGAGTATTAAGGTGCCAAGCTCAAGGTCTCAACATTAGCCAAAAATAAACTATGCCTATAGCCTTTGGATCACCTGAGTTTCTATGTAATGATTTTACCTCGATTTGATTCTGTTGCAATTTTTGTGATGGTCACATTATTTATTTATTTATTTTTATCTTGTAGGTTTCTATTTGCCCCACTTGCGCAGGAGAGGGCGAAGTCATTTCAGAGTATTGCAGGAAATGTTCCGGAGAGGGTCGTATCCGTGTCAGAAAGGAGATCAAAGTAAAAATCCCTCCAGGAGTGAGCAAAGGCAGTACTCTTCGTGTACGTGGGGAAGGTGATGCAGGACCAAAAGGGTATGCAGAGCACTTAGACTGAATGTTTAACTTCTTGATTTTCATGCTTGAACATTTCAAAATACTTCAAGAGTTCATTGCTGTCTTAGATACAATTAAATGGATCTTTTGCATTATGCTACTGCTTTGAGATGCTCATTCTTGTACTCTTGTGCGGTTGTGCCATCTATTGCGTAACTTTGGACTAAATATTTGCTGAGAACATGGTAATATATAGTTAAATGTCACGGGGTATAGGTGTTTAGTTAGGAGAAAAGATGTACTTGCCAATGGCATACCCATGAGATGTATAGTTGTATACTAGATTTGTTTTTTTTCCTTCTTTGCTCCAAGTAGATGAATGTAAGTTTATAGTCCCCTTTTTTCTTCTTAATATAATGATACACAGCTCTCCCGCATGTTCACGAAAAAGAAGAAGTAAGTTTGTAGTCTCTGGCATTTTGGATTAGGTCTGGCACTTGTGCTTTCCGCCGAAGTTATTTTGTGGAATCAGGAGCGCACATGAATGCAGAGTAGTTTAACGCATATGCATTAGTTTACCTATTCAAGGAAGCCATGATTTTGAAGGAAGTTATGCTACAACTTCAGTGTAGAAAAACCTCAAAAAAATGTTTCAGATATCTCTATGCCTATAATCATTAGCATACATGAATGCAGAGTGGCTTATGTTGCCTATGTATTAATTTATCTTTTCAAGGTGGCTGTAAGATTAAAGGAAGTTATGCAACAACTGCAGCATAGAAAGTGTTATGGGGCATCAGTTAGGGGCCCAGGGGGCCATAGGATCCCCTGGGCCCCTAACTGATGCCCCATATAACAGAAAAAGACTAAGTATCTTCACATATCTCTAAGCCAGTGTGTTCCTGCCTTGCTTTAGCTTGAATGCAGTTTATCTTGTTCAAATTTCTGATCGTCTGCCTTCTATATATCTCTTTGCATGGATATCCAATCATTTCATCCTTTCGAAAACAGTGGGCCTCCTGGAGATCTCTTTGTTTGCCTTGATATAGAGGAACCATCAGATATCAGGAGGGATGGTATAAACTTGTATTCAACTGTGTCAATAAGCTATCTTGAAGCTATTTTGGGCACCGTTAAGGGGGTAAGATCTTTCTCACTATGATTATCAGTTGTGACCTTTAGTTTCAGTCGTTGATTACTACCTTGTTCAGTAAACAACTATATTTTCCCCATAGAGCAGAACAAATGTCTGGAACTTGTCCACTTCACTTGATAACTGGAGGACAAACATGCAAAACTTGATATTCCTTGTAGGAAAAATAGCGGTTACTTTATTCCAATGCTGATGCAGTCAGCAACCTTCAATTTGAGGTTTATGTGAGACCCTCTTCGCCCTGCTTTAACACAATACTTGTTGAAGCAATGCTGAATTGCTGATTGAACTTTCAGTGATATATAAAGTCTGCCATATTGATTTGCTCAAACTTATACAAGTTTAGTGCCTTTTCAACTAACGCAGGTTGAGAGTAGACTAATTGTTGGTAGATGTTTGTTTCAAAACATGAAAATATGTCTTTGAAATGGTTCTTCTGATATAAGTTATATAGGTCTGTGTAACTGTTCCTTTCAATTTGTTTTATGAGCAGGTCAGAACTGTTGATGGAACCAGTGACCTTCGAATACCTCCAGGTACCCAACCTGGTGATGTAATTGTCTTAGCGAAGCAAGGAGTTCCATCATTGAATAAGCCATCTATACGTGGTGATCATTTGTTCACTGTTAAAGTTGCAATACCCAAGCGCATAAGGTGAAAAGCTTTCTGATTTGATCCTACCTCTTAATTACTTTTACCACTATCCTAGAGTTGGCGAGCCACATAATTTCTCAGTTAGTATTTCTTAATTACTAATTTTCTGTTTCTTCCAGTGGGCGTGAAAGGGAATTACTTGAGGAACTTGCATCTTTGAGTAATGGTGGCTTTGCTCGAACAGACGCCAAGCCAAAACCTGCCCAGCCAAAACGTATACATGCTAATCACTCTATTTCTTTTCCTCAGTCCTTCCCTTCCCCTGTCCCCACAACAAATAATTTATTCTTATTTTGGATTTTTACTATCAGAAGTTTGTTGGTGTCTTGTTGGTATCGCTTGATAATGAATGGAATTTCCTTAAAAAGAATTTGATGTCTGACATTTGTTATCTTTGTTGCAGGCGTACATCAAGAGAAAGAAGTAGGTGCTAGTCAAGAAGATACAGACAAATCTAAAGAAGCAGAGGGTGACTGGTTGAAGAAACTTACAGATTTTGCTGGGTAACTTTTTAAATTTGATTTCACAACAGCGTAAAAAATCATGTGATGATTATGTCTGTTCATCATGCTGAAAATAGGTTTTGTACTGTCTATTTTTCTTAAATATATGGTAATGAGGTAATGCTATGCTGAACAAAAAAACATTATACTGATCATAGGTTTTGTAGTGTCTATTTTTCCTGTTTTGGACGTATAAACTCGTATTGTGATCTTTCGGACAGAAACTACGTCGTTGTTTATGGCAGACGTTACATTTCCATGTGCTTGTTAAAAGGGAAAATTACAAATGTAGTAATGGGAAGTTTGAATGCATATGCCTGTTCTGTTGAAATGTGAACCAACCTAACTAAATCTTGTAATAAACTATATTATTGTTGGTTACAGCATTACAGTTCCAAGTATTCTTTAAAAGGGGAAATTACAAACCTAGTAATGGGAGGTTTGAATGCAGATGCCTAACTTCTGTTGAAATTTGAACCAACATAATTGTGTTAGTTGTGTTTGAGAAAAATAATAGGTTGACCGAGTTCGAGGAAAAACAATGTTGATTGAGTTAGTTCATCAGACATTTTTGTGTTTGGGTTCTCTCTTGTATTCTGACCAATTTGTTGAATTCTCACAGGTCCATTGTTAATGGTGCTGCAAAGTGGCTGAATGACAACCTGTAGGCGTGTAAATATTTACTGCAGGATTCTAGATTGTCTTCAACTACCATGTTGCTGTAGCCCAATCTGCAATTCTTAGATTCATTGGGGTCCCCACGAGCTTGTACATTCGTTGTGTTGAGAGCTTCAAGATTTTCGGGCTGTGAGTGGCAACCGCGGGAGTGAGAATTGTGAACTAATATTGTCGGCGCATTGATCCCTTTATCATTCTTGCAAAGCAATTATTTTTATGTAGAGTTATTTCGTTTGGCAAGTGCATGCAGCAGTCGGAAGTTGTGGGATGCTGATCTCAAACCCCGAGACTAGACAACACTGTAAATATGTTCCATTCCTGATTCTGTACTTGAGGTTTTGGATTAATCATTTTTTTTTGAAAGTCAGATTAAGCAAATTCAATATCAACGGACAATCTTTTTTCTGATTTCTGAAGCTGCGAAACTTGCATTGAGGGAGGCCTCAATTTTTTTTTCATTTAACAGAGTTGCAAACTTTTCCATCTTACAAGATGGGGCCGAACTATTATTATATTGGAAAGAAGTTTCAGTAGTCTCGAATTCTCGGTTTCGAGGAGTCCTCGTATCGTATCAGTCCGCCGAGCTCGCTTTGAGCAAAAGCAAGACTGCAGCTACCACCGGCAGGGACACCATCAGCAGAGCTACCACGATGTTCGGCCTTGTGATGTCCGGTAGCAGGATGCTTCCGTACTTTATGACCGCAGCGCCACCAAGGGATCCAAGCACCAATGTCCATAGATAGCCAGAATCACCCTATTCATTAACACATGACAAGGAAGGAAAAACATAAATAGCTGCTTAGACCCAAATATGAAAACAGTGTCACTTCCAAGCGTCACTGATATGATATTCTGATGGCAGGAACTTGAGTCTCGAGGTAATGGCTACTTAGGTCCCTTTGGAACACATGAATTATTGAAGAATTAGTATCGGTTCATTTTCATAGGACAAACGTAGAAAACAGAAAAATCTCCTACGTTCCAAAGAGGGCATAATGAAACTGACGCTAGAAACCAATTCATTGCTTCAAAGAGATCATACTACGATACTAGTGCGAAAAAAAAAAAGAAAAGCTTAGGTCCTGTTTGGTAGAATCCACGTGTAGAACTTCGGTTTAGAGAAAACCCATTTCGCATGGAGTTTATAAAACTCCAATTTTAACAATGCTATGGTCTTCAAAACCACGTGCAAAACTTTTTTTTTTTTACGAGACACGTGCAAAACTTTGGTTTAGAGAAATTCCATTTCGCGTGGAGCTTTTTTTATAAAACTCCAAAAGACTACAATTTTAGCAATGCTATGGTTTTCAAAACCATAAAATCTGTTGGTATTTTACATAATTTTTTCTAGAACTCCAAAAATATTTCGCGTCCAAACAAATGTGTTATCGTGTAGAATTCAGACCTTCGATCAGACACATTCAGAGTACGCCCACAAGGATATACAGTGGCCGCTGACAAGAGAATGCAAAAGCACCCAGGATGAGGAGGCACACGCACTGACCTTGAGAATTTGCCCCACCCCCGCGTCGGTCCCGGCCTCCCCGGGGTCGCGCCCGGCGAGACGGGTGACGACGCGGCTCCTCGTGGGCACGGGCACGCGGGGGCTATCACGCCGGCAGTTCACGCGGCGGGAGATGCTGCTGCCTCCTCGCGGCGCCAAGCTGGAGCCGGAACCGGCGACGCCTCGGGGCGGCGCGGCTGGAGTGGCCACGGGCACGGCGACCGCGCAGGCTCCCGCCATGGACGCGACGGGTGAGCAGCTCGACGGGAAACGGGCTCGACGGAGCGCGACTTTATGTTATCCAATACAGATCAGATTGGGCCAGTGGGCCGCCACCGTTTTCTCATCCCGGCCCAAACCGTTATTTAGCCCAATCGCCAAGTGAGTGGATGGATAAGAAAGGGAAGTGGTGCGAGCGGAGGAGGCGACCGAAGCGCCACTAGCAAAGCTTTGCTCGAAGCGCGAGAACAATGGCGTCGCCGTCGTGCGCCTCCACGTTGCCCTGGACCTCCGCCTCCTCCACGCGGCCCTCGGCGGAGCGCCACCTCACGGCCTCTCGCAGGGCTCCCTCGCTGGTCATCGTCGCCCAGGGGAAGGTCAAGAAGTACCGCCAGGTCGGCCCGGCTCCCCAAACCCCCCCCCCCCCCCCCCGCCCCCCCCCCCCCCCCCCCCCCCCCCCCCCCCCCCCCCCCACCCCC
>Ga0182004_10001883_pt1 | contig 15910 bp, 11 predicted proteins | sample Sormic07211540_1_FD_120479 | JGI IMG/M metagenome (GOLD analysis project Ga0182004, IMG submission 120479) | Endophyte microbial communities from Sorghum bicolor roots, Mead, Nebraska, USA - 072115-40_1 MetaG | ecosystem: Host-associated > Plants > Roots > Unclassified | place: USA: Nebraska...
ATGTGATGGAGAACCTTAAAAAATTTTGAGTTTTATGGTGAAAGTAAACAAGGCCTATATACAAGTTGAGAAAGAGATCGACGTGTGAATCCATACAACCTTTGCGTGCCCTGTTGAAACGCGGAGGATCGATCGATCAGCTTCATTCGTTAAAGGCATCGTCGTACTAGCTAGCCTGTGGAGTCCACGCCACACACCTACCTTACCCCACCTCGAGGGGCTAGCAACTATAGGCTCTCTCTTTTTCGAACTGTTTGTCACAGCTTTTTTTTTATTTAGAGGTTAAAACAAAAGAAGTGTTTGATTGTTTTCTAGGCGAAAAAAAACTAGCCTGAAAGCCTCATAGCTAATGGGCACTGCACCACACATTTTTGTCGATGCAACTTTGGTGCACTCCGCACTATATATTCATGCTCACTGAGACAATTTGGTCGAGGCAATCAGCTAACTCCAACTAGGGCCTTGTTTAGTTGCATTTTTTTTTAAAAAATATACATTGTAATAGTTTCGTTTGTATTTAATAAGTATTGTCTAATCATGGACTAATTAGCCTTAAAAGTTTTGTCTCGTAAATTATAAGCAAAATGTGTAATTAATTAATTTTTAATCTATATTTAATGCTCCATGCAACGTGCCACAAAATTTAATGTGACGGAGAATCTGAAAAATTTTGCAAAATTTTTTGAGAACGGACCTAATACTCACTCCTTTCCAAAAAGTTAGACAAGTTTTAGAGTTGGCCTGAGTTAATTTATTTTAAATTTAACTAAAATTATAAAAGTAGTATTTAACATATCAAATTACTATCATCAGATACATCATAAGAAGAATATATTTTCATAATCTACAAATGTTGATTTTTGGCTAAAATTTGGTTAAAAGTTAGGATGGATTAACTTAGAGGCATTCTATCTCTTAGTTTTGTTCCTTGTTTGTTGCGCTCACTAGTTAGGTTGAACTATGTTTTTTTCACGATTGCGTGAGCCTTGGTTTTAATTCTGACAATCCGCCATGTACCATCTGCTGATGCTAAAGGCTGAAACTTTGTTTCATTATTTATCTAAAAAAGAGTTAATATATATTTTAGGATGGAGAGAGTAGTCTTACATGAACACTTGCTAAGGTGGACACCCCCGGCCCGGCCTCACAGAGCATGCATACCTAGAATAGCTGACCTATCTAACCATGTGCACAACAACAAGTTGCTCTAGAATCTGACGAGAGAACAGAATGTACTACAAGTCGACAAAAGTAGGTACAGTACATAGGGCACGCAACAGCACGAGTAGGATAATACTACATCTATCTTAAATTATAAGACGATTGATTTTTTTTACTTTAAATTTGATAATTTGTTTTATTAAAAAAATATGTAAATATAGTCAAATTTAAGCTATTTTTGAAAAAAACTTTTATTAATAAATAAAGAGAAGACAAAAGAAGTGATGTTTTACACAAAAAATTGAATAAACGAGTGGTTAAACTTGATGAAAAAAATCAAACGTCTTATAATTTATGATGGATCGAGTACTACATAATAATCAACTTCGGAGAGACGACAACCAGGTGCATCGGGAGTTTGGGGACCTCCCTAGCTACCTACTAGACTAGTTGACAACAAACTATAAATGCACTCCCTTTGTATAGGATTTAGATTTGTTTTGGACAAAATTTGAGTTAAATATTAGGAACATAAATCATCAATAACTTTTAAATTATTGAGTTTGTAAATGTAAAAAATTATATAAATAGATTTGTCTTGAAAAAATACTTTCATAGTATATATATATATATATTATTTTTCCTAAATATTTCTATAAAAATAAGAGGTCAAAGTTGTGTTTTGTAGACTGTGTCACTGTCATAAATGACGTCTAAATCTTATACATAGGGAGTACGTTGATCGTCGTCATCTTCGCCTAGCTAGCTAGCTAGCAAGCCGATCTGCTTGGAAACGGATTTCTTCCCGCGAACGGACCGACATGTTGAACCAGAGAAACACCGAGTATAGTACTAGCATTGTGTGGTTACACCCACCATGCATTCATAGCCACATATAGATTGGCACCACCACCAGCAGGCAGTAGAGAACAAACAAAGCGACATGACGCCCACTATTCCGTGCTAGCTAGTGTCTCCGAGATCCGATCCTCCACTCCACGCTGCCGCAGCCCCAACCAGGAAGGATGAATTCCGTAGCACCTTTTCACAACCAACCAGATCACCTTATATCGAGTACTTACAGTGCACGCCACAGAGATGATGAAACCGAACAGATCAAACTAAATTAATAACTATATAATATACACAAATCAAGGGTAGGGGGACAAGAAAACCCAGACGATTCCGTACGCCAAACGATCGAGCCACGCCGTACGCCAAACGGACACCACCTAATCCTATTTCCGTACTTGCACGCCGACCAGAACCAACCAGATGAGATGAGATGGACGCTTCCCCGTCTGTCCGTACGACGGACGCAAAGACCAGCCTCACCTAATCCTGTTTTCCGTACACCGGCCAGATGAGAGCTTGAGAGAGATGGGGGCGTCTCCGTCCGTACGGGGAACGCAAAGCGTGTGTGTGTGTGCGTGTGGCCACTGGCCACTGGCCCGTCGGCGGGGGAATATGGGAGGGGACTCGGCACCAGACGTGCATGTGCGACCAGGAGCAACCGTTCCGCACGCGCAGCGTCGTTGGGTTGGTTGGCGTCCGGCGGTCCGGCCGGGACCGCGGCGCGAGAGCTGAAAAGGAGTGGCCACCGGCGGACTGGCGCAGCCCGGTTCGGTTGGCAGCAAACGACGTCGTCCTCCTCTCGCCGTGCGTGCCGTACTGCCGTACGCTTCACACCGGACCGCGAGTACGGCACGCGGGTTGCGACAAGAGAGGCCAGCGGCGGCTGACGACGGGACGGCATCGCTTTCGCATTCGCTTGCGTCACATCACATGGCCTTTCTCTCCCTGCTCGGTGCCCAGCCCACGCATTCCTCCCTCCCTCCCTCCTTCCTGGAGTGGAGTGATTGTACTACTACTACTTGCTACCACTTTTTAAAAAAGATAGTGGCAATACTTGCTATCCTGGAGTGGAGTGATTGTAGTACTACTACTTGCTACTCTTTTTTAAAAAGATAGTGGCAATACTTGCTAAGCTTTTTCTATTTTTCTTGTGCAACATTAGTTAGGTGTGGTTTGGTTGGTGTGCTATATATGCTAATCCCTTCCCTTCCCTTGGAATGGTTTTTTTAGAGATGCTCATAGAAATAAAATATATGTATGTATATTTATAAAAGTAAGTGTGCATTTGTGTTTATGAGCGTCTGTAACTATATCTTAGAAAAAGTATGTTGTTTTGGGGTCGTCTCCACTCCACCTGCCCGGCGTGAGCACGAACCAAGCGTCCAGAGAGCAGAGCTCAAAATAATAATATGGCCTGCTGCCCAGACCAGGCCTTGTTTAGTTCCTAAAAAATTTTGCAAAATTTTTCAGATTCCCCATCACATCAAATCTTTAGACACATGCATGAAGTATTAAATATAGATAAAAATAAAAACTAATTGCACGGTTTGGTCGAAATTGACGAGACGAATCTTTTGAGACTAGTTAGTCCATGATTGGACAATATTTGTCAAATACAAACGAAAGAGCTACAGTGTCGATTTTGCAAAATATTTTGAAACTAAACAAGGCCCAAGCGTTGAGACTTGAGACAGTTCAAGTTCAGCATATACGGCCTGGCCTGGACAGCCCAAGTCGTAACGAAGGAAACTGAAACTGAGAGGAAGGCTCGGCCAGCCCAACCCGGAGGCGTAACCAGACCAGAGGACTCCATGGCTCATAGGATAAGAAATGTCATCCCTGGGCTATGGTATATGGGCCGTAACCACAGGGACTTCCATGGCCCATATGGCATCCCTACGCCCACGTGTGGGCTATATGGCCGGCCCATTCCGAGACAGTGCTTTGGTAAGCAGCTCAACCCTGAAATTCTTCTTAAAAGAAAAAAAACTGAAGCCTGATAAAAAACCAACTCTCTCGGTTCATAGCTGCTTCGCTGCAACAACAAAACGTCGCATCAGACCATCTCAGAGTATAGCCTAGTCCAATGAACATGAAAAACCAGAACCTCCATTAACGGAATTTCTGATGTTTATTAGAACCACTCTTGCTCATTTTTCATCGAGCGTCTTTATATGATTTGCACACTCCCAGTCTCTCTCCACTTGCTCGCGTGCGTGCGTTCGTTGGAAAACAAAACAGACGGCGACCATCTTTCAGTTTCAGCTGGAGCCACGAACCGGGGAAGATTCAGTTCATTCAGTGCCTGAGCCCTGAGCAGACCAAAAAAAAAAAAAAAAAATCTCGGATCGTTCCCAAAACCAAAGGCAGAGGCATCATCGTCTTGTCTTTGTCCCAGAGCTTCCTGGCCCTCGCGTAGACGCGCTGCGCTGTTGCTTGCCTGGCTGCCTGACGACAGCCTTCAACGTCCATTGCCGGCCGTTGTCACAGGCCGGGTCAACCCTTTCAGCTGGATGGATGGATTCGGCCCCGCACGCGCCCAAGTCAATGTCAATTGTCAATTATCCCGGCAAGCACTTGCGCTTGCCAAGGACTTGAACGAACACACGGCTTGGCTGATAGATACATAGGGAGATCCCCACGCGCACGCCTCAACACTCTCTCACAGATCACAGCCGGACAGGATGGATCAGCATCAGCTAGCTAGCTAGCAAGACCGCTAGATGTAACTCCCAGTGGTCTCACCTGGCTAGCTACTGATCGAGACTGGCTGTCTGTATCAGAGTTTGTGCTTTTTTTCCTTTCCCAGCCTGCTCTCTCTTGTCCTCCAATTCATCACCTGCAGAAAATCGGCTCCCCTCTGTTCTGTTTGGCTTTTGGAAGCAAGAAGGCCGTTCACTAGCTCGACGACGAGACCTGAAAGATTTTCTCTGGTTTCGGTCGGTTTTATTTCACGGTCTAGATGATGCATCTTCCATGCTTCATCAAAGATGTTGCCTGGCAATTTGCCACACCTGTTTTTTCTCGCGGTGAAGAAAACCTTCGGACCTGCGGGCTGCGGCTCTTGAGAATTGAAATCAAAGATGAGGAGAGGAGATTTTAGCCCCGCAGGCTCCATGTGGAAAAAGAGGAGTACGTAACCAACGCCGTTGATCAAACATGGAATCCACGGCGGCTGACATCGAGTTTTGAAATGCCTTTGCACTCGAGAATTTTGAGGCGTCGCCGTCCGAAGCCTGGATCTAATGGAGAAATTTTTGACAGTCGTTTCGTTTCAGTGGACAGTCGTTTTGCTCTCGTCGTAGGAATTCAGAAAGCATTTTGTTTTGTTCTTTTGTTCTCTGATGAAGATATGTCACTGCTTTGTACTAGTCTTATGTTAATTATTATATATTTATGTTAATTATTATATATAAACGGAAAGCAAAGAACCAGTTTATATCGATTATTATTAAGAGGAAAACGTGCAAAGAGCCAATCCGCAATTCGGAAAGGCTTGGCACTCAAGATTCAAGAACTAGGAGGCATCGCCGTGAAACTAGGAGCCAAAAGTGGAAGGAAAGCGGAGTGAATGCGAGTCCGGTCGCCATCGTTCGCAAAGACAAGCGAATTTGATTCCCTGAAGGAGATCTGCACACACGATTTGTGGGCTGTTTGCTCGGTGATGATGAGAATTCCGAAAGAGAAGGGAACCTGCATGTCGTGCCTTCTCACTGAAGATAATTTGACTGCTTCAAATTAACACGCGCCATCTGGCCTGAGCCTGACTGGATTAGCGATGCGGCGACGATGGTGCACGTTCGCAGAACTGCAATCGTCTTGGCAAAAAAAGGTTGGCTTTATTTTACTTCAGGATCAATTTGATTCCCTGGTGTAAAGTGTGAACATCCATCAGCAAACTTTCGATGCCACTGAGTGTATCACCTTGAGGTTCTCTATCAGCTGATAGGCCGGGATAAATCTGGACCGGGTCGCAACCAGCGGTTTGGCAATATAAAACTAGGTGTTTGAAATTTTGAATTCGAAAATCGTACACGGCAAGTCGTCAATGGTAACATCTGGGCGGCTGCCTGGCCGGCGCGGCGTGACCCACGTCAACCTTTTCTGCTTGGCTGACCACCCTCGATCTCAGACCCGGGTATTTGTATGTCTGTCGCTTCGACCGGCTCAACTCAGCAAATAAACCCGGTCGGTTGGTAGTGGTAGGCCTATCCTAAAGGGTTCCTCTTTTTTATGACACTTTATTTATTTACTTAGGCCAGTCTCAATAATATTTTAATAGAGTTTTATAGATATTAAATATGCTGATATGACGTGTGTACTCCCACACCTGGACACCACGTGTGTACTCCCACACCTGGACATATAAGCAGGGTACCAATCTTATATTTTTCTTTTAAATAAACCAAAAAGGCCAGCACGAAGGCTGCCAAGTGCTAAACATGTATCTTAATAATGGAGAAGAGTAAATAGAAAACTTTTTTAAAAAATGAACATGCAGGTGGGAATATATAGAGATTCAAGTCAAATAAAGAGGTTCAATTAATAAAATACAAAGAACAAGACCTAACGTCCAAATCCAATGTAATATGACTAATGTCCAGTCCAATCTAACTCTGGCTAAATCTAAATATGTGACACATCAAAAAAAAGTCAGATTAAAAAACATCATGTTCAAACCTTTATATTTTAATTAACAAAAACCGACAGGAATTCATAGAAAATTGTGGCCCTCACATTAAAATCTACTAGAGCATAAGTATACCTAATATTAATGCAGTAAATTCATTCGTCCGTTTTTTTACCTCTACTAGATTGTTTCCTCTTTTAACACGGCTTCAAATACACACAATATATAGTCGCTCGTGTAAAGTTGAGTCATTCTCCAGCCAGTTTGTATCCTCTTGAAATGCACAAACATATTTTTTAGCAGTTTAATTGTGTCTTGTTTAATTTTTCGAATCTTGCGGCACATTATGAAGCATTAAATATAGATTTAAAAAATAAATAATTGTACAGTTTGACTATAATTTGCAAGACAAATCTTTTAAGTCTAGTTAGTACATGGTTGGACAATATTTATCAAATACAAACGAAAGTGCTATAATGTTCATTTTGCAAAAAATTTTACAACTAAATAAGGCCTAAAGAGAGTCTAATTACACGTGAACAACCCAGATCCATGCCCACCTCTAAACCAGCCGTCGAACCGTATAACAGCTTTGGTGTGGGGCAACTGGCAGCTAGTAGTTCGGCCGGACCCGACCGGCCGGGCGCCGGTCAGAGAGCTGCTGCTGTGTTGTTCTGTTCCGGGTCAACCCAATGAAACGAAACACAGGTCAAGGATTATTCGACACGAGCGCCGTGTCCCAATCACCTGACATTCTGATCGTCTCACACGTTGACCACTCAAGCACCTATATATACGCGCACACGCCCCCCAAGCCTTGAAGCAAATCACAGACACACACACACACACACAGGCTGCTGCTGCTGCTGCTGCGACGAGCTGTGGACGATTCTCATTCATCACTCATCAGTGTCAGACGACACAACTGGTTGCGCGCGGCGGTCACGTACGACTGACGACGACCCCGAGGGCGGAGACACTCGCCATCTCTACGGTCGTCGATCGGCGAGCAGGCAGCATGAACTGGAAGCGCAAGATGAGCTCCGGCAGATGCAGAGGGGAAGAGGTGCGGGAGCGGCTGATCCACCAGCAGGACCCGGACGGCGGCAGCTGGAAGGGCACCGCGGGCTGCGTGCCGCGGGGCTGCGTGGCGGTGCTGGTCGGCGGCGACGCGGAGCCGGAGGAGCGGGTGGTGGTGGACGTGCGCGCGCTGGGACAGCCCTGCGTGCGGGCGCTGCTGGACATGGCGGCGCGGGAGTTCGGGTACGACCAGAAGGGCGTGCTGCGGATCCCCTGCGCCGCCGACGAGTTCCGCCGCGCCGTCGCCGCCGACAGCCACCGGTGGTGCAGAAGGTAAAAACGACGACGCGCCGCACTTGGTGGTATGTGGATGTACGCACGTACGTACAAAAGGTGACAAATGTGTCAATGATCGATCCACGCTCCTTAATTTCCACAGATGTGTCATGCTCATGCATAGAGACGAACGTAGCAGACGTAGCTAGGAGTGAGTAGCTAGCTAGGTTATGAGCTAGTTTGCAGGTGTTGCAATCTTCTTTTTTTTTCCCCCTTTGAGTTTGCAAGTGTACAAATTTGTTGTTTTTCTTGTCATCGTCAACCAAAAGGGCAAAGGCAAGCTAATGATCAATTCACTTTTGAGATTTCGTGCGGGCTTCGCCGTTATAAATTGTATCTCGTCGTTCGTTGCCCACACCGTACCACCGGTGTGTGTCTGCCTCTGCCTCGCTCTGTGCCGGCCGGCAAATTCAGATTGCCCATTCCATTCTCCACACTTGCGCGCGTACGTAACAGCAAGCTGCACGTATTACGAACCGCGGCGCCGGCGTCTACTAGCTACGCCCGGCACGGCACGGCAAATTTCAGCGCGAGGTGGACAGATCGTCGTCGACGGTTTGGCTCCCGTGTCCGGCCGGTGTGCCGACGAGACCGCACGCGCGCAGGAAACCTGCAGGGTCGTCGTCGTCGTCTTGCGCGCGCGCGCGTGCAAGGATGTTGGTGTCGGCATCGGCATCGGCATGCTCACTCGGCGGCAAGTAGTGCCTTTCGCAGGGCGCCGGATTCCTCGGCCATGACGGCGAGTGGTGACACTGTATGCATGCGTGTTTCTCTGGACGTGTACCGGCCGTCTGTTTGAGCGCAGACAGACCATTCGCTGACGGGGACTGATCGACATCCTCACGTACTACGCACGAGTGACAGCTAGCTTATGCGCATTTTGGGAAATAATGCATCATGCATCGCAATCATCCATGCATGCGCATTCTTCAACCAATTTTAGCTATTCTCAACAGTGTTGTACTTTCTATCATGACTTATCAGCCAAACGTATAGTGTTATGTATATATAATTGTTTTAATTTAAGATTATAGTTGTGTCATAGAATCAATAGGAATTGACATTCAAACATAAAAAATGAATCAACACAATCACTTTGTCAGCAAAAAAAAATCCCCCTTGCCAGCACAAGTCCAAAGAGAGCTCGTCTGTCAAGGAAACGTGTGTGGCTCTCTGGTAGATTGTCGTTGGTCAAAGACAAGGCAAAGATTTGCTAGAGGATTATTCAAGCACCCTAAATTAAATTATCTCGTAATCTCTCCGCTGACAGCCAACGCAAAAGATGACGTCGTGGTCGGTTTAATGAGAGGCGTCAATCTTTTTATTTACACTTACTAATCTGTTCCCAAAGAAAAAATAAGAATGCTAATACGTACATACACTATACATGGACATATGAAATATAATCACAGGACATTCCCTACAGTACGTCCTAAAAAGAATAATGTCGTTTTTTGCTTATGAATTTAATATTTGTCTAGATTTATAATAAAAAAATGACATTTTTGTGATAAAGGGAGTCACACTTTTTAAAATTTGGCTAGTTATATTTAAAATTAAATAAACAGTAAATATTTGCATTCTTAAATAAATTTAATTTGATGATATATTTTGTGGTCAATATCGTAATGTTTATTAGACATCATAAGTCGTGACATGGCGACGGCACGATGGCTACTTACCCGGCCGGTTGCCGTGACGAAGCAGGCAGAGCGGCAGGCATGAAAATTCAGACCTGGCGTCAGTAATAAAATCAATATAATCATTGGCACCGTTCTCGACTTCACGAATTATTATTGGGCGCGCTTGGGTCTCGGTCGCGCCCCTAGCCTCGACAAACATTCTAGTAGGCTTTTCTAGCTAACCTGCTAGCCCGGCCGGGGTTTTGATTAGTTAGTTCACAAACTAATTATTCAGTCACATGTATACAAAGGGTTTGGCTACCCAATTCTCAACCCAAGATGCTTGCAAGTCACGGAGGATGAGATCACCGGAGAACAATAGTTTTCTTAATTGTTTTTTTTAAACCATTGTTGACTTGACGAGCTGACTTCGGGCAGCTTGATGTGCCAGCAGACTCAGACACTCAGTGCTGGTATAATACTCGAAACGTCGCATCAAAACGTTCAGACACAGCCAGATTCTACATGAGGCCACACAAATCATCTCGTTAAAGCGTAGGGTTTGAACCTGGTTTTCAGAGATTCAACAGCCTGGTTTGAACGGATCGTGTTCAGTTAACTGGCGAGAGGCCTGGGCATTTCGGGCAATGTTAACTAGGCTCAAAAGCAGAGGGCTTCAAACTCCCGGTGGTTCTTAAAATGTAAAATGTACCAACAGGTGTTGAGTTGGTATCATCAGAAAACATTGTTACAACCGCTGGACATTCAGTGCTGAGAAAGGAAGGAACAGAACATTACCACAAGGGAACATAAACTCACTGATCGTTTTGCGGCATGTCGACACCGGTAAATTTTGGAAGTCCAAAAGTTCAAGAAAAGATTGTTCGAGACCACGTATCATAACGCTTTTGGATGCACTTATATCTTGGTAGTACGTAAAAATGAAACATATTAAATATTACTCCACAGGAACAATGAGGTGCTTGTACATCAGAGGCAACTGAAGAATCAGGTTAGAAAAGGTAAATATACCACGAAATTGGCAAGGCAGATCTAGTGCTGAAACTACAATCAACAAATCTGATTTCATCCACAGGAACGAGTAATATCAGCGTTGTTAATATTTACAGCTGAATTATGTCAAAATGTCAACTTTACCTGAATAATATCAAGAATGATCTTTTCCACTTCCTCTAGTGTCTAGCCCCCAACATCATCCAATGACATTGGAGATCTAAAAAAAAAATCTGTGTTCTCATAACATCAGAAGCAAGCTTCTATGCATGTCATGAGTGACATGCGGATGGTCTTCAGAAGGAAAGTGTTTACTGTCCAGATTTTTTTTAGAACAAAAACACCAACTTGACTTCAGCTAGTCGCGCTCCTGAGGAATGCATCCAGTGGAGAAAAAACTGTATCATCAGTCAAGGCACGGAATCAGCAGTGTTGTATTGCCTGGATGACACGATAGGACCACGCGTAAGAACAAACAGGGATAAGAAATGGAGAAGACATGTCGTTGCAGATGCCACAGGTTGTTTAATACTCCTGCACTGGCTCCATCACTGTCTGATTGAGTATTTGCAAAGTAGTACTAGTAAGAGCATCTCCAACAACTTGGTATTTCAACATACTATCCTACTAAATTTGCTAAAAGCATAAAAATCCTCCTCCAACAACTCCTTATCTTAACTTGCTAAATTTTCCAAGTTGCTATCCAGAGCTTTCTACTGCCGAGATTTGTCAAGTTGTTATCCCAAGTTGCTATCCTGAGCGCAACTTGTTGGAGACACATATTCTTTTACCAATTGGGCGGGTCTCATCTGTCATCCTCTATTTTTACCAAGTGAGAATAGCAACTTATTGGAGACACATCTTTTTTTTTCTTTTGCTAAACAAATTAGCAACTTGCTATAACTCAAGATTTGACAAGTGAATTTTACCAAGTTGTTGGAGATGCTCTAAATACTAGTTTAGGAAGTGCATTCACTTAAAAAGTTGCACAACTGTATGGGACTGATTTGTGAACGGAATTTTGGTTCTAGTCTGAACTAGTTACGACAACCTTCGGTTTCAAATATGAGAGGATTGTCACCGCTGACGTTAGCAAATTACATATGCGCTGCAAAATTCGACTTTTGAAACGTTAGTTAAAAGCATATTTGAAGTACTTTTCATGACATAATCTAACAGTTTTTTCACGTAAAAGAATGTACTATCCCTTTAGTCATCCAGATATCTATAGTGTTTTTCTCTCACAAAAAGAATACACTATCCCTTTAGTCATCTAGATATCAGTGTTTTTCTCTCACAACAAATCAGCATCACCAGATTTTACCTACAGCCAACCATTTAAAAATTCAGAACAATTACAGCGTTATGTGGTGACAGATATTATTACAGTAAAAAAGAGGCGACAGAATTGTGTAGTGAGTGCATATTGCAAGCCTTGGCAAATGCTCGTCCAGGTAACGTCACGTAGCTTTGCATATATTAAAAATGTCACGCATGACTGCCATCACAAAGGTTCTCGGGTTCAGAATTTGCAATAATATCAATATCAATCATCCGCAATGGAAGTAGCTCAGACTAGAAAATCAAACATGTTCTTCTGATATCTCCAACAAAACTGAAGAAAAACAAAATACTATCAGGTAATACAATTCCATTTCCATTGACAGTGACACCAGCAGCAGCTCAGGCCTTTTGCTTGCCATAGAACTTCTGCTTCTCGTCTGTGGTCTGGAAGCGCCCGTGCCCGAACTTGGACGAGGTGTCGATGAACTTGAGCTTGATCTCCTCCAGAGCCAGCCGAGAGGTCTGCTTCAGCAGAGATTGGCGGAGAGTCACCACCCTCTTCTTGGGGCCAACGCAGCAACCCTTGATCATCAGGTAGTCACCTTTGACAATACCATAGTGGGGGAAGCCACCCATGGGAGTGATGTCCTTCTCAGTCCTGTAAACAATCAGCATTCAGTAATCAGTACATGAACTGGTAACTGAAAGAGCACATTGAAGATTGTGAATCATGTAACTGCAGTGAATCAACAAACAAGAATACCTGTCAAACTCAGTTGAGGCATCATGGCTCTCCTGTCCAGCCTTGCCGATCTTGTAAACCTTCTTGTTCATCTCAGTACGGTGATGGTATCCATTCTGACCAGCGCGGGCAACTGTGTACGACACCCTAGCTGGATGCCAGGCACCAATACAGGCAACCTTGCGGAGACCCCTGTGGGTCTTGCGGGGAAGCCGGGTAACACCCCAACGAGTGACCACACCTTCATACCCCTTACCCTTGGTGACTCCAATGATGTCAATCATCTCATCCTTCTGGAACACAGCATCAACAGGAACTTCCTTCTCAAAGAATTTGTAACCATAGTCCACCTTGTCTGCTATAGTGCCACCATTGACCTGGATCTCCATAAGGTGAGCCTTCTTCTGCTTCAAACCTTTCATCTTTTTAATCTGAAATCAGAAAAAAAAAAGCATAGAAAGTATGAGCAGAGCACAATTGCAAATAAGACTTGAGCTACAATGACAAGTAGATTCAAACCCCACCTGAGTGTGGGCGATAACACGGATAACTGAAGCATACTTCTTCATCTTCTCAAGCTGCAACTGGATTTCTTTCTTGCCTGCGTCGCTGTCATATTTGAGGGCGTACTTGGTGAAGGCCTTCTTCTTGCTCTTGCACCAGTTCTTGTAAAACCTTCTCCTCACTTCTTCACTAAGGTGCTGGGCCCAGACAGAGTTGAGGGTTCGCAGGCCGCGAGGGGTCTTCACATATGCCACAAGTCCGACAATGACAAGGGGAGGGGTCTCAATGATAGTCACAGCCTCACAAGTTTCCTTCTTGTGGAGCTCTGCACACAATTAACAGTATTACTACTCATGCAAACCCTAAAGCACTCAGTCTTGTCATTGGGCTATTTACATTAGCCGCTAAAGCAAAAGTGATTGTATCCTCCAAAGAGAACATGCTGTAAACATTGCATCATATGACAATGATTGAACTTACTGGAGCCAGGCTTCTCCACCTCACGCACAATGTGTGTCATTCCAGCCTTGTAGCCAACAAATGCGGTGAGGTGGCAGGGCTTCTTTGGGTCATCCCTCGGGAAGGACTTCACTGCAGAAAAAAAAGACAAAAATAGGTACATCAGATACATAGACGATTGGTTAGTGTGCCCATTCATTGAATTCCACAAATGCAACGAGCACTGCACTAATAAACTGAAAATATGTATGTATACTTAAAATTGGAACCACTTGACAATAACTTATGTACAGCTTCATAATTTGGAGCACACAAACAACCAGAGTACCAGACGCGCCAACTGTTATATGTTAGTGACGAATGCATTGACAATGTGAAATCAGCCAGATCAATCATTCACTTACAAAACTGTACAAGGCTATTGCACGAGAAATCTCCGAAAACTACCAATCATGTTACAATCCAGATAGTGCTAGCACACAGCAAACGCACGAGATGGGCTACAGAAACAGCACAACCCATGAACATATAAATGCGCAGCACGTTGCTCACTACGCAGATCAGAGGCGGCAAGCAATGGGCGAAACAAGAAGCAACTAGTCGAACGTAAAAGTGCTGCAGCACGTACCCTTTCCGCGGTGGCGGGAGGATCGCTTCCTGGGGAGGAAGCCGAGGGACCCGTGCCTCGGGTGCTCGAATTTACGGTGCGACATCTTCGCCGGCCTCCTTCCTTACCTGCACGAATCAACACCGATGAAAAACAATTAGATCCACGATTAGTGCACGGCAGTTTTCAGAATTTGAAGAAGACATAAGCGGGTTGCACGGATTCAGGCAATGAAATGGCAGACGAACGGCGCTAAATCGAACGAAGGGAAGAGTCGTTGCTTGGTTACCTGAGGGGAGCGCGGGCGGCGGCGGCGCTGGTTGGGCAGAGGCGGAGCAGGTAAACCCTAGGGAGCGAATTTATAAGTGGCTTCGAGTGGGAGGGTTTGGCTGACTCGGACGAAAATGCCCCTGTCCCTAGGGCTGCGGCCTGCGGGAGCGGGACGCACAGGCGAAAGGGCCACTGGGCCATCCCATCGTTTTGGGCTGGGCTCAAGCCCAATATCTTTCTTTGCTAATGGTAAACTAATGGTAAATATATGTTTTTATAGTCCCCAGACTAGAAATGAAACGTGACAAGGAAAAAAAAGAGCACTATAGATTTTGGGTGAAGAAGTGGGCAAGCTGCAGATGATTTTGGCAAAATTTATACTATTCTGATAAAAAATTGCATCAAAGTACCTTTCTCGAGGCTATCTGTTGGTGTGAATTGTTAAAGTGTTGTGCCGCGGTGTGTTTAACATGTTGCTTCTTTAACAGAGCTGGAAGAGTCGTTACTAATAATATAGTAATAGCAGCATGGTTTACTTTTTTTGGATAAAGATGGTAATACATCCATAAAAAAATGTATTCCTTTTTTGATTCTTAATTTGGTTCCTTTTGTTTAGCTTTAGCTGTCTTATATGGTTTTCTTTCAATAAAAGCTTGTAGAGGCTGCAAAGTCCCTCTAGTTTCGTTAAAAAAATATAATTCTAGTCTGACCTAAATTAAACAACTTAAGTTTGCGAAGTTTATGGTAATTAGGATCAATATTTATAATTCTAAATAAATATACTATAAAATATATTTAATAATAAATCTAACAATACTTATTTAATATATATATCAATCAATAATAAAAACATTTTTTGTGAAAGAACATTTTTATATATTTAGTTAAAATTAAAAGAGCGTTGCATTCTGTTTGAATCGTCCTGTTGGAAAGCCTCGTGCCTGTCTGCCTCCGTTGCTGACAAGGGTCCATTATCCTTTCAGCTACTGGTCCTCACGCTAATCTCCCGCGCGCGTTCGAGTAAATTATCCCGGCCTGCACTTGCCAGGGATTTCAAAGGGGCGATAAGGAGATCCCAGGCACGAATGTGTCAACTGGCCGCTACATGTGAGCACAGTACCAGTTATGGCTGAAATTAGTGTTGGCTTATTTATTATAGGGAAAAATAGCTACCGGACATGTAAAGTGGTGACCATTGCTGAAAGACACTTTTTCATGTAACACTCACCACCAAAACAATTGCCATTTGTAAACCATAAGGCCAACGGCTATGAAATTTTAATAGCAACAAGATACGATAGTTATCTACAAATCATCTAATACTCACTTCCATAGAAAATCTCGTTAAGGACACGAAATCATGTCCACCAGCAAATCATGGCTGTTAAGGTTGCTGGTGGACATGA
>Ga0182004_10001884_pt1 | contig 15909 bp, 11 predicted proteins | sample Sormic07211540_1_FD_120479 | JGI IMG/M metagenome (GOLD analysis project Ga0182004, IMG submission 120479) | Endophyte microbial communities from Sorghum bicolor roots, Mead, Nebraska, USA - 072115-40_1 MetaG | ecosystem: Host-associated > Plants > Roots > Unclassified | place: USA: Nebraska...
ATTGTGTTTGTTTTTTTGGGTGGGGGTGTTTTTTGGGTTGTTGTTGTGGGGGGGGGGGGGGGGGGGGGGGTTTGTTAAATTGTTTTTAATTATTATTCTCTTTGGGTGGAGCCTAAGTTGAAAATTTGATTATTTGGTAATACTCAATAGTGAGATTTACAAATTTATCACGTCTACATCTCTCTCTCTCTCTCTCTCTCGGCACCGAACAGAACAATCTCTGCATCGACTCGAATCGTTCAACACGGAACTGGAACTTAACGTGTCACCGCCGCCCTTCTCTCGTTTGTTGTGATCTCGCCGCCGAACCACCGGCGGATCATCATCTCGTTGGGCAGCTTGCCTGTTAACAGTCACCTGAATTGAACATGGCGTCGCGGAGCTCGTCCACCTTCTTGTCGACGCCGGGCTTCCACTTGTCCACCTCACCCTGCTTGGCAGTAAGCTTCTCTATTGGGATTGCAGTTGCGGAGAAATCTTTGAGTCTTCCATCATGCGCTGCCTCTCTCGATGTCGTCCCTCTGTCCTCAATTTTTTCTAGGATCTGCAAAATCAGTTCATCCGCCTTGGGACAGCCATTGCTCCAATCTTTACCAGATATGTATGGTGATTGACGAGTGTGGGGTGCATGGATCCAGGGTGGAATTGAAGGACCTAGCTGTGATGCCAGATGTTAGGGAGTTAGTACTGGATTTGACTGAGATCGAGAGAATTTGATAGTCATAGATAACCAATTCACCTCCAATTCCACCACCGGCAGCGCCTGTATATCCCAGTTGTAGCCTAAGCTTTCCCTTGTTCAGAGGGTATTGACATCTCTGTTTGCATTCCTTTTTGTTTACACGCATTTTTTTAACAACGTTTACACACAGTTGGGCTGCCCTTTTGGTCCGTTACTTGCTAACCCAGTTGGCCCCAGTGTAGTGTGGATCATTGGGTCTCTTGAGCCATTCCTTCTTGAAGCCCGGCCCAGGTGATTGGATGATTTGGAAATAGTCGGAAATTTCTGATGCAAAATTATCTTGTATCTTTTAAAAGAGAGGTTTGTAAACCGTTGGAGAAAGCTAACAAATGTGCTCCTAACTTTTTTAGCCATTTGAAAAACTCATTCATTTACCAATCATATTTTTTTGGAACTCTTGGAGATGCTCCTACCAAGACTATAGACTACACAAGTGTAAGGCCTCATTTAGTTCGCGAATTTTCTAGATTTAACTATTGTAGCACTTTCGTTTGTATTCGGTAATTATTGTCCAACCATAAACTAAGTAGATTTAAAAGATTTTATCTCATAAAGTACAGTTAAACTGTACAATTAGTTCTTTTTTATCTATATTTAATGCTCCATGCATAGGTGCAAAGATTGACGTGATGAAGAATCTTGAAAATTTTGGAAACTAAACAGCCTAAATGAAGACCAACTCATCTATCAGGTGGTAATTAGTACTGGTGCTGCTGTGGAGCACATAATATATTGCATTGCATGCCACACATCTCTGGCAAAACATGCGGCCTCTTTAACTGTTTATGTTGCATGCGGATTATTTTGGTAGAGTTGTTTAAGTTGTGGTAGCTATTGTTTTCCATCGTAAAATAATCTTTCTGGGACATAGTTTGTCTTGAGCAGTCCAAATATTTTTTCTTTATTAATATAATTGGCAGCTTTTCTACTTGATTTGTTACAAAACAAACCATTAAAATATACTAGTCTGTCACACAAATCTCATCGATCGTCTTCCCTACCGGGCCGCTTATGTATGCATGGCCTATATCAGATTCAGATGTCACCGGGCGGCGGCTTGCACATGTAGGAACACTGGCATGCCCCGCGGATGCACAGCCCGTCGCCCTTTAGCTGGTTGAAGCATTTGTTTTCGCACGTCGTCAACGTCTTGTCGTTGCAGCCGCTGGAGTAGAGGACCGAAGAGCACCTATACTCTGGCGGGAACATCTTGCCCGGCGCCGGCGCTGGCGCTGGCGCGGTGCAGATCCCTGCATGGATATATTATCTATCACACACAATATTACTATGGAAGTATGGACGAACGCTCTAGCCTCTGTTGGTGTTCATGTGTGATATGAAAAACGATTGTCCTGCTTATTACCTGTTGACAGCATGGCCATCACCATGGCAACAACAAGGAGTAGTGCTCCATGGCTGGTTCTCATTGTCGTATCAAAGCTTATTAGCTAGAGCCTAGAGGTGGGAGTTGTTTAATTCAATAGTTTTGTTGGAGATAGTTACTGAATACCTACGCATTCTAATGGGGTGGGGTGGGGGTAGTTTTATAGGGGAAAGCAATGTTTTAGCTCTTATTTTCTTTGCCCATTTTATTGAATTAGATAATCCGACTTCGAGTAACTGATTGGGAAATTACTCTAAAACTTAAAGCATTCCACAAATTCATGGTTCTTGCCCTAACAAAATACAAATAGTATATTTATTTCTTTCCAAAGCAGCAGTATATATAACTAGATATTTTTAATGGCTGCCAAAGAAAGCAGTGATGTATTAAGCCAATAGATTTTTTTTTGAGAGCATTAAGCCAATAGATTACAGTAATTGCATTCCTATTTCTCCTACTAAAATTTAAGGAAGCGGAAGTAGCTCAAACCATTGTAGTAACAGTCACATTGTGAGGCAGGTGAAGTATTCATCGACACAAGAAATGCATGAATTGGAGGACCGAACACCACACTAGGCATGTGTTCACCTAACCTAAATGGTTGGTCGCCTACAGTTTAACCGTTTATTCAGGTAAAATGGTCGCTGAAATGGGAGAAATTTTGGACAAAACAGGCGCGGCTAATGTCTTTGTAAGCAACTTCTTCTTTTAGAAATTAGAATAGTTTGCTTTATACCTCACGCTTAGAGCATGTACTTTTTTTAAAGGACGGCAAGAGTTTTGCCATAATTTTTATTAGACGAGGAAAAAAGAAAAAAAAGGAAACTGAAACGACTACTCAACCAAGCGTTTTAGTCGGGATCGAACGGAACCCTAAAACAAGATAAAAGCCAACAACCACACCCAACCAAAAAAGAAACCGACTGAAGCGCAACCAATTAACTCTTAACAGATACAATGTCACTGTCGGTGTTCTAGGAAGTATTACCATGTTGTATTCGTTAATGTTATCCTTGCACAAACTACATCTCTTGGTCTTTTGGACTTCTGCTGGAACGTTCTTCTATTTTGCTCTTTCTAGATATATATGCCGCCAAAAATATGTGATGATTCCATCAAACACTTTCTTTGTTCTCTTATCGAAGGTGGCTCGACATTTTCTCCAGTAACTGTAGACAGAACTGCTTTGGTCTATATTCCTAATATGGGGGATGTCGCACCAACTTTGAATAATTGCCCAAGTCTCCTTTACACAGGTGTTGTGGCAGGCTCTGTTCCATAAAGCTTACAAAGAGGGTCATTTGGCCAATTCCTTTTGATCAAGTTATTCACAATTAAGATCTTCCGGTGCAACAATGTCCAGGCAATAAATAAATAAATAAATAAAAATCTGCATTTCGGTTTTGTCCGTGCTTTCCAGATTGGTGTTAACCTGAGTTTGCTGAACGACCCCGTGAACTGAATGTTGTAGGCGCTACAAGTCGTATACTCACCATTTGCTGTCCACCACCACCGGATATATATTATCCTCGACCTCACCATTTAAAGTTGTTTTTTCTTTTTCTGAAATGAATGCATGTCTAGGAGGCGTGTGTGGCGTCATGCTTGAAATGGCTGTGCCAAAGCTCCTTAAACTCTGTAGTGTACAACTCTATCCCTGATGGGTGATGGCAGGCTGGCGTTCGTCCGTCACTAATCCAGCATTACATGCTCACCAAGGCACCAAGTATTCATCGATTTGCCTACAAAGAGGATTGAATTTGGGTGAGCGCTAGTAGTCTCTAGAGTACATATTCGAGTTATCCATGTAAGAATTCAGAGAACGTGTGTTCGTTGTGTTGGGTGTTGGCACACAATTCTCAAAGCGCAAGGCATGAAGACGATTAGACGAACTCATTTATTCTCGATCTCGAGCATGGTAATTAGCAACAGTGCAGCTACGGAGAACAGAATACACTGCATGCCACACAGATTGACACTAGCTGCTTGTATTGCCATTTCACTAGGCCGGTGGCGGTGGCAGCTGCGATCCGCAGGCGTATGAGCACCAGCACACGTCGCGGAGGCACACTCCATTGCCCTTGAGCTTGGTGAAGCAGTCATCGTGGCATGCCTTGCGGTTGCAGCCGCTACCGGCGAAGACCTTCAAACACGTGTGCTTCGTCGGCGGGGATGCCTCTGAGCTCAGTGCCGGCGTCGGCGCTGGCATCGGTGCTGTGCAGATCCCTGTCGGGAGAAATGGAGATCAAATCACTAAAGTATTGCTGTGAACTGCACTGACGCTATAGCTGTGAAGTTGAAAACCAATGGTCTTGCTTATGGATAGTTACCTGTTGACAGCATGATGGCAATGATGAGGAGCAGCGCTCCATGGTAGGTTCCCATGGTCATGGCCGGTGTGGTAAGCCTAGTTAGGGAGTAGTACTGATGAAATGCCTATGGTTCTGATCGATTGAGGTGGGGGCAGTTTTATAGTGGAAAATTCAAGATTTGAGATCATTATTTTCTTTACTAATTTCATTTAAGTAATCGGCTTGGAGTAACTGGTTGCAAGATTCCTGCAAAACTTGAAACATTCCAGCAAATTGTGGTTCTTGTCAATATATTTATAGCATAGTATAGATACTTCTCTCTTTAGCTGTCAAGCAGCATAGATGCTTTTAATTGCTGCTAAACAAAACTATGATCTATTAAAACAATCCAAATGTACTTGTCTTCAAAACAAAGGGGCTAGTAAAAAACTGTTTAATTATCCAATTGTTCACAGGCTCCAAAGATTAATCATAACTCTTCTAGTAACAATTACTACATACTACCACTGAGAGGACCTTTACAATAATAAAACTTGTCAAGGCATACCAGTAGTAAAATTGGAAATTGTCTTTGCAAAGTTATATGATACTCCCTCGAATCCATTTATCGGAATCATCTTACCGAAAAAAAATCTTCAAGAATGGAGTCATCTTTTCCTAGTAGAAATATCCGAGTTGGTACTCCTCGAGTTAATTCAAGTTAGTAGAAATATAACTAAATGTCTTCCTTTTATATTACCAAACATGTGCTACATCATTTTTGCTATAAGTGCTATGTATAAAAAAACCTCGACCTATGGGAGATACGACGTCCCCTTGGCATTTTCTAAGAGGAAAGAATCCCTGTCCCATCCTAACACAGTGGAATCTGTTGCCCCGTGAAAATTCGTGAAAATTGGGCCGGGCTGCGCTTTGCATTGGCTTATGGGAACGGATGAGGGGATTTTTTTTATCCCAAGTCTAAAATTTGCTACCACAAGAAGTCGAACTTCGGACTTGAGGGTGCTACCGGAATTCCCTAACCACTTGGGGTAGAGCATGTGTGATTATATATCTCTATTTCACATTTATTGTACCGTGCATTCTAGGAATTTTATCGATACTTGATAGATTGGTCCCCGGTAGGCCGCTCCCCTATATGTGAATCCTAGCTATGACAAGTTCCTGCTCACCACGCAAGAGCAAGACACAGTACAAGTAATAAAGATGAACTTATCCATCCATTGCATACATGCCACGCAGATTTGTCACCGGCAAAACAAGCAGCCTCTTAGTACAGGAGGATACTAGGATATCTGCATGGCCTATCAGATTGATCAGATGTCACTAGGCGGCGGCCTGCAGAGGTAGGAGCACTGGCATGCCTTGCCAATGCATAGCCGCGCCCTTTAGCTGGCGGAAGCAATCGTCTTGGCACCACCGATCGTCGCAGCCACTGGAGTAGAGGATCTTCGAGCACGCGTACTCCGGCGGGAACTCGGTGCAGATCCCTTCAGGGAGAAATGAATATATCTAAATCACATACAGTATTGATATGGACGAATGTTGTAGCCTCTGCTGGCCTTTGGTCGTGTTCGAGTATGATATGAAAACCAATGATCCTGCTTACGGCGATAGTTACCTGTTGACAGCATCGCCATCACCACCATGGCAAGTAGTGCTCCGTGGGACATTCTCATTGCCGGCTAGTGGGTAACAATCCTAGCTTGAGGTGAGGGTGGGGTAGTTACTGAATGCCTATGCATTCTGATGGGTGAGGTGGGGTAGTTTTATAGTGGATAATCAAGGTGTTAGCTCTTAGTATTTCTTTATTAGTTGTTTTGTTTAATTAGATAATCGACTTTAGATTACCGTAAAACTTAAAATGTTCCAGCAATTTATGGTTCTTGCCACACCAAATATACAAACAGTATAGTGTATAGACACTTTCTATTTATTTTTTTTGCAAAGCAGTATATATACCTCTAATGTCTGCGAAAGAAAACTATGATGTATTTACCCAACAGTTGTCTACAGTTACTACATCCCTATTTCTCCTACTAAAGATTAAGGAAGCACGAGTAGCACTAACCACTGTAGTAACTGTTACACTGCGAGGCAAGACAAGTGTGCCTTGACACAAAAAAATGCATGAATTAGACCACTGAGCACCACCCACTAGACAAATGTTCACCTAACCTAAATAGTTGGTCACCTATAGTTAGCGGTTTCTTTGTGCTAAACGGCCAATTAAGTGGGACAAACAGTGAATAAAATAGACACCTAAATGGAATAAGCGGCCGCGCCTAACTGAGGGGCTTGAGTCATGCAGCATGGTGTGACCGACTTAATCGGCTGCCGAACTCTAGTGATTGTCCGCCGGTATCTAGCCTATTAGGCCTAGCTTGGAAAATTAGAAGCAAGGAGAGACAAACCCAACGATGGAAAGTCTCTCATGGAGAACTAAGTGGCTTATTCTGCTCTTCTTTAGAAAAAGCCTGGGATCTTATGGACTGTAGTCCTTACAAAGTTCTTGCTTCTTCGCTCCTCAGGAAGATGAACACACGTTTTGTAGCCTCTTGCCACTAGCATTGTCCGGCTCTGTTTAGTTCTTCGATCCTAGGCCGAATTAGCATGTGTTGGGTCGAATAGCACGCCTACCAACTAGGACAGCTTCATCGTTAGCGATCCTCTTCTTCAGGTAGGTTTCTGCCTCCGCTTCTATTGGACGGTGACACAGTGCTCCCTGGCGCATGCGTGTGTTTTGCATCGTATAAGAACTTGAATAGGTATATGTGCTGACCCCACACTCGAGTACGGGATAAGACTCTCCGAGCGGTGTCAGAACACGTCTAAGCAACTCACACTCTATCCCCCATGGGAGACCTGAGTCATCCCAGCCAAGGATCAAACTCGAGCGGGTAGCGCTCCTACTATCGAACCATTAGATCATTCGGGCATTTTCCGAGAGGCCAGAGCTACCAACCGATGGTATTAGATTGTTTTATTATTTACCGGGACAGTGAATGCAAAGGTATTCATGAGCTGCTAGTGCCTGGACATCTAAATAGACCTAACTCGTCGGACGCTTCGGCTCCACTAGACATGAGTATTTTACGGGTCGGATAAAAAAAGGCTGGCTATTTCTGGCCGAAAAAAAAATCTTACCCATGATTGCCCATTAAATGAGTCAGGCTAGATTTTTCGAGCTATGTTCCAACCAAGAAATCATTTCTAGACAACTGAACTTGTTTTTAGACCCTGTCCACTAAAGCTCACGAACTGGGCTAAACCCGATGGGATTGAGCTAGGCTCACGGGCTATGTATAAGTGTCATGCCTAACTAAGGAGCTTGAGTTATGCAGCATAGTGTGACCGACTTAATCGGTTGCCGAACTCTAGTGATCATCTGCCGACAAGAAGGAATTGTTGGATTGATAGAAAAAACAATAAATAGTGGATTAACAAATTTGTAAATGATCGATCAGATGGCTCCTAAAAACGTCCGAGCAAGTTTGCTAAAATGCAGTAGTGTGGTTGTTGTTTTCTCATAGGTGAACTAGTCTGTCTATGAGGAGGATTGAAATTGGGTGTTGTTGTCAGTTCTTTCATTTTAGAAAAATAAAAGCCATCGGTTCCGTTCTGACACTGAGCCAGTGAATAATCACTACAACCCATGAGGCCGCAACGTAGGCATCAATCAGCGTTAGCATTTGAGAAAGAAAAACACAAGCTATGTCTCTAGAGTATATGTTTGTCGGTGTTTCGTAAACCAACAAGTGATTTTATATGTGTTAGGCTACTTTAGGAAGACGATGGTAGCACTACACAAGAAATTATACTTCAGTTTGGAGCCCTACATCCCTCTTAGAGAGGGTAGCGAGTTTGTGTTCCTTGGTTCAAGTACTCTGAGGTCTTACAATGAGGTGTGTAAGCTAAGGGATTAAGGTAGGAGGAGTCAGGTGAATGAAAGCCCAAATGAAGTTTCGAGAGTTTGTCCACGTGAGAAGGCCTGACCACCCTTATATAGAGTTCAGGGGTCAAGTTATATGTGGAGAGATGGATTCTCCAGACCCGAGTGGTCAGGAGCCCGAGGGAAGGAGAAGCAAGTAATCTTGGCTGGAAATCCATCCTGTCTTGTCCTGGCATCATCATACATTTGGATATGGTCATCATATTGGTTGTCATGATCTTTCTCTCCACGCCATAGTGTGGCATGGTGTGGTGCCACAATGTCGGTCGTGACAGCATTGTTGGCATGGCGGTGGTTCACCAACTATGCTGCGTGTCATGGTCTTGTTGTGGCCTTCAACATTATCTCTTATTCTCCCGGTGGTGTCGTGGCAACAGTGAGGGAGTAGGTAGCCATCCCCAGGTCACGAGTCTCCTTCCCGAATCATGGCACTATAGACCTCGACCTTTGATCATGGGGTCGAAGCCTCTGGTTGCCTAGTTGGTCTTGGAAGTCAAGGCCGAGGTCATGTGACCCATCTCGTAGCGAGTGCGGCCATACATCTGCCCTAAGATGGTCGTCCTCTCTGTCTTGGCGGAGTGAACGAAGCATGTCCGTCTTTGTCAGGGTAGACATACTTGATGGTGCCAGGCCTCTTCTTGTCCCTTCCTAGGGGTCATGACGGGGAGAGGTCGAGCGTGACCGCGTAGCAAGCAGTGAAAGGAGAAGAGAGAAGTCATAGTGGACCACTAGTCTTGGCGTTGAGCCTAGGGTCTGCATGACTTAGGTGGGCCGCAATCGATGGGCCATTGCCAGCTGGGCTGCATGACTTAGGTGGGCCGCAATCGATGGGCCATGGCCAGCTGGGCCACCTGAGTGGCCAACCATTCGATGCTTTGAGATACCAGTGGCATCTTGAACCCCTCCCCCCCCCCCACAAACAATGTTCATGTTGTCCATGTTAGAATTAGAGAACATATATGTTGTGTTGGTATGGAACCTAATTCTTAAAACACAAGGCACAAAGACAAACTCATCCATTTAAATTATTCTTGAGCATGGTAATTGAAAATAGTGCCACTTCAGAGCATAAAATAACACAATACTTCCTCTGTTCCAAAATAGAAGTCATTCTCGCTTCCCAATAAGTAAACATTTTTTGACTTTGACCAACTATATATAAAACAATATTAATATTTATAATATATAATTAGTATCATTAAATAGATTTCGAATATACTTTCATAATAAATTTATTCAGAGATAAAATATTGCTCGCGATTTTTAATAAATCTAGTCAAATTTATATTTAACCCACCCGCATTCCATAACAACCTCTATATTGGAATGGAGGTAGTACATAGCACATGCCACACAGATTTGACACTAGCAAGAACAAGCAGCCTTTAGGATTTGGAGAGCCTCTAGGACTAGGACTCTAGGAGGATATATGCTAGGATGTCACGCAAATCTGAACGTCATCTCGGCGGCACGTTGCCTTTATGGCCATGCATGATGTCAGTTTGTCATCATACGGGCGACGGTGACAACATGCAGGGATAGTAGCACCAGCACGCGACGCTCCCTTGGACACGGCCAATTACACGGGTGCACAGTCCATCGCCCTTGAGCTTGACGAAGCAGTTGGCGTTGCACGCCTTTTGGTCGCAGCCGCTACTGGACAAGAGCTTCCAACAATGATGGTCGTCTGGGTACTCCCGGCTTGCCGTTGGCGCTGACACTGGCACCGGTGTTGTGCCTATGCAGATCCCTGCAGGGAGAAATGGAGATCAGGTCACTACGGCCTTGTTTACTTCCATTTTTTTTTCAAAATGAATATGGTAGCACTTTCATTTGTATTTGACAAATATTGTCTAGTCATGGATTAACTAGACTCAAAAGATTTGTCTCGCAAATTATAGATAAACTGTGCAATTAGTTATTTTTTATCTATATTTAATGTTTCATGCATGTGCCGCAAGATTCTTTATGTGACAGGGAATCTAAAAAATTTTATAATTTTTTTAAAACTAAACAAGGCCACGTTATTCCAATGAACTGACACTGTATATGGTCTTGTGGTGGAAAGCCAACAATCTTGCTGCTTATGGATCGTTACCTGTTGACAGCATCGCCATCACCAAGGCAAGGACGAGGAGCAGTGCTCCATGGTAGGTTCTCATGCTCATGACCAGTGGGATGGAGTTGTTTGATGATTTTGCTGTTGATAGTTTTCGAATGCCCATGATTCTAAACGGTTGAGGTGTGGTAGTTTTATAGTGGAAAATTTAAGATTTTACATCATTATTTTTTTTTTTACTAATTTCATTTAGATAATCGGCTTGGAGTAACTGGTTGCGAGATCCCGCAAAACTTGAAACGTTCCAGCAAATTGTGGTTCTTCTCAGTATACTCATAGCATAGTATTGATACTTCTTTCTTTGGATGTGAAGCAGTATAGATACATTTAATTGCTGCTAAACAAAACTACCTCTATTCTGTAATATAGTATATTCTAAAAATTTTAAGAGAAATTAAGAGAGAATATAAAAAGACGTATATATCATTATTTATTTCCTAAACAGACGTTATCATCAACGTGATTAATAGTGATTGGTTGATAAAAGAAAAGTATTTAATGTAAAATTTGATTTTTATCCTCTAGTTTGAATGCTAGAATGCACTACGTTACAGGACGGAGAGAGTATGATCTATTTATTACATTCTGGTTTTGGCTAAACAAAACTATGATCTATTTATTACATTTAATTGATGCCTAATGGACTTGAGGCCCCGTGGGCCGTGCAGGGCTAAATTTACTCAGGTGTAGGCTCCACTAGGGTCCACCAGCATCCATCTGTAGCACTATGTTCTTGCTTCTCATGCTCATGGAGAGAATGATGTTGCTTGAACCACCATAGGTCAATAGGTGTAAGCTCATCCCTAGCGGGGTGGACACAGGTGGACTAATGATTTCACTTGGAGCTGCAACTTTCATCCTCGAACTCATCCATGGCTAATTCTACATTCAAGCCTGTATGGAAAGAGCTATGAATTATCTTTTATGCAACTATTTCAAAAGATGGGATTTTGAAAATTGTTGTCTCTGTTAATCAATCTCTAGAGACGGAGCCTTAAAATCGTTGTCTCTATTAACTGTTAATAATAGCCATTTTCTGATGCAGAAATCTTTAGAAGTCCACTACTATTATTTATATAACATAGGTTGGCGTCCTAAGGTCACCGATCTATAAATAGTTGATTAATAAAGATGGACCCATTATGACGATAATATGTCTCTATTAATGAGTATAAATAGTCGATTAATAGCGGTGGACCCATTAGGATATATGTCTCTATTAATGATCAACAGAGGCGGATAGATGGTTGCTTATGATCTGTCTGACCATTTACGAAGGCGGCTCCTAAAAATGTCTACCTCTGATAATCAAGAAGCATGTTTGCTAAAATGTAGTGATGGTTGTTGTTTTCTTGTAGGTGAACTAGTGTGTCTACGAGGAGGATTGAATTTGGGTGGTGTTAGCTGCTCGGGAAAAAAAGGCACCGGTTTCGTTCTAACTCCAAGCTAGTGAACTGATGACCGCAACCCTCGAGTTCATGATGTAGGCATCATGCCAGCGTTAGCATTTGAGAAAGGAAACCATAAGTCTCTGGAATACATGTTTGAGTTCCATGTCAGAATTAGAGAACATATCCGTTGTGTTGGCATGGAACCCAATTCTCAAAATGCAAGGCATGAAGACGAACTCATCCATCTAAATTATTCTCGAGCATAGTTATTAAAAACAATGCCGATATAGAACACAAAATGACAGAATACATAGCATGCCACACAGATTTGCCACTAGCAAAAACACACGGCCTCCTAGGATGCTAGGATGTCACGCAAATCTGAACATCATCTCGGTGGCCCGGCTGCCTGTATGGCCATGCATGCTGTCAGTCTGTCACCATATGCGGGCGGGGTAGTAGCACCAGCACGTGTATGGCCTCGTTCAGTTGGCAAAAAAAAATTAGTAGTTTTAGGTATTGTAACACTTTCGTTTGTATTTGATAAATATTGTCCAATCATGAACTAACTAGGCTTAAAAAATTCGTCTCGCAAATTACAGACAAACTGTGTAATTAGTTTTTTCCCTATATTTAATGCTTCATACGTGTGCCGTAAGATTCGATGTAATGAGAAATTTTGAAATTTTTTGGGTACTTTTTGCGAACTAAACAAACCATAGGGTGTAGGTACTCCGGCTAGCTCGCCATCGGCGCCGGTGCTGGCACCAGTGGTGTGCCTGTGCAGATCCTGCAGAGAAGAAATGGAGATCAGATCACTACAGTAGTGCTATGAAGTATGAACTATCGCGTGGTTGTGTAGTGGAAAACCAATGGTCCTGCTGCTTATGGATCATTACCTATTGACAGCTTCGCCATCACCATGGCAAGGACGAGGAGTAGTGCTCCATGGTAGGTTCTCATTCTCATGGCTAGTGGGATACAGTTGTTTGATGGTTTTGCTGTAGATTGTTTTTGAATGCCTATGATTCTGAACGGTTGAAGTGGGGTAGTTTTATAGCGGAAAATTCAAGATTTTACATCATTATTTTCTTTACTAATTTCATTTAGATAATCGGCTTGGAGTAACTAGTTGTGAGATTCCCACAAAACTTGAAACGTTTCAGTAAATTATGGTTCTTGTCAGTATACTTATAGCATAGTATTGATACTTCTTTCTTTGGGTGTCAAGCAGTACTATAGATACTTTTAATTGCTGCTAAATAAAACTATGATCTACTTATTACATCCTGATTTTGGCTACTCCCTTCACCCACAAATATAAGGGGTCTTGAGATTTACATGACAGATTAAGCTAGATAAGAAAACACACATGTATCACGGCCCATATACATGTTTTGATAGGTAGTACTCCCTCTTTCCAAAAAAAAAAAACTTGATGTTATGTGATTCAAAAAGGAGTAAATTACATTCACCATATAATACCTGGATAAGTGGATGCAGATTAGTCTAACAACTTGTGAACTGCTCAAATAGTTACAATACCTTGACAGATGGGTATATGTATGGTACAAATGCTGCTATTGTGATAAAATATGTATTCATATCATATATTAGGCGCTAGGATTATTACAAGTTTGTGGCACGTGCATTATATGTGAGGTTAGTCTGGAGTGTTTTAAGATAGTTTTGGCAACCATACGAAGGACATCACGAAGCAAGTGAGGTTAGTCCGGAGTGTTTTAAGATGGTTTTGGCAACCATACGATGCACATCATGAAGCAAGTGCTCCACAACGTCGATCACCTAAGCCACTAGTGATGGAGGCCAAGCCAGCCCGCTCCTCGATAGTTAGCATCTACTCCCTCCATCCCAAATTATAAGAAGTTTAACTTTTTTAACCTCAAATTTAATCATTTGTCTTATTCAAAAAATTTGTGTAAAAATAGTCAAATTTAATTCATTCTTGAAGAATTTTAATTAACAAATCAAGCCACAACAAAAGAAATGATATTTTGCACAAATTTTTGAATAAGACGAGTGGTCAAACTTGGTGTTAAAAAAGTCAAACGACTTATAATTTGAGATGGATTGAGTATTATTCCTGAGCTTTAATCCTTTATTCTAATCATGCCAAGGTGGGTATTAGTTCATAAGCTTGTAGGACTGGGGTCATATGGTTTCTCTCTGTTTTTGCTACAACTATTCTGCTCTTGGCCAATATTATGATAGTACAAGTTTGTGCTTTTATGGAAAGATGATCAATAGTTTGTTGTCAGATACCGGAGTGGTAGCGTAGGGTATTGTGTCCATGGTCTATCGTGTAATATAAATATTATCTCTTTTTCGTTCAGAATAGAAGGTTGAAAATTTTCAATGCAAATGTTATCATCTTTGTAAACTACAACCAATCTAGTATTATTTCAGGTTTGATTTATGATGTTCATACAAGAAAATTATGAAGATTCATATCCATGGTCTGAAGTTACTAGTGCATTCTCTTTTTTTAATAAAAAAAATCTACTGCATTCTGGTTTGTAGTGTACTGCTAAATATTAGGAAGATCATAGCTAGGACGGACCACTGCACCTCAGAGCGCAGCAATAACAGGCTGCACTGTGATTTTTCTAAGCAGATCGCAGATGTTGTGACAAACAGGTAGACTTGTTGAGGCCATAAACTGGACAAACTGACCACTCCACAATATTTGGCAGTACACGATAAAGGCAAATTGTACAGCATAATGTACTACTACTATAACCCAAAAGCTAAGGTTTATTCTAACACACACCACTGCAACAATATTTTGGGTAGGAGTGTCAACCAACAAAACCAGGTCTATGGGTTGTATGGCGACAACAGTATGAAAAAACATTTGGTACCTTCTAATAACAAGCCATAAACTAAGCCAAGGATGAATTGCCTGAGAGACTGAGACCACACCGGACACTAGGACCATAGAAGCATGGATCACCAGCTATGGTTCGCAAACTGTCATCTCATAAATGGAACCCTATGCTGACTTCCATTATGCATCCCAGCTTGCACGCTTGCCTGCCCGAAATGGCCAGAAAAACTGAGATAATGGCTTGGGTGCTGCAAGAAGGCATCATCTCTGTGCAACATTGGAGTCACAGTGAAGGCAAGAGCTGAAGAAACAGCCTTCTTGCTACTGTCTTGTGAGGCCATTGTTTTGGGTGCCAACATAGATCGATCTCCAGCTGCGCCACCACCAAGCCGTAGATGAGTTGAGCCTGAGGAGCTTGTGCCATTTGTGGTGGACCTGGTGGAGGCAGTGTGGGACTGCTGTTGCTGCTGGAACTGCTTAGTGTTGAGGAATCGTCCACCGGAACCTCGTGCCCTCTTCATTGCATGAAGATGCCTTGACTCATGAAGGTAAGGCTGCCATGAAGATACTATCCAGCATTAGGCCAAGCATAAGAGACTAGTGATAGAAGTTGCATGTTGAGAGATGGGTAGCAAGATCAAAATAAGGGAATAATAACACGGACCTTTCGGGCTTTGACTAGCTTGTTCTGAGCCTCTAACTTGGCACGTAACTGTCTTCTGCGAAGTATACCATGATATTGTTTGGGATTCACGTATATGGGTTCATTCTCTGCTAATTCCAAAGGTAAGGGAATTCTTGCACCTCCACCAGAAATTTGGGAATGGAACTGCTTTAAATATAATTGATCAGACAAAAGCCACAAAGGTAGTATTTTTATTTTTATAATGAAATATCTGATCAACAAGGTTTATATATGATGGACGGATGCCTCAAGATATGTGGATAAACACTGGCATGTAATGGAAAGCTAGAGAACATTTTTGTGGTACAAGTCAATTTAGAAAAGTACATATAACAGCAACTATCTGGGAGTTGCCAGCTCGCTGGTGGCTGTATAGTCATTGTTAAAGAAAGGTGCATGTCCTGAAAGGAACAATTTGGACACAAGTTACTCCACCACTAAACCCCCCCACCACCCACAGCCCCACAGCACCCAGA
>Ga0182004_10001885_pt1 | contig 15909 bp, 14 predicted proteins | sample Sormic07211540_1_FD_120479 | JGI IMG/M metagenome (GOLD analysis project Ga0182004, IMG submission 120479) | Endophyte microbial communities from Sorghum bicolor roots, Mead, Nebraska, USA - 072115-40_1 MetaG | ecosystem: Host-associated > Plants > Roots > Unclassified | place: USA: Nebraska...
TATACTACAACTGTAACCTATAGGGTCGTACAGATTAAAAGTACTCAAAAGAGTTGTGAACCTGAACATACATGGATAGTAATTGCATAATGAAATAGAAGTAGATTACCAGAGTCATCCCATTAGCAAGCTTGATTAGAGCTTGATCATGGTGAAGTACAACCGGAGGAAGAACCGACAGGCCGGCCTCTCCTCCAATCCTCCCTCGCTCTCCATCTCGCTACGATCTAGATCTACTCTAGTTTAGAGAAGAGAGGAGAGCTCTCATCACCAAACCCTAGTTTTTGCTCTATCTATGAATAATGAATAGGGGACGAAGAGGTGTCTCCTCCAGGGGCCAGGGGGCCTGCTTATATAGCCCCTCCAAGTGAATGTGGGCCGTCGGATCAAACCGACCTTAATTGCACGGTTTTCCTTAATCCTTTAGGTCAGTGGAGCATAGTCCGCGAGGCAGAGTCTAATTGGTCCAGATGATAGGGCGGGCGCCCAAGGGGGGAGGGCGGGCGCCCTGTCCCCGAGCCCGCTCGGCTTCCCGTTCGTTCTCGTGGCTTCTGGAGTCTTCTAGATGATTGAAAATTGCTGCACACGTTAATATCTCTATGTAAACCAGACGTGTGGGCCTTTCCTCCATATTTTCTGATAACCCCCTGCAGAAATAGACAAACACCAAAACTCGTGAAATTCTGTCAGATAAAACCCTAAGTCTTGGTGTATCTGGATCCTTTTCTTTGTTTATTTGATGATTAAATTTGATACTTAAGGACCGTCAACAAGCCCTCACCGTGGCTAAGCTGTTCTAGAAGGTATCACGCCACGTTAACGGGTGTTTCCATCTCCTTTCGTCACTCAGAGTCTCATGCGCTTGCTTTTTTTCTTCAGATGCGAGCAGGTCCGCCGGAACAATCTCGTTGAGCCTAGAGCACCCGCCCGAAGACACCGCCACCGTCGCCAGCACCCTCAGCTGCCTCTCCCGCCGCGGTGACGTGAGCACCATGCTCCTTGCTCTTCTCCGAAGCTCCCTATCACGTTATTTCGTGCTCTACCGAGCCCTCACGGCCGGCCTATGTGCGACCGATGCGGCCGTCCGCCATGCGTGTGACCGAGGTAGAGAGAGAGGAGTAGAGCATGCACGGGTGGTAGCAATGGAGTCGCGGGGTTGAGGCGAGGCTGCTGCGCACTTCAGCGTGGGCTAGGAACCCCGCTAACGGCGACTGGAAGCGCAGCCAAGCTGCTGGCAGCATGGGAGACGAAGCTGACAGGGGGGGAGGGCGCGCGCAGCGCGTGGGCTGAGCGGATGGGCCAGACTGCGGGCCGAGGTACTGGACCGCCCGCGGCACAGTGCCTTTTTTTCCTTTTTGTGCAAATTTGATTTATGTTTGATTTTGTGTAGAAAATTATGTACTGATCCAAAAATAATGAAAATATTTGAGTATGTTCTATGCAGTGAGTAGAACATAGGAAAAATATTAAATTTCATTTTCTGATAAGTTGAACCTATATAAAAATTGTACCCTTTATTTAGTAAATAAAGTTTCCATGAATTTTAGGAATTTATTAATATGTCCAAAAATCACTAAAACTTGTGAGATGTCTCTGAATATTACTCCCTAGCTTCACACAAAGTTTGGTGGCATTTGGATAATGTTTGAATAAATTATGGATATACCCCTAATTAGTAATTTAATAATAATCCTAAAATAGTTAGACAATAATTAGTTTAATTTCCAAATTAAGATTTGAGTGATTTTGGGATTGTGTGATGACCTAAGGTCATTAACCTTAATGACCTTTGGCATTTAATTATTGTTTGGTATTAATACTTAATTATTGTCATTAATTCCCAATTAACGATTAATTAAGATAAAAAGGATTAATAATTAGTTTAATGGGGATGATTGTAAACTAAGAAAGGCCTTAGCTTACTGATGCAACCTCTTGGGTAAAAACACTAAAATAATAAACAACTTTAACTACTCCTTAGCCTATCTTTGCACTGAGAAGGAAAGTTGTACTCAACTAAATCCTTCTCATATGTCATAAACATATCATGAGCATACATCATTTTGCGTATAGTGCACGTGACCGAAGGAACGACCGTTGAACCGAACCCCGAGGTTGGTGTTCCGTTCGAAGAAGTTGGATCCGAGACTTGGGAAGTCTCCGAGGAACCCACTCAGCTCTGCAACCAAATCTTTTATCCCTTATGAATTAAAAATGCTGCATTACGTAGTCAAGAATTGGGTTTAACCTACTTGTTGCATTTACTACCTTGATATTTGTTATCTTGTCCTTGGCACCTGTTTTAGTTTAAAATTGCGTAGCAATGCTTAGCCCTGCTTACTAGATAGGTTTTCAAATAATAAAGTTTGAAGGGTTATTGTGGAATACTTTTATGGTCAATGATGTTTCAACTTGAGACCGGTCGGCGGACTTGCTTTAAGAATAGAGTCTTAAAGTAGTGTCTCCAACGGTGTTTATTAAGGACCGATCTGTTGATGGCCTGCTGGGTTGAGAATTTATAGTACTAGCCACTTGCCCTCGGTAAGCCCGGTCTTGTGATTCCTCGATGACAGCGGCTACTCGCGCACTTGGCGTGGAGCGATGGCGAGAGTAGCGTGTACCCTCCTAGCAATGGGCTGGACGGTGGAGTACTGTGCTCTCGTGTGCCGCGAACCCGGTCAGATCTTGGGAGAGCTAGATTTGGGTTGACATATGCAAGATTCAGTTCTACATATGTCGGGTGGTTAGGAACTCTAGCTGGATTGCTAAGCGGTTCGAATCGTTATTGCTCCCCGATTGGGAGACTGCATTCCTTCGACCCTCATCGTAGTTAATCATGCAACTGAATTAAGAAATGGGGAAAAGGGAAATGTCTCATGAAGTTTGGATCCAAATTCCCAGACTCAGAGTGACATGAAGCTATGGGCGTCGGATGCATAATACTTTTATTATGGACTAGGAATTTACAAACTTGTGTGTAAAAAACAACTAGATAGACTGTCCTCGAATTCCTCAGCCTCTCAAGGTGAGCAATTTGTGGCTAAAACTTGAAAGTAAGGATGCACTAGTAGTAAGCTTTTATGCAAAAACAACTTGGCTTCTTGCTCAGCCACTCCTTGTCTACCCTAAGCCTGCATTCCTAAGTTCTCTTTTTCTGCCAGGTAAGTCTTGTTGAGTACCCCGGTACTCAGGGTTTTATAACCCCTGTTGCAGGTGAAGTTCAGGAGTCGACTTGTTTCGGACCCTATTGTGTGACCATCGTCGAGGTTGACGATGAGGAGGAATAAGCGTGACCCATGGGCAGGGTCTGTAATCTTGTAATCTTTGTAATATGGTTAAAGTTGCTCCGCTGGACCTGGCTTGTAATAGCACTTTATCTAAGTCTTACTTTGATGAACTATTTTTGTAAATTAAGTTATATAATGCTTCCGCTGTTTTACTCTAAAAGGATATTTTGGTTATATATCGTCTGTGATACTACAATGTATTCGCAATGAATGATCCTGGTGTTAATGTGGTCACTTGCTATCCTGTAAGGGCGAGAAGAAGTTCTCGTTTATTGACCATTGCTAGTGGTCAGGACGAGTCCTGTTGTTACGCTACAAGTAGCAGTGGAATGGATGTCTTGGGACACTCATCGGACTTCTAGAGTAGATGGATCCCCGACATCACCGTCAGAGGTCCTTGGGACAATGACAGGTGTCGGTGGGCCCAACTACTTAGGAGGTTCTGCCACATAAGTAGTCCATACTTATAGAAATGCTAAGTTCTAAACAAGTACTAGAGAGACATTAACTAGCAATTTCATCATCATTTCCATAGGAAGGATAGCACACATGAAGCATATATATAAAAAGGAAATAAAGCAAATAAATATTTTTTTTGGACTTTTTTATGCAAGAAGGAAACAAACAAAATGCAATAAAACAAGAATTAAAATAGGGGGGGTTGGAAACTCACCTTGGATAAACTTACCTTAGTGGGTGAGAGAATCTCCCCCAAGCTTGCCTTCTTGCTCACTGGGGTGGTTGATACCCAAACCACTGGTCCCATCAGTAGTCACTCTTAGCTTGGAGGCTTTGGGCCATGTCCAAGTTCTCTTGCATGAGCTGCAAGGTGGTCTACTGTCCAATGCTGATGTTCTCCATATCGCTGATGAGTGTCTCCATTTTGGACGGTGGTTGGCACCTCCCCCTACCATGAGGGCAAGGGGTGCGCGCTGCTGAAGACGTCCTGGAGTGATGAGGTGTTTCCATGTGGATGGAGTTCACCTCATCCTCCTCAGCATAAGAGGGACTAGCTTGCTGTTGAGCAGCACGGGACAATGCTCTTGTCATCCTGTTGTCCCTCCAACAGGGTTGGCTCTATTCTCTCTTCCTAGCCTCATGGTTAGTGATGAAGCATTATACAACCAAAGGTCCTCATCGGAGAGAGAGACCTCAATAGGATGGTTCCCATAAATATTTTAAGGCCATTTCTAGGATCTCTCTTAATCAAATTAGCACTCCTAAACATCTGCTCACCTAAGAGAGATCTATCATCCTGGATGTACTCTACTTCATTTGTTTCAAGCAATCCCATAGATTCAGCAATTCTGGTGATAAGTGAAGTAAAGTATAGGGGCATGCTAGGTGCATTGGAGGAAATCCAGAAAGGTACTAGCCACTTGATAGGTGAAAATCTGATTTTATTTACCATGGCATAAATGATTTGCAATTCTTTAAAGCCTATATCATCCACACTAGTACCAGGGAAGAGATTGACTACGATCCAAAAGTACATGAATCTTAAGGTTTGGTTATGGATTTGGACAGGTAATCAACTTCTAGAACTTAGCTAAGTCAAAATTTTGCAAAGCATGATCTATGTCTAGCTCACAATCTTGATGAAAGCCTAGACATGTACTCAGTTCACTCCAAGTTAAACAGTAATCTTTGTTGAACATGCAAAAAGTTACTCCCTCATCGTTTGATTTTAGTGTGGCAATAAAATCTTGAGAGAGTAATTTTATACCGAATTTAGGAACTTGCCAAAATCCACCCCAACCAATGGTATAAAAGACGGTAGGAAAGTCGGTGCTCATACTTGATTGGTCCAAGAGTTGCTCATCAAAGACAGTGGTGTGGTTGAAGCCGCAAGTGCGAAGGGTGTAGAGCTTCCATAGCCCTTCATGAGTGAGCAAGAGGTTGTCGTGGGGCTCCAGCATCCTATCAGCAGGGATGAATGGAACAAGTGTGTGCAGTTGTTCCTCCTTCACTCTCTCATGGCTCCTACTCTCGGAGTGGTGAGAGCTCGAGGATGAGCCATCACCCTTCCTCTTCTTGGTGAACTTGGTGGAGATGAATTTCTTCATGCTAGCTTCATAAGTGAACAAACAAGACCAAGCTTCCTACTATACTACTATGCAGAAGGGAAATGTTTTTTGGGGTTTTTTGGGTTTATAGCTACTACTAAATTAAGCTTGAGAAAGCTTGGAACACTAAAGAGAAGAGAGAAGGCCAAGTGAGCTTGAGATGATTCTGCTGGTTGTGGTGTGGAATTGAGCTCACATTGGGGTGCTATTTATAGGGGTGAAAGGGCCTGACAATAACCCCCATAGGGCAGGTCGGCCGACCAGGGTTCACCCCCTTTGAAGCATACCTTCAACTATGGACAGGGAACCTAGCCTTGTGGGACCAAAAGCATGGTCGGCCGACCATGGCTTTTGTCCCCCACCACTTTAGTCATGATGTATTGGGTTGTCTGATAAAGATGGTGGTGGTGCTGACCTAAAGATGCTGCTGGTTGCCTCGGGTTCCCATGTTTAGTGTTTTGTGAAAGAGAAAAGGAGAAAGCAAAAGAGAGGACAAACACCAAAGTGATTCCCATGGACCATCGGGACCCTTAGTCATGCATTGTTACTCCCTATGCTAGCTTTGGCTGTTGTCATGTTCCCTAATGCATCAAAGTGCTTAAAGTAGCATCCTAAGCTAAAGACATGAGCATTGGACCATCCCACCTCGAATTCTGGCTAGTGTGTTGAGCATGGGATCCTTTGACATCATCACTGGGAGGTAGCAGGATGCCTGGTGGCACCAAGGCCAGGTCGGTCGACCTGCCTTTTGGACAACCAGGGTATCTAATGCCCCTCCTAGGATTCTTGCTTCTAGCTAGAGTGGAGGGAGAGGTGGTCGACCCACAAAGCTAGGTCGGCCAACCTGGCAATGTTGTCCCCACTAGCTCACTTTTTTCTAATCACTCTTCTCAAGTTTTATTATTTACATCTAAGTTATTTGGTCAAAAAAATTTTGCAAAAACTTGTAAATATTTTTTTAGTAAGCATGCAATTGGGAAGCAAAATTTAAATGCAGTAAATAAGTACGAGATAACTACTGACATAGCTAGTCAGCGGAGGGCTCCATGTTTTAGGTCCATAGAGCAGGACCTCTCCGTCGGGTTTCATTCTGTGGACGCCTCGGTTGGTCCCGGAGACAGGGACCGTGTAGGCATCTCCTTCTCCTGCCATTCCTTTTTGGAATGTTCTGCTTGCTTGGCGGGTTCCTCCTTTTGTTCGGCCTTTTTGGCCAACTTGCCTTTTTTGTACCTCGGGCGGGATTTGCCGCGAGGTTTCTCCTCTGGTTTCGTGTCCTTTGGCTGCATGTTAGTTTTATAGACATTGAAAGGACATTTAATCCTCTTACCTGCGAACTGTAGATGGATCTGGCCAGACCCGACATAGATGACAACGTTCACCGTGTTCAGAAATGGCCGTCCCAGGATGATGGAGACGTCGATGTTCGACCCCATGTCGAGGATGACAAAATCAGCAGGGGCATATTCATCTTGGATTTTAACCAAGATGTCCTTAGCGACTCCCTTCAGGAACCAAATGGTTTGGTCCGCTATCTGCAATCTCATAAAGGTAGGGAGCAAAGCACCCCCTAACAGATTTTCGTAAATTACCTTGGACATGATGTTGATGCTTGATCCAAGGTCGCAGAAGATATTGTGGAAGAGCTGTGGTCCGATCTTGCAAGTGATGGTTAGCATGCCTAGGTCGTCCTTCTTTTGTGATGAACACGAGATCAAGGAGATATCCCCAATTTGAACGGACTGGAGGCTTACCATACTTCGTAGAGACTATTTTAATGGACTCAAGCGGGTCCTTAGGTTTCCCTAGGATCCTACCTTGCTCATATGATGGGACAGCTGCAGCTAATTGAGCTAACTGTCTTCTAACATTTTATTCAAGCTCAATTGATTCTTAATGGCAAAATTAAAGTTGTCCATTTTCTCACTAAGGCTTTCTATGATCTTGTAATTAGCCACAATTCTCTTATTGATATTATCATTAATTTTAGTTTGGCCTAGCACAAGATCTTTAAGAGAAGGTTGGTTACCAAAGGAATTACTAGAATTATTATTGTAACCCATACCTTGGCCTGGTAGAAGGGGCGTAAACTCCATTGTTGTTGTTGGGGCTGGTTCCCATTGTTGAAGTTGTTGTTGATGTAGTTCACCTCCTCCTGGGTCTCGGGGCAGTTATTGGCCGAGTGATCATCTCCTCTGCATACCTCGCACCATGGATCAGTTTCCACAGCACGAATAGAGGCAGGGGTCTGGATGGCCTCAATTCCCTTTTTAGAGGAAGATTCCTCTATTTTCTTCATAAGGAGGTCCATCTTGGCAGAGAGCATGTCCACCTCATTGAGGGCGTGGACACCTTTCTTCTTGGGCTGGAGGAGCTCCTTATTCCATCCTTGGTTGATGACCATCTTTTCAATGAGGTCCTTGGCATCCTTGGCATTGTTCTGCAAGAATGCCCCTCCAGCTGAGGCATCAAGGTGACTATGGGCCATGCCACTCAGCCCGTGGTAGAAACTTTAAATAATGAGCCATTCATCTATCCATGATGAGGACAAGCGCGAATGTACTCATTGAGACGTTCCCATACTTTAGGAATCGTCTCGTCGGACTATTGCTGGAAGCTCGAAATATTCCCATGCAGGGCACTGGTCTTGCCTGCTAGGAAGAACTTCTTGAGGAAAGCACTGGCACAATTGTCCCAAGATGTCACTTCACTCTTGTTGGCCTAGAACCACTCCTTCGGCTTCCCCAAGAGTGAAAATGGGAAAAGATGAAGGCGGATGGCGTCCGTCGTGACGTTCTTGATGGTGAAAGTGTTGCACACCACCAAAAAGTGTTGAAAATGGTCATTGGCATCCTCATGTGGCTTCTCACAGAATGGATGGGCTTGCACCATGTTGGTCAGTGCAGGCTTCATCTCAAAGGTCGCATCGCCCAAGTTCAGGTTCGGGCCCGTAGCGACAAAGTCAGCTGACGGGACGAGAACTCAGCGATGGTCTTGTAGGCCATGACTGCCTCAACAACTAGTGTGGGACTTCCTTCCACGAGCAGTTCGGTCTTTGTGATGAACCTTTGAGGAGAGCTTGATGGCGTCTAGTTCCCCTGAACAATTGCTCAGGATCTTCAACGAAGTTTGACGGCAATTGAAAACCGCTCATGCACTGCCTAGATTCACGATAACGAGAAACAACACAAGTGAAGGGTAAGCCCCTAACACTAATGGATACTGAGATTTTAGAGTAGACCACGGATTCTAATTTATTAGAGATTCCAAGTACGACACTTCCCGGCAACGGCGCTAGAAATGCTTGTTGGCAAATCTTAACACACACCGGCTAGAGTAAGATGTGACAAATATCTAGAAATGGTGGCGCCTAACCAGCACTGCTTAAATTCAAGCCTGAGCTGTTACTAGGATAGGTTGTTAGGCTACCCTAAGCAACTGCTCCAGAAATGCTAAGCAATGCTACACTCTAGTGGCGATGCAAGACGTACCAAGGGTAACTCTACAAGTGCATAGGTACCGCTATAGCACTTCAACCATGGTGAGTATCCACGGTGTCATAATTTATAGTTCGATCACGGGAAGCGGACTAAGACTCTCTAATAAATATATGGGTGGATATCCGTAGTTTGTGTCTACTCAATCTAAGTTCACTAGTGCTAACAGGAGCGTAAGAGTAGCAACATAAATAATAGATAAGTTAGATAAAGGTAAGTAAAGATAACTGGTAGCGAGCTAGCTAGGTGGGAGGACAACGAGTAAGGACTCATATGTATCTAACTCTACTTCCGTGTTCTAATCCAAATCAATGTAAATGACTCAACTAGTAGACTAGTATCCAAACAGTCGTGTGTGGTGGAAGTCGACTGCAATAGGAGGACGAAACTCCTATCCAAGCGGACTTTTGACTTATGGGCGCCTACAGACCATACCCGACATGAATAGAACCTACTAGGTAGCAGAGGCCTATCACGCTTCGCCGCTGCCAGCTAACACGTTTGATACAGTGGTATACACTAATAAGCACAAGCCTAAGCACCTCGCTTACACTAGTCTTATAACTTCAACTATCACGTAAATAGCAAAAACCCATAATGGTAGTGAAACATACACAAGGTGTTGAAGACACTAATCTAACTAAGGCAGCTACACTAATAAGACTAAGGCACAACACTACTACAAGTATAGCAATGCACTAAGAAATACTCAAAGTAAAGACTTGAAGTAAATACTTAGTAAAGTAAAGAAAGGCTATATTGATATAAAGAATGTAATACAAGAGAAAAGGTATATGAGCTATACTAGACTCTCTAGAAGACAGCCCCTGAGACCCGAGCTTCGCTCGACTTGACTCTAACTCCCACTCTAGACTAGACTAGACTACACTTGATCTCCCAGGTGTGATTTGGAAATAAAATATGGAGATGAGAGATGGAAGATGTCTTGGGAAGGTGGACCCCTCCTTATATAGGGGTGAGAGAGGGGGTGCCACATCAGCGATCCGCATGCTCCTTCCTTCTCCACCCTTGGATGCACCGACCTCCCAACCGCCTTAGATGGACGGTTGGGGCATTGCCACACATGGTAAATGTGAGGAGGGTCAGTGGGAGTGAACCGACTCCACATGGGGCCCACCTATAGGTCGGCCGAACTGCCATCAGGATGACAGTGGGTCCCACTGACCTTCTGGAAGGTCCTTAGGTTGGTGGGAGGCTGGGCCAGGTGGCATGACCCAATTAGTTGGTCGGCTGACCAACCTTTGGGGCCCCTGGCCCACCACTGGCCTCCTGGTGGTGTCCCCACTTGTCATGTGAAGTGTTGTCCAAAGTTGAGTCTAGTTGCACACTTGCTTGCTTCCATGAGGGCCCAAAGATCCATGTGCTAAGTGTTTGAACCGTTGAGGGCCAGCACACTTGGATCCAAGGGTTGGGATTGATTCCTTGGAGTATGCCATGGCTCATGCCATGGAGGGGAGCCCCTAGTGGGCCCAAACCATGGTTGGCCAACTGAGGTTATGGGGCCCACAGGGCTCACTTCCTTCTTCCCTACATTGAACAAGCTAAGAGTATAAGTACAACTTTATTAGTGATAAATATGTTCATGTGATGCTTGTCCTCCTTCAATTGAGGACTGTTGACGGGCTTTCGAGTATATATAACTAGGTGTTATTTTCCATCAACAGTGAACAATAAACCCTAACTAGAATCCTACTCATAAGAGGGACAAGTCACTTGATAAAAGATATAAGATAAATAATGATCAATCATCAAAAATATATAAATATCATAGCACTTCTAGTCATAGTAATAGCTAGCCATTGGATAAACTTAGGAAGAAATACTAAGGTTATTCTATAACTACGTCAATGAATAACTCTAATTAGTGCAACTACATCTAGCAATCATTGTTAAGTCAACCGTATATCATAATCACATGTAAAGAGGCATCAACTAATGAGGATATTAAGACGCAACCGTCACCTCCTTTGCGACCGCGCCCAAGCTTGTCCTATGTACGGGGGGGTGGACTACAAAGAAACCAACGCATCTATTACCTGCAAGGACTACCACACGACCTGGCACATCAGGGTGCCCTCGCAGATAAACAAGATATCTAGACACCACGTCTACATATTGTCTACCATCTACCACCAATTGATTGGGTAAACGCTATATGAGTAATTACATGAATTCAATAAGATCAAACCAACTATCCTAGACATATAATCAAAGTAGACAATGACTATTGCAATTAAGAATATATAAGATATTAAGAACAATGTTGCCTGAATAATAATATTGAATAAAATAAGAGAAAGGTACTAGAGCTACACTAAACTATGCGCTCCAGACAAACGCCAGGGGCTCCGAATCCCGCTGAAGAACTAGAACTCTTCAACTTCTAATCTAACTAGGCTAAAACTATGAACAAGAGAGGCTCTGATGAACTAGAGAAGGCTCTTGATGAATGGATCTCCAAATGACTTGATGCCTTCAGGGAGGGGGGTCTGCCCCTTTATTTATAGCCCGGTGGGGCCGACGTGCACCACAGGATCAAACCGACTTAACCAAGGGCTAAGATGACTCCTTGTAGGCGGTGGAGGAAGCTTCTAGAAGGGGGGCCAAACCCCTAACAGGGGGGCGCCGAGCGGCACCATAGTGGGGCCGGCCGGCCCCACCTGGCGGCCTGTGGCACCCGGTTTCTTCTGGTGTCTTCTAAAGTCTTCCCACGTCCCGTTCGTGATCTTTTTTATGGCGGATAAGTTTTGTGTTTATTTTGCACTTGAATTCCTCTTTTCAGCTTTTCTAGAAATAGACCTTGGAAAATACAGAATATGCAAAACTCATGGAAATTGTCAGTTTAAACCCTAGACTAGTGTGTTTTCATGTTCTCCTTCGGGTTTAAAGTTCTAACAAAAGTTGATGTTATCGACCGTCAACATCAAGCAAAAGTTGATTGATAAAAATGAGCATTAGTGACCGTCAACAAGTTCCCCTAAGCTTACCCTTTGTTAGTCCCTTAGCAAAGCCAATCTTAACAATGGATAAGGAGTTGCTACAAAACTTTCACACCTCAAAATTACACATGTGTTCAAACCAGAATTCATCCTTGGATTGTATTTAACTATTCTGACTTTCACACTTACCCGTATTACCTTCAACTATGGAGCTTGTAGCAATGACTTGGGTCTTGCGCAATTGAAAGATAGAATAATCAAGTCAAGCTTTGCATCTCAAGTTCTTTGATCAACCTTCATTCTAGAGTTTTTTTGTAAGTTTTCAAAATAAAACTCAGAGATTCCATTATATGACCCTTTCTAGTGTCTTATATGTGATATTTGTGGATCCTTACCAAGGCGATGATATTATTTTGCCTTCTCTCTTTCACTTAGAAGTGGTATTTTTAGAATAAGGCAGGGTAGCATCAAGCCTCCTCTCTATTACCCTATAACTAATAGGCTTATATGGAGCTCAGGGTAATTCAAGGATGTAGCATACTAACCTTGCATGTGTTGTGATATGAACCTGCTAGGGTTTCTGCCCGATCTTTCAATGAGAGGCGCTAGATCAACATGCGTGTCTACAAGCAAGTAGCAAAAGCTAAACTTGAACTAATCAAAAGCCAAACCCTAATGTAGGTGGTAGTATATAGCCTAAGGGACATCTAAGGACCCCTCTTCACATCCATAAGGTGCCATAACATGTTACAAGGCCCAACAGCCCAAAAGACAATGACGCAACACCCTGACATATTGTGGACGTCAAGTGGTTTCAATTAATCCCATTGACTCCAAAGGAATTTAGGCCTCAAACCAAAGACATTAGTTAGCTTATGAAATTATCTTACCATCCATATATGGATCATCAAAAACAGAATTCAGATGTGTCCTGGGTGTCTGTTTTACTATAGACTACACTTGGAGACCGAGATGGACTCGAACTTGATAAGGATTGGGCCTCTGACTTGGCTTGAATGAACTTTCTGACCTTCTAAGGTGGTGGCCAAGGAAGAGGACATCCAAGGGCTCCCTTTGTGGGTTCTTCTTGTCCTTGGGGCGTGCTTCCACTTGAGCCAGGGTCCCAAAGATAAAAAACATACCCATGATGATGATGTAGCTCTTTGCGGAAACAATGACATAATAATCATGATGATTTGGTGCCCTCGCCGGTGTGATATTGTTGGTGCAAAAATTTGCTTCTTGCTCAATAATCTTGGTGGCTCATAGAGGGTGTGTAGAAGCTGGAGTTGTAGACCTCTTGAGCCTCAACGCACGAGCTTAGCTTGGTGATTTTAAGTCTGAGGCGTGCCAGTGAATTTGACGTGAAATTGACAAGGAAGAAGAACAAACGTCAAATGATAGAACATAACGGTTGTTGCCAGACAGTTCAATAATATATGGCTCAAAAAAGCCATCAACCATAGAAAATTAACTAAAAAGTCAACTCCTAATGATGATGCAATAATATTGCATTATGACATTTGTGTTAAGTTATTTTGAAACATTATTGAGCATTTGAGTTACAAACAAAAGTAACTGAATCGGCTATTTAGCCGATACACTTTTTGTATGCAGGATAGAGTTTACGCATATTTATCCTCTTACTCATTAAATAAACATTAACTTATTAAAACTGGTCTAAAGGCCTACAATTTTAACAAGTTACTTTCATAAATGTATTCAATTTATATTCATCTGTTGTAAAGGCTAGCGGGCTTTAATAAACTCAACACAAATTACTAATCTGTTTAATACTATAACTGGATTCATACATGTGTGCTATTCACCAAAGCTTAACTGGATCGGCTATCCATGAAGCACGAACAAGACATTATTGCCCGTGTCTTTGATGATGTAAACTATCCCCATGAACAAAAATACTGCTCCCTGAAGCAGATTTATCTTATTTTGTCTTTGTCAATCAAGTCTCTATTATCTCAGTAATATTGCCCATCGAGGCAATCTAATATAACTCTAGATCAACAAAAACATTGTTTTCTTGTTTGATTTTAGCCCTAAAGGCAATACTTATCGTATCAGCTATATTTAGTTACAACACTGAATTTTACACTGAAGGCGATACTCATTGTATCGGCTATTTTAACTGTCAAAATCTCTGAATTTTTGTAGTGAAGGCGATACTTATTGTATCGGCTATTTTAAAATTCTTCCTAACTGTCTTGATCAATCAGAGTAGGTCAACCCAAACACTAGGGTAATACTTCTTAAAATATTTCCCATTGACAGCTCTAAAATATGGCCAGGTGACCATTTACCAAATTTGTTATCTTTAGATCCAATCGGCAAAATCACTTTTGAGACCAATTCGCCTTCACTAAATTTGTTCTCTCGTACCTTCTAATTATAGAACTTGGCAATTTTGATCTTGTGATCCTTAATATTTTCTAAAGCTTTTAGCCAATGATAATTCAGATCATCTAAATTATCCAGCATAAGATCCCTCTAGTCATCGGCTATTAACTTATACTGCTGTGAAATTCTCTGAGATCGTACATTAATTTCCCATGGTAACACAGCTTCATGCCCATAAATTAATTAATAAGGTGAACATTTAGTTGATCCATGACAAGCCATCCTATAGGACCAAAGAGTTTCACTGAGTATTGAATACCATTTTCTCACATGCTCTTTGATCTTTTTCTTTCTAATCTTGATGAGAATTTGATTGGATGCTTCAGCCGGCCCATTGTCTTGAGCATAATAAGGGAATAATTAATCAGCTTTAAACATCTTCCCTTGATTTATTGTAATAGACTGAGGAACTCCAAATCTATAAATGATATGTTCTCAAATAAACTCAATCACATTAGTTGATGAAGCAGCTTTCAAAGGAACAGCTTCCACCCATTTGCTGAAATTATCTGTAGCTACCAATACAAATTTGTGCCCCTTACTTGATGATGGAAAAATTTGGCCAATCAAGTCTATCCACCAACCTTTGAATGGCCATGGCTTTACAATAGGATTCATGGCCGATGCTAGAGATTTCTAAATATTGCCGAACCTCTGGCATTCTTGACATCCTTTATAATATTTAAAACAATCTTCCAGCATAGTTGGCCAAAAATATCCTACTCTTCTAATCATCTATTTCATCTTGTGAGCAAATTAATATGCACCACAAACTCCCTCATGAATCTCTCCCATTAAAACCTTGGCTTCCTCTTGGTTAAGACACTTGAGGAGTACATCGTCAACTGTTCTATTTTATAGCTGATAATCAAGGAGTACAAATTTAAGAGCTTTATACCTCAATTTTCTTGACACTTGTTGTGATGAGTTCTTCAAATATTCAATGATATCTTTCCTCTAATCTTCTTCATCAACAACTTCATCAGCTAAAATCTCAACAATATGTCGATAGCTAGAAGCACTTTGAGCTAGTCGATTGGCTTCTTGATTCTGATTCTTAGGGATATGCTTTATAATAATAGATGAAAAAGAATTTAGAAGCTCTCAGCATTCTTCATAATATTTTCTCAATATATCATATTTGCATTCATATAGGCCAAGCAATTGATTAATCACTAATTGAGAATCACCACAAATTTTAACACACTCGGCCTTTACCTCATATAGAAGTTGATTTCCTTTAAGGATAGCTTCATATTCAGCTTGATCATAAGTAGATGTTGGGTTTATAGGAATAACATATTCAAAACTCATTCTTTTTGGAGAAATCAATACAATACCGACACCTCCTCCCTGCTTGCAAGTAGATCCATCGAAGAATAAAGCACAAGGGGTCAACTCCAACAATGTTACTTCTCCTTTCCAATGATGAGTAATAAATTTAGCTATAGCCTGACCTTTAACCGCCTTAGTCGATTCATACCTCAAATCATACTCTGATAATGCAAGAATCCACTTACCAATTCTCCCATTTAAGATAGGCATAGTGTCGGTGTTTCCCCCGGGGGGGTCACACCAACGAGTAAATTTGTATGCGTGCTCCCCTTCCCGGATGGTGATGCAAGAAGACACAGAGATTTATCCTGGTTCGGGCAAGAGAAGGCCCTACGTCCAGCGGGGGGAGAGA